>Ga0255364_10284_pt1 | contig 11820 bp, 10 predicted proteins | sample ANMaggSSYBR01G12_FD_182087 | JGI IMG/M metagenome (GOLD analysis project Ga0255364, IMG submission 182087) | Sediment cell enrichment communities from methane seep in Santa Monica Basin, California, United Staets - ANME aggregate JGI... | ecosystem: Environmental > Aquatic > Marine > Cold seeps >...
TGTGCGAAAGTTAAATATAGTATATAAATGTAATATTTTAATTGGTACATTAAAATGCATGCAGGCGATGTCAGATATTCATCTAAAAAATTATTAGTTTCAAGTATATTTATTATGCTTATTTTATTAACTATATCTCCAATAGTAAACAGTGAGAATTACTTTGACAATGTTTCTGTAACTACAAACTTCCCTAATGGCGAAAAAGAATTGCATCTACTTCGCGTGGAGCATGTTCTGGTTCTTAATGCTGCGGACGATGCAAGTACATTTAATCTCAGATATGTATTCCCACCCGACTACCAATACCAGGTACCCATATTGTTAGAAATTTTAGAGGACAGTACAGCAAATATATTAAATTATCAAATTGAGGGTGATGTAAATGAACCAAATAAAGTAGTAAATTTTACAATAGGAAATATGGAGAAAGATGAAAGTGTTTTGATTCATTTCTCGTGCTGGGTTCTTGTTAAAAACCACGAATATGGCGATCTGCCAGAATACGTGAAATTCCCAAAAAAATGTGAACTACCTGAAGAGACGAAGATATGGCTTTCATCAACAGAAGTTGTACAGGCAAAAAGCTTTCTCATAAAACACAAGGCAAGTCAATTAAGGGGTGTGAGCAACAATCTCGTCAGATTTGCAAGTGAAATTGCACCGTTTATTAAGGAACACAACTATTTGTTGTTTGTCTTACAGTTGAATCTAGGTATTTTCTTTTCTCAAGATGCCATTACCACACTTCTTATAAATGGAGAGAATGTTGGAAGATCGCATTTAGGATGTGCTTTATTTAGAGCAAATAATGTTCCTGCAAGAGTGTTACTAGCCCTTCCCGATCAAACTTTCTGGACTCAAATGCATTATATGTTTGAATATTACTGCCCAGATTATGGGTGGATATTGATTGATCCGACTAGGGGTAAGACACCTTACGAACCAAGAAGACAAGTAATAAATAGAGTTTGTTATCCAGAGGATGAAGATGACACCAAAGCAGATTACATTATTCCACTTATGAAAGGAGAGGAACGTTGGCTGTGGATAGATAATGAGAACGTTTACCCACATTATGTTGATTGCGATGAGGGAAGTAAATCCAAAATGTTTAGTGAAAATGAGGTAATAACTGATTCATTCACTGCAGACTATGCCTTCCTTTTGACACAACTTGTATTTCACCAGTATGAGCAATGGTTGGGGGAAAATCTAGTTGGTGAAAATCTTATGCATTTCCAAAACGCTACCTGCTATCAGAAACAAGCTGTGGGTGACTTATGCACTTCCGATGATCCATTTGAATATATTTACCTAATGGATAAGGCATACGATGAATATAAAGAGATAGATTTCTAAATTTTTCTAGTAATCACCTGCAAGGAAACAAAAAGAATAACGCCTTCTTCTTTTCCCAATAGACTTCTTTTTGATATTACGTGAATCTTTTAGTTGTGGGTTTTTTTGATGTTTCTTAGGCATATTTTTGCTCCTATTATGGTGTTTTGCGTTAGTAATTATATTTAAACATGCACTGTTAAAATGTCATGATGAACAAAATACCTTCACATTGTAATGCAAAGCATCGATGAGCTTCAAATAGATTTATTATGGTTTTATATGTTACACTCAATTATGGGAAAACCTAATGGTAAATCAAAAAAACATTCGAGATCCGTAATTGGGCCTATTTTACTTTCAATAATTGTATTTATTATTTTTTCATTAGGATTTTTTCCCATAGTGCTTGCAGGAAAGCTGCTGTTATATTTTTTAGCTTTTGACAAGTTATGGCACTTTTTACTGTTACCCTTCATAATTTATTTAGGGGCAGTAATTCTGATTATCTCCGAGATATCTATTTCTGGACTAATAATAAAATTATTTAACATCAAATATGAGCCAGGCACATATGAATATTCATTTGGTGATAAAAACACGTTCAAATGGATAATGATCTGTTCATTGTACACACCATGTAGAAAAATTATTGAGATATTTCCAGTAGGGGCAATGAAAAATATTTACTACAAATTATTGGGGATGAAAATAGGAGAAAATACATTGGTTGGGGGAGTAATCAAGGATCCATGTGTCACAGAATTTGGAGATAATGTAACGATGGGAGAATATGCAGTTATCTATGGGCATATCCAAGATTATTCAAAGGGAATAATAACAATCAGTAGGATCAAAATAGGGAATAGCTGTATAATTGGTGCAGGAGCAATTATAATGCCAGGTGCAACTCTACAAGATAATGTTGTATTGGCTGCAGGTGCGTTGGTAACACAAAATCAAATTTTAGAAGAGGGCAAAACATATGCAGGCATCCCTGCTAAAGAAATGATTGTGGCTGACAATACAAAAAAATTATAGAATTGGCACCACCACTTTTTTTATCTCTTCATATTAAACGCCCTCTATACTACCTACTCTTTCCCCCTTCCTTTTCTTCAATAAATCACATATTTACTAGAAAATGTATGGATGTATCAATGATATGAAAAATTGATAGAATTTTCCAAAATTTACTATCAGTCAGTGCAGAATTCTTGAGGTATCTCAGCATATAATATGAAACAAATTCAATAAAAGTACCCTATAGAAAAATTTAAACTATCCTTATTAGATATAATATATACAGGGAGACAAATAATGAAGAAAATATTACCATTGATAATAATAGGAATTTTAATCCTGAGTGGATTTGGAGCAGTTGCTTTAACCGAAATTGAGACAGTTGAAAATGAACTAATCGAAAAGACGGACTTTTATTCTTTATCTCACCCTATTCTTTGTGAATATGGTCAGTATGTTTCTGTGGAATTGGAAGATGCCACTTCCTTTGAAATGGTTCCAGGTGAGCCAGTATTGCCAAGAATTACAAAGGTATATGTGCTTCCATTTGCTTCTGTTATTAGAGATGTAACTGTCAAATCCTCTGAAGTGAAAAAACAAATTCTCTCAAATGAAATCAGGCCGGCTCCTGAACCAGTAATTGATGGAAAAAATGCAATCAAAACAGAAGTAAAATCAGAAGAGGTTTATTCAAGTTCTGAGTTATATCCCAATTTTACTTACAGTTATAGAACTAATGCTGGATTAGATGGCGATAAAAATGTTGTATTTCTAACAGTACAATGTTATCCGGTGAGATACTCACCTGCGGAAAACATGTTATATTATAGTGACAATATTGAAATAAATGTTATATATGAAGAACCCTCAGATCCAATTACATTTCCTGACGAATATGACCTTTTGGTTATCGCCCCTTCCGAATTCGAACAAGCACTTCAGCCATTAATCAATCACAAGAATGACCATAATTTAAACACCACTCTTATTACTCTTGAAGAAATATACGCAGACCATACTGATGGACGTGACGATCAGGAAAACATCAAGCTTTATATCAAAGATGCGAAAGAAAACTGGGGTGTTACTTATGTTCTTCTAGTTGGTGGAATGGTGGGTCAAAAAGATGAATGGTACCTACCGGTTAGGTATGCAAGTTCGCCGAGTGAAGACGCCTACATAAGTGATCTTTATTATTCAGATATCTACAAGATTGTAGACAATGAAACTGTTTTTGATGACTGGGATTCAAATGGCAATGGTATTTTTGCAGAATATTCAATGTTCATTAAAGACGAAATTGACGGTAATCCCGATGTCCATATTGGAAGACTTGCATGTAGAGATATTGGTCAAGTTAAAACTATGGCAAATAAAATTATTAATTATGAAAAAAATCCCGCCGATGACTCTTGGTTCAAACATATGCTTCTCATTGGGGGAGACACCTATCCAGCAAGCGGTGATACTGATGCCTATGAAGCAGAACTAGATACAAACGTTTCTGCAAGCTATATGGATGGCTTTGAATTCGAAAGATTGTGGGCATCTCTTGGAACGCTCACTGGTCAAAAAGATGTGGAGCAAGCAATCAACAGTGGTGCAGGATTTATTCATATGGCTGGCCATGCAAACCCCTCGATTTTGGTAACACACCCCCCAAATAACAAATCGGCAAAGATTAAGATTCTCCATATGTACAATTTGCCTTTTATTAATGCTCTTGGTATGATAGTTAAGAAAAAGGGTTTTTCAAAATTTTTAGAAAAGTTAACAGAACCACGGATGCCGACACTGACAAACGGAGACAAACTTCCAGTAGTTCTTGTAGGAGGGTGCCATAATAGTCAGTTCAACACATCACTTTTGAACATTTTAAACGACGGATTCTCCCATGCATATGGGTGGGGTGAGTTCGTGCCGAAATGCTGGAGCTGGTGGTTAACTAGCAAGGAGGATGGTGGTGCCATTGCAACCATAGGAAATACTGGCCTTGGAATGGGTCTTGACGGTTTTGACTATCCAAATGGATTGGATGGGTGGTTGTACCCAAGATTCTTTTACAACTATGGACAACTCGGCAAAGAACATGTTGGGGAGTTGCATAGTGCAGCAATCTCAGATTACGTCAATGAGTTCAACATTAACAAAGATGGTGAGGACCGGCAAATGGTTCAACAGTGGGTATTGCTTGGTGATCCGAGCCTTATGGTCGGTGGATATTCCTAATAACATTACTACGTCATCCTCGTTTCAAATCAGAAATAGCATCCTGACAAAATATAAGGCAAGGAAGTCAGTAAAAGACTTCCGACCCATTGTTTTTTAAAATATAGTTTTACAATAGTGGCCAAAGATGATACCAGTATCCATTTAAAAATATTTCAATGGCAAGTGATAAGAAATTGAGTTTTCCAGAGACATCCAAGTCCCATTCAACAGGTGGCCATAATGTCCAACCTAGACCGAAATCTTCAGCTTTGAAAGATTCGCCAATGGTTCTCAGTCCAAGGTCTCCTCCTTTGATTAACAAATCAATTGTACTCAGTGATTGATCATTTGTGTCGATTTGTAGATATCCAGTTACATCTATAAGCCAACTAGTTGAGAGATAGTTTGCAGTGGGTTGGGCATTAAGTTCTACAATCCATTCCCCAATTTTAAATTCAAGATCAATGTCTAATTCTGAATTTTTTTCCACAGTAAAATCACCGGGATTTGTTAGATTCCATGATGTACTAATATCGATGCTTTCAATATTGTTTACAGTGAGATTAATAGTGGGGTCAATTAATGAGTTTTTAAGTATGAAATCCGTTCCAGCTGATTCAATTGAAATGGAGTATGACCCGTCCATTAATGTGGGTGTCCACTCTGCAAATATTTTCGTTGGCGTATTGCGCATAGTTGCATATCTGCATACTCCAAGTTCACTTGTTGTGACCATTAAGTCTATGTTGTACATTTCACTGCTTTCATAAATGAACTGGCCTCCTTCTCCACCAAATGGAGTTAATTCGAGGGAAAAGGATAGATCCGCAGGCAATTTATCAATCGAAAAAATCGTTTCTTTTTCATTTTCGCCCTGTGATGTCTTAAAACGAGCTGTAACTTTTGAATCCAAGGATGATTCACGGTTAAAATTATACTGCCATTGGCCCTGTTCTCGTGTAGATATAACTGTTATTTGTGTTTCTATTGGTGGATCATATTCAAAAGAAAAACTACGTTGCATGCCCTCATCATTATAATCTGCAAATAACACAATTTTTTTATCTTCGGCACCAGTATTGTATTCAGGGTTTATGTAAAATCCAAATCCACTTATTTTTTCAAAAGGATTAAAAAGAAACATAAACGATATTCTTGTTGAATCGGGGATCTCGTTTCCAGCCTCAGATGGTGACCAAAAACCAATGTTAATATCGCTATCTCCAACGTCCATTGTAATATTAAAATCCCTGTCTTTAATCTCTTCGCCGATTCGCTCGATACTAACGGTAAAGATAATGCCGATAGTAATAACGGGCTCGAATTCTATCCATGGTAAAAGAAGATATTGCACACGGACATCGTTGCCATCTTCACCTGTGTTTTCATCATTATCAACGTTGATATCATTGAAAGCACCAAACGTAATATCCGTTGATTTTTTTATGCCATCACATTCCGTATGAATGGTGCTAGTAAATAGTCCACCCTGCTGATTTTGGCCATTCGCCGATTTGCTAAAAATGTTTTTTATAAAACTTAATGCGTTGAATCTATCTTCTGAACCTATTTGTGGGGATGGATTGTTTACAAATGCTTTTTCTTTGTCATTAGAAAATATGGATTTACTAGCCACTGTGCCCAAAGAGAATGTGGTCCCTATCAACAAAACTACGATTAAGATAACAAAACTACTTTTCAATACGCCCTTTTTTTTCATTTGAAATTCACCTCTTACTAAACCCTATATATTACTAGTCTCCATAGATATATATCATTTCCGCTATAATTCTTTTATTTTTGACAAAGAATATTTAAAAAGAAACTATCGTAATTTTTTCTTCCACAAAATAACAATGAATGCTGCGCAAATCGATAAAATGATCTCAAAACCATATGTTTTGTTTTCTTTATTGTTACTTTTAACAAGACTTTTGCACTTTTTGATTTTGATAGAAAAACCAATTAGGTGGTAACATCTTTTTATCCTGATGGATGGGATGAAAAGATGTTCTTTACAAAAGATACTAACCTCTTTGGAAAGAGGTTGAACGTTTTTAGAGGATGTTTTTCAAAGCCGCAATGGACTCATCTCAAGATATATCTATATCTTCATGGATTGTATCACCTTGTTCTGCATGATCGATACCATCTTGTATGGCAGTATAGTTCCCAGAACCTGCCCCTCCGACATATATGATATTACCGTCTGTTGCTAAACAGGTTTCAACAGAAGAAAAATAAATAACAAACAACATGAGGATTATTGATATCTTAACATTTTTTTACTGTTCATGATACCAGTCAGTATGATAAAAACACACATATAAGCTTTACTTATGAAGAAATTTTTTTGAAACAATAAATGAAAAAACTTTGTTGAAGAAGTATAAAATATTATTAACAATGGCAAAACAAACTTGTTAGAAAATGAGTGATTTCATGTATTAATTTTTACCGGAAAATCGGACCGAAATGTGGTCAATATTAACCTTTTAACCAGGGTAAATATAAATATACTATGTTAATAATATTAACAAAAGATTTAAAAACGATTACACCATTGTTGTTGTGAGGTTGTAGAGTCAGAGAGTAACTTATTTTATCTCATCCTCACCACCTATACTCTCAATCGGCTTTACAACCTTCAGCTTACAATGAATGTAGCATCAGACTGTTTATAAGATTTTTTATTTTTTGTTTTTATATGAAATAAAAATTATAATCGTAAGAAATTTTGTGAAACAGCACACGTTTTGATGACGCCTATAAGTGGGAAATATAAATGAACAATAAAACAAGTAACTGTTTTACCATTAGTTATTAAGTCGGCATCTCAACAAATGAAAAAAAACGTCTGGTTTTTAAATAAATGGTCGTTATGTAAATTAGGATGAGGATGGTGAAATACGAGATAGATTTACGCACGCACGTATGATTGCAATGGGTACATTTATTGGAGGGGTAATAAATATGAACTCTAGAATAATATGTGAAAAAGAAATGACTTTTATTGATTCTGTATGCTAATGTAGTATGTGGTAATGCAAGGAGTGGTTTTTTGTCTGGCGATAATTATCAAGAATTACAAAAATTTGGGTCGAACATAAAAGAGAAACAAAAAGAAAAATCAAAAAAAAGGACAATAGCAAGATATCGAAATTTTAAAGAATTTGGTCGGACTATTAAAGAAAAGCAGATAATAAAAAAAGAATTCCGTACTAGAAAATATAAGGGTGCAATCAGTAGAATATTAAAGTTCATAAATACAACAGGACAATGGACGAATAAAAAATTAAATGGCACCATTGATGGATTGCATCATTGGAAAAAACAGGTGCGATCTAAGTCATCGGAAATACGATTAAATCAAACTAAACAAAGTCTACGATACAAGCTTGTTGAGGTGCGGAAACAACGTGGAAACAAAACCATCGTAATAAGAAAACGTACTCCAATTAAATATGGTAATGGGGAAATTAAACAACACCAAAAAATCGTCCAACAAACTCTTTTTGATTTACAATTTGAATTTGGTGGAGATAGTACTTACAAAACCAGGGCGATACCAGATAGACAGCTAAAATCCTCTATTTGGGACATGCCTGTTGAATCTGAAGAAAAAACAGAAAAATGGAAAACATTTTTTGATTTTTGGAATGGCCGATGAACCAGAATTTCAGAGGTTCATTCATAGTTTGCAATCTTATTTGTTTTTCATGTGGTAACGCGAAAAGTCGTACAGATCATGATATATTTCGGGCCTGATGTCTCTAATAACCGTACGATTGGCACGTGCAATTTTAAGCTGATTTAGATCTATGTCACAAGTTGTTATATTTTCTTTGAAATATGGTGCTTTTGTCAATAAATTACCCATGGGGCTATATATCTGTGAGCCACCCCACAACACAAGGTCCTCCTGTGTTCCAACTAAATTTACATAAACCATAAATATGGTATTTTCCACGGCCCTGGCTGGCAGCAATGTTTCAAAGTATTTTCTTGTAGTGGATGGCGAAGCTGAAATGCAAATTATGATGTCAGCACCCTGAAGCGAATAAGCCTTACATATTTCTGGGAAAAATAGATCGTAGCAGATTAATATTCCTATCTTGCCGTATTTTGTATCAAAAACCTTTAAACTTTCACCCTCATCAAAAAATAATTTTTCTTCAAATGGTCCAAAGTTCGGTAAAAACCATTTGTTGTATACATCTGTCTTTCCGTCAGGATGAACAAGAACTGCCGAGTTATGGATGAGTCCCTCTACATTGCTGTCTTTTAATGGCATTCCAAAGATGATATAGCACTTCTTATCTTTTGCAACTTTTTTCATGTATGCTATAGATGGTCCATCTATTGTCTCTACAAGATTGCGTAGTTCATCTTTGCACCGGTAACCTGTGAGGGATATTTCACCAAAAATGTACATGTCCGCATTCGTCTTTGATATATGTTCTTTCATGGTTTGCAAATTTGCTTTTTTATCTGCTATTTTTGGTCTCATCGATATTAAGGCTATCTTCATTTCAATACACAAAAATAGTATGGCTAAATAATATTATAATGTTTGTTAAGGAATATCTGTGTTTTCAATATGCTTTTCAGAATAGAGGGCCATCATTGAATACAATGCTAAGAATCATTTTTTTTACTTTGTTGAGATTCGAATCAAGATAAACAGCCCCAATTAATGCTTCTAGTGTGTTAGCAAGATTTTTGGGATTTGTGTCGCCGTTTTGTTTTTTTTCGCCCTTGCCTAATAGTAGGAATCTGCCAATGTCTAACTCTTTTGCCCTGTCTGCTAAGAAATTGTTATTGACAAGTATTGCTCTTCTGCGTGTGAGTTCTCCTTCTGAAAAATATTTATTGCTTTTATAGAGTTGCTCAGCTGCAACAAAATTTAGAATACTGTCTCCCAGAAGTTCCAAACGTTCGTTGTATTCAAGTGGAATTTCCGCTTCAAAGGCATATGTTTTATGTGTTAATGCATTCTTAAGTAGATCTTTGTTTTTGAAATTGTAGTTTATTTTCTCCTCAAGTGATTCAAAATTATCTTTTTTCATTTCAAATGTCCTGTATTACGTCCCTCCTTTTAATTTATGTTGCTACTTAAATGATATGTAGTCCAGTATCTTGTTTCCAACATCTGGATCATCTAGGGAATCAATGAAATGTTTCCTGTCTTTGAAAGGTCTTTTTGCCAGGATTCTTATTGCTCTTTTTTTACCAACATCAGGTAGGGCTTCGATTGTCTCTCTCTGGGCAGTGTTGATATTAAGTGGAAATGGAAATGCTGTTATAGACCTGTATCCATAGTCTGTAACTTTTACATCCAGGTTGGTGTGCAATGGAAGGACGCCAGGTATTCCTATGAGTAATGGATAACTACCTATTTGCCTGCAGTATGTGAGTTTCCCCCTATATTTCTCTGTGACAACATCTCTTAAAACAGTACCATCTGGAAGTATTCTCTTTAGCAAAGGTCGTTCTATGTTTTCCCTGACCTGCCTTTTAAATCGTTGAAACTCACGTTTATTTCTGGATACTATTTTATTTCCCATCTGGTGCATCTTTGTGCCTGGAATAGGTATGATTTGGCGTAAATTAATACGTCTGAGAAGTAAACCGTCATCTAAGATTTTTTTTAGGAATTCATAATCTAGCTCGAAGGTTTTTTTTGTTTCTCCATCCAGTCCAAATACAAAATTAAGGCCCGGTAACAGTTCAGGCAGTCCATTACTGCCGATCTTTGAACCGACATCGTTGAGGAGCTTTATCGCGCTATATATCTCTTCAGCGGTTGCCTTAAGATTATTTTTTTTGATAACGATCGGATCAACGCTTTCCACTCCAAAAGCAGCAACATCACCAGACGTATGATATTTAATGATGGTTTTGGCAATGAGCTTGCATTCGCTAGGGTATCGTGCTAAGATACCAGGATTGGCATTGTCAATATGAAGTGTTTTAAGGTCAGGAGCAACAGTGCGAATACCTTTGAATAGTTGTTCCAGAGCCTGTGGGTTAGGTCGTGGGAATTCGGCCTTTCCCGCATCTTTTGCCATGTATGAGAATATGCATGGTTGATTACCAAGACGGAAATGCCTGATGCCGTGTTTATATAATGCTTTAATTTCATCGAGAATGTCGTTTATTGGTCGGAAGTTGGGAGGTCCTTTGCTTGGTTCACTGCAAAATGAACATCCTCCAACTATACTGCGGGAGCATCCCCGATATGTTTCAATTTCAGTTATTAGATAATCCGGATAAAAAGGATGTTGACACACTATACTAGATCCCGTTACTGCAAAGTCTCTAATATCGCTGGCATGTTCTCGCAATTTGAGAGAATCTATTTTATCCATATCACTTTTATTTTTCAAAAGTTCAAATAAGACGATTTCGCAATCGCCTTTTACAATTAGATCAAAGACATTTTCAACAAAATATGTCTCTCTGGTTTTTTTACCACCTGAAATGCCAAAACCATAACGGGCAGCTGGACCGCAGAGTATTTTTAAGGGGCTAGATAAACCGTTTAGAAAAGATACAAGCTCATTAGGACTGACCGGAAATCCTGAGAGATATCTTCCTGGGACAGACATCCCAGCGATAACTACGATTATGTCAGATTCTGATAAAACGTCTAACAATGATTTATCATTCCTTAACTGATCAATTGTTACATAAAAAATCTGTGCGGACTTATCAATACCCCAAACTGCACCGGCAATGTATCTAGGATATGGGCTGATATATGGAGGTACCCCTAGGCAAGAGGGTTCATCTACGTATCCATCGAGTATCGATACTTTAAGCATATGATTATCAGTAAAAACTTATATCAACTATATCTATCTTTTTGACCTATTGAAAGGCATAATGTTGATTGGAGTTATTTTTTTGTTATGATTCTCTTTTATTCTTGTGATCTAATGTTCATATTGAATGAGAATTAGTTTAGGATATTGAGAGTAGATAAGTAAATTTCTTTTTTATGTTGGATTATTTATAATCATCCATTTCCATATGGGCATAATGATTATTTTTGGTTCTAATAATCAGGTAAAGATTAAGACAACGAATAGATATGCTTGTCCTTCAAAACATAGTAAGGATCGAGAGGAACTTGAAAAGTTGCTTAGAGAACAGGGTAAATGGGATGAGATAGCACAGTTAGACACATCAGCTATAAACAAGATAATTCAGGAAAAAAAATGGGATGATGAAATATTGGAT
>Ga0255364_10285_pt1 | contig 11816 bp, 12 predicted proteins | sample ANMaggSSYBR01G12_FD_182087 | JGI IMG/M metagenome (GOLD analysis project Ga0255364, IMG submission 182087) | Sediment cell enrichment communities from methane seep in Santa Monica Basin, California, United Staets - ANME aggregate JGI... | ecosystem: Environmental > Aquatic > Marine > Cold seeps >...
CCCGGCATCTTCCCCGTGAGTGAGATGGTCCAGGAGCGCATACTAGAAAACGGAAAGATCTATGGTTTATGCTGGGATTATGCTGCCATCTTTAATGCGATTGCCAACTTTTATGAGTTGGAAGCACGTGTGACGGCTAACAAGGTTTACATCTCCGACACTAATCCTTCCATCGATAAATCTACCGCAAACGGTATGGGGCCGGAAGAGTTTGAAGCTCTACAACCCAGGTTGATAGAGCATGATCTGAACTTGAGCTACGATCAGATTAGCCGGGCTGCGCGGGAAACATGGTCTCATTATCGAGCCGAAGTGAAGATCGGGGACAAATGGTTACCGTTTGATGGTGTACCTGATGTTGCTGAAGGACCAGAATATGAAGTTGCAACATGGGATGAAGGGTACGACCCCGATCTCTTATACCCAGAAGTAGAATTTGGCTCTAAGGAGATAGATATTGCAGCTCTGGCTGATTTACTTTCCGCAGCGCCCGTATCCGGGTATGAGGGAATTACTGACGACGCAGGCAACATGAATCGTGCCGCCAGCATGGATGATCTGATGATGGGAAAGGGATTGGTACCTTATTATCAGGGTATGGATAGCGTGGTTGCGTTCCTGCAAATCGAAGGTAATACCGAAGATTTATCCGAATCCTTTGATGTTTTAGCCGAGTATGAAGAGGGTACAGGCAAGAAGTTCTTTGTCATCGCAGATTGGATTGTCTACGCAACGGAAGAGATGGCAGCTGAGGAATATATCCCACTGTATAACGCGCTAACAGGATCGGATATGACTGAAGAGGAGTTTGTCACGTATATCCAGTAATATGGATATCAGAAATTCCTAGAAATGTTGTGCAAGGAATCAGGAAAATACCGGCTTACTGCTGGCTGGCTAAACTGCTTGAAACAAGGTGCGCCAAGTGGCGCACCTTGTTCGTTCGCAGTCGTACACGACGGAATGAAAAGCGCCGCTAGCGTAAGCAGCGTGACAGATCGAAGAACCGTCGTTTTCAACAATGCCTCTTTGAATGAAATGAGCGTTGTGAGTTTGTTTATATAAAGCGCACGATTACGTTGCTGTCAAGAAACACCCTACCAATAAGGCCTAAGCAAGAATTCTGATGAAAGGGGAAATATCTCTTGAAAAATATTTTCTCTTGCTTCGAATCGTAATTGCGCCTTCGTCCGATTTCTAATCCTGCTCCTTGATCCACCCGAACGCTACCCCAAAGGACATCACAGCCAGCATAGCGGACAATAAACCGATCACCCGTTTTCTCCTGCTAATCGCCGCTGCACTTAAAAACGAAAGGGCAATTCCAAGGCCGCCATCAACCTTGCGAATCACTTGATCCGCTTCCTCTGCCGTGCGCCCCCTCTCTACTAATGACCACTTAAGTATCGGACCGCCATCTATCCCGGGAATAGGAAGCAAGGAGACCGTGCTGAGAAATGCGTTCGTCGCGCAGGAGACATCGGCAACTTCTCGTGACAACGAAGCCTTGGGTGTGATTCGCCGAACAGCACTCGATATCACTAGAAGTGTGAAACTGAAAAGGGGTCCCCCCAACGCTCTGAGGATATGCTGCTGCGGCGTGACCGAGTCGTCATTAATATCGTAATACACACACAATGGCATTCCCCAGGTTATTCGTATGGCATCCATCGGCTTTCCGACCCAGTGCGCAGCTGCTGCATGCGCTAAATTGTGACCCCACTCTGACCCAAGAACCGCGGGCATCGTGTATGTCGCGATGCGCATCCTCTCACCTAAGCCACGATCAGGTCGGGTCCTTCCGGCAATCCATGACATGACCCCCCATACAATGCACTGCGTGAGGGGAAACCATGTAAAACCCTTGACCATTAATGGTGTAGCGAATACTCGTCCGACGGAAATGGCATCATCGTCAGGACAAAGCACAGGCGGTTTTCGCATACTATGATTGTACAGAGTTAGATGGAATAACGATCTTACTGCTACCTTACGATCTGAGCATGAAATAGTGAAGGCGCCGTGGGATCAAAATGGCTGCCACTAGAGTTGTGGGGGGAACATCCTAAACGTGTATTGAGGGAGATGTTTGTCGTGCAGCTTGACAATCATTGTTATTGATCTCTAGGGATTCGCGCAGGTAGTAACAGGAATTCCATCAGCAAAAAACGCCCTTCCTAGGACACTTGCGTAATATTCATTGACCTCGCGGATGATTTCTCGCACCTGCGAATCCCTGACCATCCTATTCCCGGTAGAATCCTTTAGCGCTAAGGTTCTCTCTATAAACCTGACCTCTTGCTCATATGCCTGCCCCGGTCCTGTTTCCATAAACAACCCGTATTCCTCAAAACTCATCCCCTGGGTAGCCGCATATTGTGGACTACACTCCCCAGGCTGATTGATATGGACAGCCTCATGAACAAGAATCGCTGCAATCCAGAGCACATCAGCCTGGCGAGGCGAATCAATATTATCTCGTAAAAATGTAAACATTGTAGGATCTACACGAACATCGCCCCTGCCGGCAACCCCGGCGATCCACGCCGGCAAATCAGTGGTGCGAACTGACACAACCACCTCGAATAAATCTTTAACGTTGCCCTCGTCAAGATTGATCCAGGCTAACGCCTCCCAGATGACATCGAGTTGGTCCTCAGAGAAACCAAAATAATCGACGTCCATGCCATTGACAATCTTATATCTATGGGGACTAACCTTCATCCAGGATTCGATGCTGCCTCGCTCCCGGTCCCAAAGAGCAATCGCTCGTCCTTCGGCATCGATGATATGTAATCCGTTCGCCAAGTTATCCCACGGATCATCGAAGTAGCTAAGCCGACCGGGATTTGTCCACTCGATGGGTGCTTCATCCGGGAGCGTATCTATATAAGGTGCAAGATCACCCACTTCAAAGAGTGTAAATTCACCTTGATCGTTCCTGATCCACAGGCTGGCAGCAGGATCATCCACTCCACGATAATAAATGTCCACCTCTGTCCCCTCAGAATAGGAAGAAACCCCATTCCAGTACACCTCGACTAGAGCACGATCTCCTTGAGAGGCGATTTTCTCAACATCCAATTTCGCATCCTTAAGGCGATCGTCTAACTCATCGAGGAAAGCGCCATACGTTGCGGGATTAGTGAGGACATCCGGGGTAATCGGATTCTGGCTTGTATCTCCTCCCTCTGGAATCCATCTTTCTAAGCCGTACGACACGAGGATATCTTCCAGGGTGTCAAGTGAAGCGTTTGTTGGGCTAGCTTCCACTTCTGGAAAAGTTGGCGTTTCTGATGGGTGCGTAGGTGGTAAGGTAGCTGCGCTAATTTCGCCCCTGACTATCGTTTCCGTCGGCGGCGCCGGTCCAGCGCAGGCGACGAGGAGTATTGAGATGGCGAACAGTAGCCAAAATCTTAGGGGGATTAACTTGGTTTCTTTTAGTGGGGCAATAAGAATCCAGAGACGCTCAGGCAAGCTTCACCTCTTGTTGTTGGCTAAATATATTCCATGCTGAGGCACATAGTGCAAAATAGTCCCGCTCAAATCAAGTAGCCCCTTCCGGGTCGAAGAACGAGATGCTTCGTTGCCCTCAGAATGAAAGGTTACCGCTTAATGTCATTCTGAGGAGCGCAGCGACGAAGAATCTCGTTCCCGGCAAGGAGAATAATTCAATTCAACGAATGAGTAAAAACCAGGTGATTGTGATTGGGGGAGGTCCTGCCGGCTTGATAGCCGCCGGGCAGGCTGCGGCGACCGGGGCTGAAACGCTTCTTCTTGAGAAAATGAGCCACCCGGGCCGCAAGCTGCTTATAACTGGCAAAGGGCGCTGCAACTTAACCAATGTGGCCCCACTCAAAGAATTCATTGAACACTTCAGTCCCGATGGCCGATTTCTGCGCTCTGCCTTTACGCGTTTCTTCACCGATGAATTAATCGAATTCTTCGATGAGCTGGGTGTCGAAACTGTTTTAGAGCGCGGAGAACGCATCTATCCGGTGAGCAACGATGCTCAAGATATAGTCGATGCATTGAACTATTGGATTCAAAAAAATGGCGCAAAGTTGCGAACCCAAGCAAAGGTGGAGAGATTACTGGTTGAGCATGAACGGGTTGTAGGAGTGCAAGTCGCTAACTCTCCTGGGTCCAGCCCGAAACCCAAATCTAATAATCAGTCGGCATCTATCGAGTACCGAGCCAAAAGCGTGATTATCGCCACAGGAGGCGCTTCCTATCCCGGCACCGGATCGACGGGAGATGGCTACCGCTTGGCTGAGGACGTTGGGCATACCATCGTCCCCATTCGCCCCGCATTAGTACCTCTTGAAACATCGGGGAATATTGCCCCGCGGCTGCAGGGACTCAGTTTACGAAATGTAAACGCGCGCCTGATCGTCGATGGAAATAAACAAGCCGAAGCCTTCGGTGAGATGTTATTCACCCACTTTGGGCTTTCGGGGCCGATTATCCTATCCCTGAGTCGGAAAGTCGTCGACGCTTTACGCGCTAAACATGAAGTCGTACTTTCCATCGACCTCAAACCGGCGCTGGATGACGCCAAACTCGACGCCCGCTTGATGAGGGATTTTGATACACACGGCAAACGGCAGTATCGAACGTTGCTTCAAGATCTGCTCCCCCGCAAGATGATCCCGGTCTGCATCGATCTAACCGGCATACCCCAGGATAAACGAGCACATCAAATTACGTCTGCCGAACGTAAACGTTTACGAACCTGGCTTAAAGATTTTCGTTTTCATATCAGTGGACACCGCTCATTTGCCCAAGCGATCGTAACAGCAGGCGGCGTGACTACGCGCGAGGTCAACCCCCGGTCGATGGCCTCGCTCATCGTTGATGGATTATATTTCGCCGGGGAAGTGCTAGACCTTGATGCAGATACTGGGGGTTACAACTTACAGGCAGCATTTTCTACTGGATGGCTTGCCGGTCTCTCGGCAGCAAAAAATAAATAGAGGCCCCTTGCCAACACTTAATAAAATATAAGCTAAATATCCATCCCCTCGCTTCAAACTCAATCTCTATCCATGATCATGTGGGCTTGGTTCGATATCCTCCGCTCCACTCATCCGACCGACCAATTTTTCCGGTTCATGGATTAATACGGGCAAGCACTGGGAACAAATCGATAATTGCGCACCCTGAAACCTCAACTGCAAGAGAGGAATCTCTGACTCACTTCTATCACAACTAAGACATACTGCAATCACCGTTGGTTCGTCCATGCTTATGCTCCTTCTTTATGGAAATTGTCTGGGGAATTCAAAATCAACACAGGTTTGAAAATCCAATATTTCGGATTCTGAGCCTACCGTAATTCGAATACCTAAAGTGGAAAAACCATCATCGAAGAGACTGAAGACACTGAGGCGCCGCTTGTAGAGACGTTGCATGCAACGTCTCTACCTCTTTTAAAAGTGCCAACAATTTATGGCCACATCCTAATGAATAATTAAGTTAAACACCTCGCTGGTTAGAGAACGCCAACTTCCTTTCCCACTTGTTCGAATATATCCAGGGCTCTCTCGATCTGCTCCGGCTCATGGCTGGCAGTCACAGTCGTGCGCAAGCGTGCCAATCCCACCGGTACGGCCGGCGAGATGACGGGAAGGACGAATAAATCTCGCTTATGGCACTCACGCGTCATTTCAAATGCCTTCTCATCCGTTCCACATAACAACGGCACGATCGCGGTCTCGGTTTTCATCGTATCAAAACCCCGCTCTTTAAGACCATTGATGAAGAGTTTTGTGTTTTCACGTAGCTGTTTCACCCGCCATGGTTCGTCAAGAATGACACGGAAAGATTCCATCGCAGCTGCAGCCTGCGCCGGGGGCAACGCCGCGGAGAAGATGTAGGCTCGTGATTGATGCCGTAAGAATTTGATCAGGTCAGCGCTTCCGGCGATGTACCCGCCGACACTGGGAATAGTTTTGCTTAACGTCCCCATCTTAATGTCTATCGCCCCCTCCAGGTTGAAATACTCCTCAATACCCCTGCCGGTCTCGCCCAGTACTCCAAGCGAATGCGCCTCATCGATCATCAGCCACGCATCGTTTGCTTTGCAAAGCTCTACTACTCTTGGAAGATCGATGATATCTCCATCCATGCTGAAAACCGCGTCGCAGATCACCAGCTTTGCAGCCTGGGATGGTGCCTCTTTTAGTCGCGCCGCCAAGTCATCCATGTCATTATGGCGAAAACGAATAAATTTCGATCCTGACATCAAACATCCATCGACGATACTAGCATGGTTCAATTTGTCGCTGAACACACAATCGTGCCTACCCACTAACGATGATATTGCCGTTAGATTGGTGACATAGCCGGATGTGAAAGTGACTGCGTCCTCCGTGCCCTTGAATTCCGCTATGGTCGCTTCCATCTCAGTGTGTAGGGTCAAAGTGCCCGCCAAGGTCCTGACACCATGGGTTCCTGTTCCAAAGTCATCAACCGCTTTTCGAGCGGCTGCATCGATCCTGGGATGTCCAATAAGCCCAAGATAACTATATGATGCGAACATACTCATCTCACGCCCATCAACCAAAACCGTCGCCGTGCCGTTTAGCTTACTGATTGGGATGTTGTAATAATAAAAATCCGATTGCTGAATACCATTGACGCGCTCGCACATGGCTCGTATTCGCCCTTTGATTGGATCCGTGTCACGTTTGGGAACCATGTTAGTCACCTTTCCTCCGAGAATGTGGCTCTATGCAATGACCCGCTTCAAGCTGGGTTCTGCGGATGACATTGACAGAGTTTACCCCACTTCTTCATTTTCATACATTCACTAACCGCGAATAATTTGCGGATCGTTGCCGCTCGTCACGCAGAATTCTTCCCGTAGTCTGCCGTTGACCACCTCGCTGGCCTCATCCGAATAAGGAGCTCTTCATCTCCCGATGTCTTGTCCACATACGCATCGCCTCTTTCTTCGCCAAGATAGCGACGGGCAATAGGCCCTAAATCTCTTTCGTGATCAGCATCCTCAATGGAAACTATTGAACCCTCAACACTGACATACTTATAAGGAGTAGATTCATCTTGCACACATAGTGTGAATCTCCGCTCTTGCTTTATGAGCTTCACTTTCTTTGCGTCCTTGTTCGTGATGAATACGATATCACCCCCCGGTTCATAGGAATACCATACAGGCACTAACACCGGGGCACGATCAGGTGAAGATATTCCGAGAACTCCTACATGAAGAGCCGCGAGGAAGGCTTCCCTTTCCGCGTCCGTCATTGTGAATGTCATAATTTCCTTTCCGCTACTTTGTTGTTATCTTCTTATAGACCTATTTGACACCTTGCATCAGCGTTGATCCTCTTCCCTAGCCGTGAATAATCCTTCAGGTTCTAGGCATCAACAAATATACGGCTATTGCCATCATGAATAAACCACCGATACGCGGGATCGTCAATGGAATAGGCTCAATACCGCCGATTCCGCGTGTATCAACGATAACGGACACAATGAGTTGGCCAAGGATGATCGTTGCAAGTCCAGCAGCAACTCCAGCACGTTGAAGCGAAAACGAGAGACCGGTGATGATCAATATCCCCAATGTGCCAGATACGGCTACCATTACTACCGCAGTGGTCGGTATCTTCCAAGCGCCTGAACCTTGTAGAATGAAAAGAAAGAGAACAACAATGCCAGCGATTACTCCGCCAAGAAAGTTGGTCAGCAAACCAGTTCGGATGTTTCCGATTATTCCGCCTACTCGACTGGTCAGTGTGGCTTGAATACCAATCGCTACTCCTGTCGCTAAAGCGCCAAAAGCCCCTATGATGATAGCAGTCCTCAATGCAGCACCTCCCTTATCTCAATGGTTTGAATAATAGCTGAATTCAACATCAAGGCAACGAATTCAATGGCTCGGTTATATTTCTTTTCGCTTAGTGGAGGGCAATTCATTATTCAGACACGAAACTCTTTTGATCGGCCACGGTTTTCCTTTTCAAGGATCCCAGCTCAGAAATCTTGCCTGCAAATTTCGCTTCTCTTACAGGGAAAATGGGTAAGACGCCAGGACATTTCTGTTTAGACACAAATATCGAATATCAAACTGCAGCAAGTCAATGCGCCTTCAGCTTTCTGCAGCTCGGAGACATCAACGACTCTTACCCCGATCCCACTACTCTCCAATCGCAAACGAGTCCGGGGAAAGCTCTGCGGATACATCAATTCATCCCCAACGAACAAAGCATTGGCTGCGTAAGGTTCGCTTGGATCAATTTCAATAAATTCCCTGGAGCCGCCAAAAGAGTCTGCGTCAACCCAGGATCTGTTGATTAGTAGGGTCTCTTCACCCACGAGGGAAGCCGCTGACTTTAAATGCAAACAGCCTTTCACTTCAACAACTTCAACGTCATATCCATAAGAAGCAACGATCTCCATCAATTGTTTGATTCCAGTAATATTCGAGCGAACTGAATTACCTACGTACAGGGTCCTGCCAATCCGCAAGACATCTCCACCGTCAAGCGTGCCCGGATCGGTTATTTGCTTTATTGTCCGGTATTCCGATAAGACCTCAGCAATGCTTTGTGTTTCATTTCTTCGCAGGGATGCACCTGGCCGCGTAATAACGGCCACGTCATCTAATACAATGGCAATATCTTCCACAAACACTGAATCAGGTAGATCGGGTTCTTCTAGTAACCTTCGGACTTCACATCCCAGGTCGGTCAATAAATTCTCATATTGCGCGTGCTGAGATCGGGCGCGGTTAACATCAATGTCCTGCCGGGAAAAATAGGTCAGCTCACACTGCCCAATTCTGGGGCTTACACCCCGCGTAATCGCAATTCGCAAAGTTCACCCTTCATATCGCTAGGCAATCTCAGCCTTTTGCTTCTTCATGGTCTGCCACCCACAATAAGTGAACAACAAACTTGGTGCCGCGAAGATCAGGAAGAAGGGACCTCGCGGGAGGGTGCCCGAAAACAGATAATCCAGCAGGTAAAAAGCTGCCACACCACAAATCGTAAGCAATCCTCCATACAACTCCCACTTCCAACCCAACAGCAACCCCAACCACACCGCAAAGAAGGCCATCATCATTCCGATTTCACGGACCGTCAGGTTGAGAATGGATTCAAATCCATCAGCAAATGCTTCACCGACGAAGATAAGCAGAATCAACGCAGCCATAACCCCCGCAGAGATCCTCGCGATCCAGCGAACAACACGAACGGTTTTGTCTCCGTTTGTGTTTGTCATGTCTCCTCCTTGCGTTGCTGACGATGCAATGGTCTAAAGCGAGGAACCATGAGCATAGCAGTTTTGGACTTCACATCTCATCCGAACGGACTAGCCCCCTGCTACACTCTTCGACAGCTCTTCAGGATTCCATTTCCAGGTCCACTGCTTCCAAATCGCGCCGCACAGTTGATCCCACATGACAGGATTCCTAACGATCGTGCAGCATCCTATGTGGATCCTCACTGGAGAGAAGCGCCCCAGAAATGTATGTGCAGTCGCGTCACTACGAGGGTTTTTACACGGGAATTATTATGGCGTACCCTCAACTGTTTCTAATTGAGAGGCCGCTGATAAGCACCTCCAAACAAGAACAGCCCAAATTATTAATACGACAACGGTCCAGTAATAAGACTGAAAATTGTAAAGTACGTCCGTTGACCATAAAAAGGGAAGATTGACCAAAGCAATTAAGATTCCACCTAAGAGTAGGTTTGATTGAAAAAGAGGGATCATCCCGATGGCTAGCACACTCAACACACTGTTTCCAGCTGCATAGGGAGCTATGAGAAGTGAACCCGCAATGAGCATTCCCGCTTTCTCACGAGATAAACTTGCCCGGCTCTTCCAGGCCACAAAAAGAGTGATCCCTAAAATCGCAATCCAGAACAGTGTTGTGACGAAAGAGGGTATAAAACCGAGACGCCGAAAAGCGGCGGAAATACTAATATCAATAATACTACTCGTGTACTTAAGATAATTAAGCCCAAAAAGAGAGACAAACCAGCTTTGTCCACGCCATAGTAGAGATAAAGCAACCCCTCCTGTTAACCACAAACCCATTTTCAGCCAATTGCGAGGAGTCCAAGTTAAAAGCACGTATATTGCCACAACTATCAGAAGTAAGGTTACTTCTTGTAGCTTAATAGTAGCCAGCAGTATCCCGATCACTAACGCGTAGATATGTTTTGAAGAGAATCCATAGAGAATTAATAATACGCCGGCAACCACAATATTTTCCATATTGCCGTCAGCGATGTTTCGGATCGACGGAAAAGAAATCACAAGCAAAAGAATACTTAACCAATAAACTGGTCTTGATCCAGTTCGAGGCACACTTACTACCAGAATAAAAACGCCAACACCCGCTAGAATTCCCCACGCCGTTTGCATAGGCAATAAGCCCAGGGGTAAAAGTGGCACAAGAGACCAGGGCGGAAACCGTATACCGTCAACAGGCCAGTATTGAAGATTGCCACCACGGATTGATGCCCAGGAGGTCTTCCAGTCCATAGCCAATGTATTATTTTGGGTTGGGATCTGTTCAAAGAAAACGGCAAAAAGAACTAATACCGTTATGAAGCTGATAGCCAAAACCGCCAAACCCAAGAATTTATGTCTCAAATTTAATACTCGCTTTCTGACCCTTGCTTCTGTCAGTAATGGCACCTGTAGAGCTTGGCGCAAAACGGCTTTGTGTTCATCGGCCCCCGAAGCGAAGTGGGGTTTGTGGAGAGCCAGCCCACTATCTACCTTGATTGCTTTTCAGGATTCTCCATCAAGAGCCATAGAGTGCAAATCGTCCAGATTGCTGGGTTTGTTCCCCACGGCCCGGACTGGGACAGGGCAGCGAACGGCTCACACGTTCTAGTAAGTTGGCATCCTGCTCGATCGCCACCAACTTACTAAGAACAATATTCCCGGAATGGCAATCACCAGCGACATAAGATAGGGGACCGCCGCGCGGGAGAGTTCTTGAGTGATCGGTCCTTGACTTAGCAGCACCACAATCGTTGCTAATAAGAAAAGGAGGCTAATCGTTCCCCCCCATCGTTCCCAACGCCAGGCGATACCTAATCCCAAGACACTCAGGAACATCAATATTGGGGGGAGTGATTCTACGAGAGAAACGTCCTCCACCGCATACGGGTCTGCTATTCCGGTTGTCACCCAGCTCCATGTATAGCCGGCAAACATTATCAGAGCGAATACAACGATCGGAAAGGACCAAATACGTGCAATCCTGCGTATCCATATCGTTGCGCGATCCCCGGTATCACTATCTTTTGTCATAGCTTATCCTCCTTTAGTGATCCTATGATAGCGGATTCAGGACGAACAGTCCGGTAATGATGCGAACGAATTGATGCTGATCACTCGATGGATCGGCTTCATCCCGAAGTTAGGCACAGTCTTTTTGTGCCAGCACGAATAAATGCGAGGCTCCTGGTAATGTACTGTCTGCTACGACTTTTGACCAGATGATGGCGAACCCACATTCCTTGACTAAATTCATATTCGTCTCGGTGTCGTAGTGACTCCAATACATGCGCGTGCCATGATATTCGTGAATGTCCTTCTCCAAGTCGTCTGCACCCAAGCAAAGCAACGCCAACCCTGGTGGTTTGAGCATCCGCTGGAAGTTTAGCAGAAGTTCCTTATGCTCTTGTCGTGGAATGTGAATGATGGCGTAGTATGAGCAGATGGCATCAAAGAAGTTATCTGCAAGCGTAAGTTGAGTTATGTCTTGACAAAGAAAGTGAGCCCCTGGAACTAATTGACGTGCTAGACGAATCTGTTCCTCA
>Ga0255364_10286_pt1 | contig 11801 bp, 10 predicted proteins | sample ANMaggSSYBR01G12_FD_182087 | JGI IMG/M metagenome (GOLD analysis project Ga0255364, IMG submission 182087) | Sediment cell enrichment communities from methane seep in Santa Monica Basin, California, United Staets - ANME aggregate JGI... | ecosystem: Environmental > Aquatic > Marine > Cold seeps >...
ATCATAATCATCATCGTAATCGTCATCATCATAATCATCATCATCATAATCGTCATCGTCATAATCATCCCCACCACTACCCCCATATTCAACAGGTTCCTGCGCCCCACCTTCTAACTCTTCATAATTAGCACTAGCTTCTACATAAACAAGACCACTATACCCCTCGGGAATAACCGTTATATAAGCTATTACTGCAGAAACCCTCCCTTCTTCATCTGCAATCGCACAATCCTCATGACGAGTAGATTCAATCAATACCCCCAGGCACACCGTTGCAAACGCAGCAGGTTCTCCAGTCGAAGAAAATGAAACCTGCCCCGATAAAAAAATATCATCCCCCATACTATAAGAGGCTTTATCTGTAGAGAGTTGGACAATCAAATACTCGCCCTGGTTAAGAGAGCGAGCCTCAATTGAAGATGAGGAAATAAGTAGAACAAATAACATAATGAGCACTGAGATAATTCTTGAAATTTTCATTTTTCGACACCTTCCATTTGGGGATGCTCTGGATACTCGAAGGATAAGTAATTTCCTCGACAGTTGGAGAGGGGAACTGATTGCTCCTACGGAGTACTGTAATACATCATACTCTTCCGGACAGATTTCTATCTACGTTAATAGAGACCTCATAACTTCATAAGGTGTTTTCCCGCTATGGGATATATGGGGTCTATCATAATTATAGAAGTTCTCCCAGGCCTTAAGCCTCGAATTTAGATCAACATCACCCGTGTAGGTCAGCAGTTGATAAAACTCCGTCTGATCAGTTCTGTGTGAACGTTCTACTTTGCCGTTAAGCTGTGGTGTTCGCGGTTTTATATACAAATGCCGTATTCCCTGATCTTCGACATGCCAATGAAAACGGGCTTGAAACTCATGGCCCCGATCGGTTCTGACCGCGCTGATCCGGAAAGGAAACTTTCCTGTAACGTAGTCCATGAACTTGATCGCACAATCTTGGTTATGTTTCGGAAAAATCATTATATTTCCCCCAAATTTCCAGCCGGGGTTCCTGGTGAAATGACTTATTTCATGGGCGCGTGATGTTCCTGGATGGTTTTGCATTGTAACATAACTCACATGTGTTCAATTAACACAAATGTAAACATGACCTGCCCCCCAAAAACTAATCCAGAACTGGTGTTAGGATTAGTATCTATAGGAGGCAGAAAAAATGGCAAAACGCATACGATATACACCAGAGCAGATCATTACCAAATTGCGTGAAGCTGAAGTATATCTCAGCCAGGGGAAAACAATTGGACAAGCCTGCAAATCTCTGGAAATCAGTGACCAGACCTATTATCGCTGGCGTAGAGAATATGGGGGAATGGATGTCACCCAGGCCAGGAAACTCAAAGAAATGGAAAAAGAAAATACCCAGCTAAAGAAGCTGGTAGCGGACCTCTCTTTGGATAATGCCATCTTCAAGGAGGTGCTCTCAAGCACCAAAGGTGGACTTACGTCAAAGTGATCATCTCGCCCGACAGGAAGCGCCACGGGTTACCGGTCAATCAGGCTATTCAAATCCTGGAGGTGTCTGAACGCAGAGCCTGTCGGGTGGTAGGGCAATCACGCGCAATCCAGCGATACAATAAACGGCCAGCAGACGATGAAGATTTCCTGACCACCAGGGTCATTGAACTGGCCAGCCAATACGGACGCTATGGTTATCGCAGAGTGACCGCGCTGCTGAGAAACGAAGGCTGGATTATCAATCACAAGCGCGCGAAGCGGAGCGGATCTGGCGCAGAGAGGGGCTGAAAGTCCCTCAGAAACAGCCTAAAAGGGGACGATTGTGGCTCAATGTCGGCTCCATAGTCCGGTTAAAACCGCTCTTTCCACAGTATGTCTGGAGTTATGATTTCATGCAGGCCCGCACCGACAACGGAGTGCCCTTTCGGATCCTGAATGTGATTGATGAGTATACCCGGGAATGCCTGGCGTCGCGAGCTGCCAGACGGTTTACTCATTTTGATGTTTTGGATACACTGACAGAGCTATTTATTCAGCGAGGAGTACCCGTTCACATTCGGTCTGACAATGGAGCGGAGTTCACCGCCAAGAGGGTGCGCAGCTGGTTGTCTAAGCTGCAGATCAAGCCGTTGTTCATTGAGCCGGGCAGCCCCTGGGAGAATGGGTATATTGAATCGTTCAATGGGAAAATGAGAGACGAGCTGCTGAATGGAGAGATTTTCTATTCGTTGAAAGAAGCTCAAATATTGATAGGGATGTGGAGGAAGGAATACAACACGATCAGACCGCATAGCTCTCTGGGTTATCTACCGCCAGTACCAGAGACGATCATGGTCCCCACTACCCAATTTCATCAACTTGCACTAACATAGAGAGTGGTACAACTAATGGGGGCACGTCAGCAATACTATAGATGGAAATATGGTAAAATCCTGACTTATTCAAATTTAGATGGTTGCTCACGATTTATAGCAAAATAGAGTAAGTTAAAACGCTTAAAAATAAGGGTTGTGAGGTGAAATTGTTTGGATATAAGTCTCATGATATATTCGGTGTTCTTTTTCTATTTTTTGGAATACTTGCAGTAACTATAGCGATTTTTATCACCCCAACTTTTGCGATTAACTACATCTCGCCTGATCATAACATTACTCCTGATGGTTTCAAGCAATTTAATAGTTATAGACTTGCTCTCTCAATTGGGGGAATACTATCAATTGTAAGCGGTTTAACTTTGATGAAAGTAAAGAATCTAGAAGAAAAGCTTCATCCTTTACTGTCTCTCTTTCAGCCAGGTCCAATTCAAATTTCTCTTTATGGTATCTTGTCAACCCTATTATTGTTTAGCGGGTTCTTTACAAACTTTTGGCAATCTGCTGATGACACTTGGTTTCGTAACCAAAATTACGATATGGAAAGTTTTGTTGTAGGGAGGTTAGTCCAGTCTCGTCAGGCAGGCATATTTTCTTATAGAGGGCTTACAGGTATCGGGGGACCTAGCCCATCCATGGGTAACTATGAATATCAAGCTTATGCCTATGCCAACAACCTTTCATTTGGAACATATCGCACATATAATTCACAAAATGGTGGTCAAGGAATTTTATTTAGTTTATTGGATAACTTGATCCATTCGTCACCGCAAGGAAAATTGCAAATTTTTTATGCACTTACATCTCTACTCTCAGCATTTGCTATAACCGCAATCGTTTTATGGTTTTATTTGGAATTCGGATTGTTTGTTAGTTTGTTTGTCTTAGCTTCTGCGATAATCTCACCCTGGTTGACAATTTTTGGAGGTAAGTTATGGTGGTCTATGTGGTCATTCTATCTACCAATAATCGTAATCATGTACTACCTCAAAAACAAAAACCCAACCTTTCACCGACACATAACGCTTGGAATCCTTGTATTCATAGCAGTTTTCGTGAAATGCTTTTTCACTGGCTATGAGTACATAACTACCACCTTAATAATGATGATGGTGCCTTTTGTATATTACGGTTATTTGCATAGATTAAACATACGTAAGTTCATTGGTGGTTTTTTTATCGCTGTGTTCAGTTCATTTCTTGCAATCTTGCTAAGTTTCACTATTCTATGTATTCAGATCGCAACGTTTTCAGGAAGTCTCTTGAAGGGATTTGACCATATAGTGTATTCTTTGGAAATAAGAACCTTTGGAGATCCTAACAGTTTTCCAGCAATATATACGGATTCCCTCGAATCACATACTGCTGATGTAGTGATGACATACTTAAAGGGCAGTTTCTTCGGCCCAACTAAGGCCGGGTCCTTTGGGGTTACATATTTGATATTGGTGTTCGTATTCATGATAGCATCTGTTTTCTTGTATACTATGAGGAATAGATATTCAGACAAAGAGAAAGGAAAGAGTAGCCAAGCACTAGTTATAGCAACCTGGTTTTCGCTCCTAGCTCCTCTGTCGTGGTTTGTAATATTTAAGGCACATTCATATTTACATACCCATATGAATTATATCGTGTGGCAAATGCCATTTACTATGTTTGGTTTTGCTCTCTGTGGGCTTCTGCTCCGGACTGCACTCGTGGGAAGCATCCCTCCTCTTCCGTCTCCTAGACATATCAAATATGCACAACGTAATAAAAAGAATCCTGATTAAGACAAACCACTTGATTGATAGATTAATAGGAAATCTCTGAGAACTTCCACAATTCAGACATTAATCTGGATTGAGATCCTGGCATAGAAGATTTCTCACTCATTGCGGCTGCAACGCGGCTGCAGAGCTGGTGCTACCAGGTGTACAGAATGCACGCCGCGGATGTCATTTCATCCTGATTATTAATGAGTAAGTTGATTATAGGTTTTTTTTCTCGATATATTCACGAACATAGGATTTTAAGAACTACACATTATATGGACGAAGCGAAAGTGTTTCTTAAGACATAAAATTCATAAGCCCTTGGCCGGCGGTTCAAACCCGCCCCTCGCCACTTAGTGAGAATTATAAAGGAAAATTGCACACTCAAAGGAGTGTGCGTTATGTTTAAGCAGCTAGATACGCAAGGGACTCTGTCAAAAACAATCGTCAATGATTACCTGTTAACATGGCTTGAAGCCTTTATGATCGACCGGAAAGCCCAGGGGGTTAGTGAGGGAACACTTCATTTTTATAAAGTAAAGTTCAAATCATTCATTAGATATTGCGAGTATGAACACATCAAATATGTTCAACAGATAAAACCCATATCGATAAGGGAGTATTTACTTTGGCTTGAGGTAGCCGGCCATAACCCTGGCGGACGTCACGCACATTACAGGGCAATACGGTCTTTCCTATTTTGGTATGAGGATGAGGTTGAGCCAATAGATTGGAAGAATCGCATCAAGAAAGTCAAGGCTCCCATAAAACCTGAGAAGGCACTCGAACCCGTGTCAATCGAAACAATCAATTGTCTGATTTCACCAACTGGCTGGCAGAAGATGAGAATCTGCAACTTCTTAATGATGAGATCGGTATTGAAATTTCTCTTCTACAAACAGAGGCCAATGTCGGCCGTTATTCAGTAGATATACTAGCTGAAGAAGAGAATTCAGGCCGCACAGCGCTTTGGGTTATCGACCGCCAGTATCAGAGGCGATCATAGTTCCCACTACCAAATTTCAGCTTGTTGGACTAACATAAGGAGTGGTACAAATAATGGGGGCATGTCATGATGACTGTACACGTTGTTGTTACCAAAATCCCTAGCACCCCCAGAGAAGTAGAGAACGCAAGATTTACCGGCGAACTAATGGAGGGAATGAAGTAGAGGAGCTAACATGGATCAGGTAAGGGTTGACAATAGTCGAATAAAGGTAAATTCAATTATCCTGGGTGCTTTTATCTTGTTTGTCTTAACAAAACTTCTCTATTGGCTCCCAGAGGATATATTATATGACGGCATAAGTGTCTGGGTTTATACTGACTGGCTGATTGATTATTCGTCTGGTTTTATTAGAAGGGGTTTGTCAGGGGAAATAATCAATCTCTTTTCGGGGTTTGTCCATCCTGTAGTGTTTATCGCGATTATTTCTTGGTCCATTTTTGGAACAGTCATCTTTGGATATATCAGATTAATATCAAAATCATTATCTTCTATCAAACCTCTGGTGCTAACAGCAATTTTATTTTTACCATCTCTTTTACCTTTCTATCTATATGATCACGCTGCATTTGGTAGAAAAGAAGTCATTGGATTCTTGTTTCTCCTGTGGCATTTATCCACTCTAGTAATCGATAAAAAAAATAGTGCTGGTAAATTGCCTTCTCAAAAGCTCTATCTAAAAAGAATACTACCACTAACTTTAATCATTCTGCCTATTCAGATATTGCTTCATGAAGGGTCTTTCTTATTGTTTGTTCCAGTCCATATGATAATCACTCTTTCTATCTTCCGCCAAGACTCTTCCATTACCCCCCTTTCAGGAATTTATCGCCTGGGTCTGGTTTATTTACCGGTACTGATTACAATTATGGCCGTCATTATATTTGGTCGTCCCAGTCTTGATACTGTTATCGTATTATGTAATAAATGGGAACTCGCGAAAGTATTCGGATCTGGAGCGTGCAGTCTTGATGGGAAAGAGGCCATGTGGGCTCTACCTGGAGCTTTTGCAGCACTTCCCTGGTCATTCTCTCAAACCATATCATTAACCATGTCTTTTTCCCCAAGAACAATAATGTATTGGTGTCTTATAATTCTGATTTTGAGTATTATTACAGTTTATATTGGTAGCGAGGTTAGCCGCTCTTTAATGTGTAAAAGATATACCGGTGATTCTAACAATAACCAAATACTTTCATCCGCCAATATTATAGGGCTCAAATATTTTTTATTACCATTGTTATTTTCTTTACCAATATATTTAGCGTGGGATATTGGACGCTGGTTTGCTGTGACAAGCATCAACTACATTATGATTACTTTATCAAGGGAACTTAATTTCGCTGAAAACCAAATCAAAAAATCCTGTCATCTTGATATTGATTTAATTACAAGAATTCCTTCTCTTGAAGGAAATATGCGCTGGTATATGATAATTATGTTTATTATCCTTTTGATTATTTTTTTTCTCAGATTGCCGCATTGCTGTAATATAACGTGGTTAAATATTCTGTCTGAGCCTCTTGGAAATTTTATATTCCTATTATTGGAAAATATATAGCCATGTTAGGGAATGCCTTCCACGAGGCGCGTGAAACCCAGGGCAACCGCATCAACGGCCTCCTTGTTCATACCAACGCACTGGCGGATTTCGTGTTCTCTCAAGATTGTGACTTTCATGGTTTTTTCACTCCAGATGAAAAAGATTGATTTTCTAGATCATTTATCCACCTTCCACTGGATAAATAACACTCTCCCCATAACCGGTGACAATTTTTATATGTTTGCTCATGGCTTGATCGATTTCTGGGTCGCCAGTATCAACAAGAAGTGGGCGCCCACCCAATGAAAGTATCTTTTCCATTCCACTTACCACAATGATGTTATCTAGGCCAATCTTTCCTAGTACTTTTGGACTGATCTGCTGGTTTCCCCTTCCTAAGATAAAACCCTGACCACCGATGGGTGTAACTACAATTTTGGCGGCATATTTTTCGAGAAGTTCCAACAAAGACCTTTCGTTGGCATCTGCGATGACTAATTTCCGGTTCCGTATCACATCCACACCTATCAAGGTTTTCTTTAAACCCAGGGTTGTTAGTATGGGTTGAGTAGTCGTACCCGGGCCGATGATATAGCAGCTATCATCCATGTGATCGATTACGTCCATCGCTATGGCATGCAGGATAGCTTCCTCACTAACTGGGTTGGGCGACTTCCGGCTCTGGACGAGTCGTCTCTTATAAGGGATTCGCAGGTAACCAAATAGACTGGGAGATACATTTCCCTCTCGGTAAGCCGCTTCATCGATATCCATCACTTCTGCTTTCCTCAGAGTGTGGATTTCATCACTGAGAAATTTTGCTGCGAGCTTACCAGCACTGGCTGGATTTATCCCGAATACCGCCGAATGTATCTTTACACCAGCAGGAATTCCAATCGCTGGAACGGAATCACCCACTGCTTCATAAATATCTCGGGCTGTACCATCCCCGCCAGCAAATAAAATCAGATCAACACCCAGGGCGAGCATCTCTTGAGCAGCTTCCCTGGTATTCGCAGCCGTTGTCATTCCTTCACTGATATCACCAATGATGACGGGTGAGAAACCACATCCAACTGCAACTTCTTCCCCCATCTCGTCGGGACATGTAATCAATTTATCAAGATCACTAGCCGTAGTTTTCAGCACCCTTAATGCGTCTGCTGCCCGGTCAAATACCTCCGGGACTGCCCCCAATTCGCGGGCTCGCTGCTGAATGATCGGTCCATCACTTCCTTTCAGTCCAACCCTTCCCCCTAGGCCAGCCACAGGGTTAACGATAAAACCCAGCGTTCTTTGATTTGAAAATGCCATTTAGCGACCTAATGATTTTTGGTACATAACATAGTTCCCCATAAATGCGGTCTGCTTAATTGTCCAAGTGATCTTGCTGCACCTTGTGTGTCAAAGTATTGGGCTGAACCTTTTATTGGGCCATAACTACGGCTGACTTGCCAGCCCCCCAGCCAGTTCACCGCCATCAATGACAAAATACTGTCCAGTAATCCACGAAGCTTCGTCTGATGCCAGGAATGCAAACAGGGAAGCAACATCATCAGGACTCCCGAGTCTTTTGAGCGGGAGCTTATCGTAAAATGCCTGTTGCATTTCGGGTGTGTATTCTGCCTTTTGCATGGGTGTCATGATGAAGCCAGGACAGATGGCATTAACCCGGATGGTCGGTCCAAGTTCCAACGCCATTGAGCGGGATAACTCTATCACGCCAGACTTAGAAGCGTTGTAATCACTATAATAATGATACCCGGCTAAACCATTAGTGGATCCCATATTGATAATGACGCCACCTTCCCCAGAGAGCATCAGGATGGCAGCTTGCTGAGCTACAAAAAACACTCCATTAAGATTAATGTCGATTACACGTTTCCATTCCTCAGGGGTAATGTCTATGAACCGGTGCCTGATGCTAATTCCAGCATTGTTAATTAGAATATCCAAACCACCCAACTGCTCGTGAAGTTGCTTAAAAGCCTGCTTGACTGAGTCAGGAGAAGACACATCACAGATGATGCTTTTCTCCAAAGCTGGCAATTGCTGTTCAATACGCTGGCAAGCGTCCTGATCCTGGTCCATTATGATGACCTGTGAACCTTCTTCGAGGAAGCGGGCTGCTGTTGTTGTGCCAATACCACCAGCTCCACCAGTGATCAGGACTCGTTTATTTGTTAAACCTTTCATAGTAGTAGCTCCTAAAACAATATCATCATCACATAGTTAGGTTTTTAGGCTTTATTTTGATCCAGTTTTCGTAGATAAGCGCGCCATGTCACAGCCCAGTGTTCAGGATTATCAAGCGGATCATGGTCAACGATCCGATGCACAGTGCTGTTATGGGGAGCGGTTTTGACAAAATCAGGATCGGTTCGGGCCTCGTCAGCAATCTGACGAAGAACCGCAACATATTCATCTATCTCCGCCTTGGTATACGATTCGGTCGGTTCCAGGGTATTTGGCTCAGGCACCACAAAGGGATGATGACTTGTCCAGTAGTGAAGGCCAAAATCAGCGGCTCGAAGACCTATATCTTCCGATGATACGCCTGTTTCTTCGTACAATGACTGCCAGCTGTAACGAACCTGTTCCTTGCGAGGTTTCCCCTCGGCATAAGGTGCACTGACTCCGGGGATCTCAAGCATCTTCTTTAGCAGGTAGTTATTATTGAGCACCGCAATCTCAGCTACCTCTCTTAACCCATCAGCCCCGAGGCTCATCACCCAGGCATAAGCCTTCAGTATGACCGGTGCCACGCCATAAAACGAGCGGATTTTTCCAATGCTGTCTGGGCGGTTGTGGTCAAGAAAGTATTTTTTTCCATCCCATCCGATCACTGGAACGGGCAAGAACCTGGCTAATTCCTCGCTCACACCTGCAGCGCCACCGCCCGGACCGCCGCAGCCATGCGGTGTAGCAAAAGTCTTATGCAGATTGAAGTGACACATATCAAAGCCAGCATCATGGGCTCGGGTGATACCCAGCATACCATTTGCGTTGGCCTGATCATAGAAACATAGCCCGCCAACATCATGGATGACTTTTACAAACTCTTTAATTTTTGGATTAAAGATGCCTGTATCTTCAGGATTCGTAATCATTAATCCGGCAGTCCGCTCAGACACTGCTTCTTTGAGAGCATTAAGGTCTGGATAACCATCTTCATCTGGATATAGTGTAATGATTTTATAACCTGCTACTTTTGCACAGGCCGCATTTGAGGGATGTGAAAAGATGGTCGTGATAACCTCATCACGCTGATCAGCCTCACCATTCGCTTGATGATAGGCTCGCATAATCGCAGTGCAAGTATAGATTGCCTGTGAGCCGGCTTGAGACTGAAATGAAAAACGAGCCATTCCAGAAATCTCTTTAAGCATCTGCTCAAATTGATACATGATTTCCAGAATTCCCTGGACAGTATCTTCATCCTGCAGAGGGTGGATTTCAGCAATTCCTGGCAGGCGGGCCAACTGCTCATTAACTTTGGGGTTGTACTTCATGGTGCAAGTACCCTGTCCTATATCAACATTGAGATCTGCCCCCAGATTTTCCTGTGAAAGGCGTAAATAGTGACGCAGCACCTGAGCCTGTGACATCTCAGGCAGCGCAGGAAGCTGCTTCCGCCGCATTGTTTCAGGGATTGTCGACAGGATATCACCCACAATCTCTTTGATCTCACTCTCAGCTTCAGGCAATAGAACACCACGCTGTCCTTGCTGGCTCAATTCAAATATGATCGGTTCATCCCAGCGTGCCTGGTGAAAGCGCCGTAGATTAGGTTTGCCATCAGTGTAGCGATGTTTCATGATATCTTCTGTCATTGCACAATCTCCCTTACTGTGGCAACCATACGGTTAATATCTTCCTGTCTATGCAGTTCCGTAATGCAGTACAATGCACAATTGCCCAGCTCTGGATATTCCTGACTAAGATCCTTGCCGCCGAAAATACCCTGGGCAAGAAGAGCGGTATTGATCTCGGCAACAGTTTTACCAGTGCCGTTGAAATTTACCACGAACTCCCTGAAGAAAGGGCCATCGAAGGCTGGTGATTGTACGCCTTTGATAGCAGCTAATTGCTTAGCAGCAAAGTGAGATTTCTGCATGATAACCTCACCGACCTCTGCTAATCCTTGGGGGCCCATCAATGCCAGATAGACCGCTGCTGTGATCCCCCACAGAGCGGAAGCTGTACCCACCCACTCTTTTCCCTGCTCACGTATAGCAAAAGATGTTCTTTCATATGCAACGTCACCAAATCCATATTCACCGGGCACAGACGTAGGCGTGATGCCAAACAAGCGAGAGGGATATTCCATCAGATATTTCTCTTCGTCCCGGGTAGCGATGAATCCGGCCTGCCCGCCTCCGAACTGTATATGCATTCCCAGTGACTGAATATCTCCGCAAACTATGTCAGCGCCGTACACAGCAGGGGGGGCCATCACACCAAGTGAAATAGGGTCGACCCCTACTACACATTCCGCCCCATGTTTACGCGCTATTTTGGTAATCTCTGTACCGTCTATAGAAATCATACCCAGGTAAGAAGGATTCTCGAAGTAAACTGCAGCAGTTCTCTTTGAGATGGCTTTTTCAAGAGCACTGAAATTTACATTTCCAGTCACTTGATCAATATCTATTTCTTCGATAGATATATCTGGCAGGCAGTAATTGGTGATCATAGATAGTTTGTCAGGGCTGATCGCCCCGCAAACAAGCGCTTCATTCCGGCCTGTGAGGCGGCATGCCATCCGGATAGATGTTGCCGCAGCCTGGAAGCCATCATAAGTGGGCACATTGACGACATCCATTTCAAGCAACTCGCCCATCATACTGGAGTATTCAAAGAGTGCCTGAAATCTTCCGTGGTCGTCATAAGGTTCGCCGGCATAAGCTGTGAGAAACTCACTGCGTCCATTAATCTCATCGCACACTGCTGGTACAAAATGCTGGTAACACCCAGCACCTTGAAAATTGAGATGATCTTTGCAGGTTGCATTTTTTGCGAGTAATTCCTCCACGTGCCTGACGAGATCAGGTTCAGATAGAAAAGGTTCTGGCAAGTCCATCTTCCCTTTCAACCGCAGCGCCTCGGGAATATCCTCATACAACGCTTCAATACTGGCAACA
>Ga0255364_10277_pt2 | contig 11797 bp, 15 predicted proteins | sample ANMaggSSYBR01G12_FD_182087 | JGI IMG/M metagenome (GOLD analysis project Ga0255364, IMG submission 182087) | Sediment cell enrichment communities from methane seep in Santa Monica Basin, California, United Staets - ANME aggregate JGI... | ecosystem: Environmental > Aquatic > Marine > Cold seeps >...
CTCTTGCCTGCGGATGAAGCCAGGCAGATATATGAGGATATTGTTCGTCAGCGCCGAGACCCTGCCCTGTTGGAATACATCGGAAAAGGGGCAGTTCAAGCCCGGATCTACCCGATCCCACCAGGAGGTTCAAGGAAGATCGAGCTGGAATACAGCCAGGTATTGAGCCAGGATAACGGTTTGGTCAAGTACGTTTATCCACTGAACACAGAGAAGTTTTCTGCCAGGGCACTGGAGGATTGTTCTGTGCAGATAGAACTTTCATCCTCCCAACCATTGCGAGCCGTCTATTCTCCAACTCACCAGGATCGGATCTACATTGATAGAGAGGGAGATCATCAAGTTACCCTGGGTTATGAGGAATATAATGTGCTCCCAGATCAGGATTTTGAATTGATCTACACTTACAGCGATGATGATATTGGGTTGAATTTGTTGACTTTTCCCGATCTGGATGCTGGAAATGATTTTGGACAGGAGGGTTATTTCCTGCTGCTAGCTGCTCCCTCAGTAGAGATAGACCAAATCATTCCCAGGGATATCGTATTGGTCCTGGACACTTCTGGCTCGATGGAAGGTGATAAGCTTGCTCAGGCCAAGGAAGCTGCCAGGTATATCCTGACCCATTTAAATCCAGAGGACAGATTCAATGTGATCGCTTTTTCGACTGGAGTAAAGCATTTTGCTAATCAGCTTCAGCCGGTTTCAAAAGCTCCCCAGGCGATCTCCTGGATTGAAAACAAACCTGCTCTGGGAGGTACCAATATAAATCAAGCTTTGCTTGAAGCTGTTGCGCAGCGAAATCCAACTGAGGATAGCAATACAGCCCGCCCGCTGGTGCTGCTGTTTTTGACTGACGGTCTGCCGACGGAAGGAGTGACGGAGATTGATCAGATCTTGTCGAATACAAAAAATAATTCGACTCATTACCTGCGGTTATTTGCGTTTGGTGTAGGAGATGATGTGAATACCGAACTACTGGATACACTTGCGGAAGATAACAGGGGATTGGTGAGTTATGTGCGCCCTAATGAGCGAATAGACGAAGAAGTATCGGAGCTTTTCTCAAAGATACAGACCCCAGTTTTGTCCAATCTTGAACTCGATTTCGGGGGGCGTCTTAGTGGAGGAGATTTACCCTCCTGAATTGCCAGACTTGTTTTCCGGTACGCAGCTCATGGTTGCCGGCCGCTACCGTCTGGCAGCTGGGGATTCCGGAAGATCAACCATCCGGTTATCTGGCTCAGTGAATTCTGAAAAATATGTGTATTCCATCCGGGCAGACTTCAAAGCTGGCTCAGAGATCAGCGACGTGAACAGTTTTATCCCTCGTTTGTGGGCAACCAGGAAGATCGGTTATTTGCTGAATCAGATCCGCCATCAGGGAGAAAATTCTGAATGGGTTGATGCGGTGATCCAACTTAGCATCCGTTATGGGATCATCACACCCTATACCTCATTCTTGATAGAGGAAGATGATCTCTTTAGTGGTGAAGGTTGGGAAGAGGAAGCCCATGAACTGGTCCAGGAGTATTCTGGCCCTGCGGTTGGAGCAGAAGCTGTTGATAAGGCTGATGCGGAATCCAATTTGCGCTCTGCAGAATCCGTGCCCCAGGCAGGGATTTCGGTGGATCAATACAGCGGCGAGATCCAGGAATCTCAGTTGAAGTATGTGGGAGGAAAGACCTTCTTCCTGCAGGGAGAGATCTGGATCGACAGCCTGTACGACACGTCTGCAATGACAGAGACTGATATTGGATTTGGATCGGACGTCTATTACCAGCTGCTGACCACCAGGCCAGAGTGGGGAAAATACTTCGCCCTGGGAGAGCAGGTGATCTTCGTGGTGGATGGCGAAGCCTATCAGATCGTTTCTGAAGAGCAGGGGATCAGCAGTTTGCCGTCACGATTATCTGTCCCAGAGAGTACTTCGGGAGCGAGTGGAGATCGCGGCGTTTCTGCCGTTAGATCAATTAGATCTCTTTGTTCCACGCCTTTCCTGGCTGGACTAGTAATGCTGGTCATAGGGTTTAAAACTAGGCCCTGAAAAGGTAGTTTGCTGAATCAAAAAGCCGGGCTCTTAAAAGCCCGGCTTTATTTGTATTGTTGTTGAAGGTTACTATTCTTCGGATCTGAGTCGGGGAGCGATCTTGTTATAAACCCAGGCGACCATCAAGCCAACAATCAGTCCGTCAATGAAACCATATGCTAATGCTACCAAGCTACCTAGCGGGCTGACGGTGAAACCAACATAGGTATCACTTATGAAAGCGATCTTCTCATGGGTGATACCTTTGGTGAGCATCATCCACCAGGCCAGGCCAAACCAGTTAATCCCCCAGACTATTCCCCCTGCGAGAGCAAAAGCTTTGACATTAAGTTTCATCGCTATTTCCCTTGTCCATTTTGTACCCTAATTATACAAAAAATGTGCCGTCTGTGCTCTTTATATTATGATACAGGGTTTTGTTCAGGAAAATGGAAACATTACTCACTTTTTATTTCTGTAAGATGTCACATATGCACTTCTTCAAATAAGTGTAACATGGTAATATTCCCCTTGTTACACTCTTCACTAGCCATATTGGTGAGGAGGATCGGACATAATATTGGTTGATTACAGGTAAATTTGGGAGTCTGAACTATGAAAAGAGTAGTTATTCTGGGCGCTGGCACCGGCGGCACGATGGTCGCCAACAAACTCATACATGAGTTGGATGGCAGAGAATGGGAAATCGTGATCGTTGATCGCGACGAAACCCATTATTACCAACCGGGATTATTATTCATCCCCTTTGGCATATATTCCCCCCGCGACATTGAAAAACCAAAACGAGATTTTATACCCCGCGGTGTAAATCTGATCCTTTCAGATATTGAATTGATCGAACCGGAAAAGAACAGGGTAGTGCTGTCAAAAGATAAGCAGACCCTTTCCTATGATTACCTGGTGATAGCTACCGGAACCCATATCCAGCCTTCAGAAACCGAGGGGCTATTGGATGGTGGTGGTTGGCGAAAGAATATCTTTGATTTCTACACACCAGATGGTGCAGCAGATCTGGCAGGATTCCTGAAATTCTGGAAGGGCGGAAGGATGGTAGTTAATGTGGCTGAGATGCCCATTAAATGTCCGGTTGCCCCCCTGGAATTCCTGTTCCTGGCGGACTCGTATTTCCATCAGAAAGGAATACGCGACAAGGTCGAGATTGTTTATGCGACTCCCCTGGATGGCGCTTTTACCAAACCCCGCGCTGCCAGTATCCTTGGCGGCATGCTGGAAAAGAAGGATATCAAACTTGAAACCGACTTCAATATTGGCCAGGTCGATAATAAAAAACAGGCCATAAAATCCTGGGATGATCGAGAAATTCCCTACGATCTCCTGGTAACTGTTCCCACCAATATGGGTGCTGAAGTGATTGCTCGCTCCAACCTTGGCGACGATCTGAATTATGTGCCGATCGATAAACACACCCTCCAGTCAGATAAACATGAAAATATCTGGGTGATCGGAGACGCTGGTAACACGCCGACCTCAAAAGCAGGCTCAGTGGCCCATTTTATGCTCGATGTGCTGTTGGATAACATGCTGCGCCACATGGAAGGATTGGAGCCTCTGGCTGAATTTGACGGTCACGCCAATTGTTTTATCGAATCCGGCTTTGATCAGGGTATCCTGATCGATTTTAACTACGATGTGGAGCCGCTTCCTGGTAAATATCCTCTACCTGGACTGGGGCCATTTTCCCTCCTGAAGGAATCACCGGCAAACCATTGGGGAAAGATGATGTTCCGCTGGATATATTGGAATGTACTCTTAAAGGGTGGTGATATGCCTTTTGAATCCCAGATGACCATGGCCGGGAAATGGCAATGAGAGTGACCCATGGATAAAGACCTAGCTTTGATTAACGAAAAAGTTGACCAAATAACCTTACAGATCGCCTTCTTGACCGAGCAGGCTGAGATCCAGCAGCGGCGGGCTAGAGAGTTTGATGAGCTGAAAGCAGACCTGATCCCCATCGGAAATCAGCTGATCCATCTAACCATCAATGAATTGGAAGAGATCGGGACCGATTTTGAACTTGAGGATTTGTTATTCCTGTTGAAGAGAGTCTTGAGAAATACTCATTTGATCATGACAATGATGGACCGGTTTGAGTCGCTGATGGGCATCGCGGACGAAGTTGAAATTCTTGGTAAACAGGTATTTTCTTCCGCAGTTGAAGCCCTAGACAAACTGGAACAGACCGGATTGTTTACCGAAGCAGGAGATATCTTTAATACTGTTGCCAAGGAAAATACTCTCTCGGATTTGAACAGGATGTTAAAAGCTTTTCATGTTGAGGAAAACGAGGGAGCTTCTGCGCCTTCGCTTGTGTCCTTACTGAAGGATGCCAATCAACCGGAAACAAGAAGGGCGTTTGCCCGTCTGGTAAAGATGTTACAAGCCCTGGGTGAAGACACCCGGGAAAATAATTCATAAGATGTATAAAGGAGATAAATTATGGCCCAGGACATTCTTGACACCATAGATTTTGATGATGAAGGTTTTATGGTTGATGCTTCAAAGTGGACCAATGAAGTTGGCGAAGCCATTGCAGAAGCGCTGGAAGTTAAGCTCTCTGATCGTCATTGGCATGTAATAAATTTCGCCAGGGAAGATTTTGAAAATAGCGGAGAACCGCCAACGCTCCGTCGCATCACCAAACAAACTGGTGTGGACATGAAAGAGATTTATCAGCTCTTCCCGGATGGCCCGGCGAAGCTTGCTGCCAATATTGCAGGATTAAAGAAACCCACTGGCTGCATATAGGTAAAGGAGATATAAATGGCTAAACCATCACGCGCTTTACATAAGAGTTCAGGTACAAACGGCAACCGAAAATTAGCTCTGATAGCCTCCAAGGGATCGCTTGACATGGCCTATCCACCGCTGATCCTTGCCAATGCAGCCCGGATGAGCGGCATTGATGTGGAGATGTTCTTCACCTTCTGGGGATTGGACATCATCACCAAGAAAAAAATGAAGAACCTGAATGTAGCCACCGTTGGCAACCCGAATATGCATCCTTGGTTTCACATTCCCTCACTGATGGGTATACTGCCGGGCATGAGCGCGGCTGCATCCTGGATGATGCGGGGAGAGATCAAAAAGCTGGGATTTCCGCGGGTTCCAGAGTTCATCGAGCAGCTGGTTGATGCCGGGGCAAATGTCTATGGCTGTAAAATGTCCATGGATATGATGAAATTAACCCAGGACGATCTGATTGATGGGGCAACGATACTCGGCGCCATGGAATTCATGGACCTGACAGAAGGTGCGCAAGTTATTTTTGTGTAAAAATTGGATCTAGATAAACAAAAAGCCTTGTAATCAATTTACAAGGCTTTTTTATTCCAAGGAAATGAATTTAGTCTTCTTTTTCTTCTGTTTTTCCTGATGCCATGTGATATTTGCTGGGGCTTTCTCCTGGCCTGAAACCGCACAACATGATCAAGGCATTGGCAACTGTGTTGCCGGGATTATGCCATTTGTGCTCATGGTCTGCAGAGAATAACAGGGAATCGCCAGCTTCAAGGGTATAAGCTTCTTCGCCAACCTCGTAGATAAATTCACCCCGTAGGCAGAAAACAAACTCATGGCCAGAGTGGGACATTGGGAACCGTCCGCTGCTGCTGCCAGCTTCCAGTGTGACCATAAATGGCTCAACAGCACCTTCGTAATAGGAACCGCCCAATCCTTCCCACAAACCCCGGTAGAGGGGGATGCGATTGCGCTCAGAAGCCTTGACAACTACAACGTCCTGTTTTGGGGGAGTTTCTTCAAAGAAAGCTGTTACTGGAATTTCTAGTGCTGTGGCAATCTTATACAAAGTGCTCACAGATGGTGAAGACAGGCCTCTTTCAATGACGCTTAGCGCATTTGCGGATAATCCGCTAAGGCGTCCCAATCCCCGGATGGAAAGTTCCCGTTCTTCCCGGAGCTGGCGCAAGCGGTCGCTGATGTTTACAGATGGAGCTTCCTGATCATAAATATCCATATTACCTCGGTTGTTTTATTGTTCTGATTATATCAAAAGAAGAGCAAGTTAAAGAAGAAAGACTGTTTTTGTTATTTGTTACAACTTAAATTCAATATTACCGTATATTTTGGTAGATAATAATTATTAGAGATCAGGAGAAGTAGAAATGGCTATTGAAAATAAGAAACTTTATCGCTCGGTAGAAGACCGCATGGTCGGAGGCGTTTGTGCCGGTATTGCGGATTTCTTTGACATCGACCCAACTATTGTCCGGCTGGTATTTGTGCTGGGTTTCTTTGCCTCGGTCAGCGGATTGTTCTGGGCTTACATCATCATGATGATCGTTGTGCCTGAATACGTCCCGGCGGGAGAAGATATTGTCACGGCTGATGTTGAAGATGTGCTCGAAAAGAAATAATTAGGATCTTCTCTAACAACGAAAAATGCCCGGATATCCGGGCATTTTTCGTTTATCCACCTGATAAAAGTGGGGTTATTCAATAAAGATTTCCACATGTTCTTGGTCTTCTTCATCGACTACATCGACGATCTTCCCGGTCAAATTCTCAGACAGGGCTTCCTTCACGGCTTCCATCATCTGAGCGTTTTCCATTTCTGGGGTGAACTGGGCTGCGATATTCAATCCCGCATCCACCAGCTTCATGGGTACATTGACGTTTACCTTGGTTTTTCCGGTAGACATATCAGTAACCCGGACCCGCAGCATCTGTTTTGAAAGGGATCGTTTGGCAACCTTTTTAGTCTTTTCGCTTCTCTGTGAGAGAGTTGAAATCAACCGCGAGCCTTCCTCCGCCGTAATTTTCCCATCGCTGATCATTTTGAGTATTTTCATCCGTTCTTCGCTGGTAACCATATTCCTGCTCCTTCGTAGGAACTTATCCTAACCAATATATATCCTAACTTTTTCGCCGTCATCGCTATCATCAACATCAATTGTCAACGGCGTATCCCCCTGGGAGTAATTACCCAAAGCAAGAAGGATCTCGTCCGCGCCAGACAGGTTCATATTAGGGATAAAGCTGCCAAATGTTCTGAGACTCCAGGCAAAAAAACGATTCGGGATCGGAAAACTGATAGCGATTCTTCCTGGTTTTTCGCCCGGTTTCTGCTGAATTCTAATGTGCAGCCAGGGACCGGTGCGGCTGTTCCAACCCAGGACTAATAGTCCAACGCCGATCAAAAAAGGTATCCAGGCCGCGACAAATCCAAAACCAATGCCATTGGCAGACCAGGCCCAGTACATCAGGGCGCCTCCCAGAACGGTAATGGTTACCCCGATCCAGAAGGGAATGATCCACCAGCCCTTTAACTTATTAAGGTCTTCTTGATCGGCTTCCTGGGTATGATCATCAGCTTCTACTGGTTCGAAACTGCCTTCCAGCTCGGCTTTAGCTATGGAGTATTCCATTTCAGAATTTTCCAAGCTTTCACCGATGGCTTCGATCAACTTCATGCCTTCCTCGGAGCTTATGGTCCCCTTTTGGATCATTTCCAGGATTTCCAGACGTTCGTTTTCAGCTGTCATTTTTTCTTTCCCTCCAATGCTTTGAGCAGTTGGTCAGCTTCATCGAGGGAAATTTTCTTCTCCTGGAGCATTTCAAGGATCAGGAGCCGCTCAGATTCAGTTACAGCCCGTTTCTCTTGCTGGGTCTCGAGGAAATCTCCCAGATCAAATTCCTTCATTTTGGATTGGGCTTTAAGTGCTTTGCGACGGGCCTGGGCTATTTTCTTTTCAACCTTTGCCTGGGCTTTGATAGCAGCTAACTCGGCTTTTTCGGCTGCCATTTTGCTGCTTTCTTCAATCTGAATACCGAGTTTCCGCATATTCTCTTCTGAAATTCCGATACCTTCCAGGGTGTCGGAGAGCCCGGATAGTGATTCCCGAAGATCCACTTCTAGATCATCTAGACTGATCTTGATCTGATCGGCGGTATGGGCTGAAAAATCAGCGGTGAACGATCCAAAATCCTCCATATTCATTTTAATGCCCGTGAATATGCTGAAGTCGTCTCCGGATATGAAAACCTTGCCGCCTGCTGTGAAAATCACGGTCGGGCCGCCTTCGCCTACTTGCTGAGATAATTCTTTTTCCTTGGACTTGATTTCTAGCTCGCCAAGGGTCAGGCTGATATCTTTTGCTCCGCTTTTGATGACCAGATCGGCATTGCTTTCTTCTGGCATTGAGGCAGATAGATTGCCGCCAACTTCGATTTTATAGGCTTGCCAGGGAACGGGATGAAAATCAATCGTACCTTCTCCTCCTGCCGAAGTTTCAATGCCTCCGGCCACTTCTGCGAGGATAATATCTCCGCCAATCTGCCGGAGGCTTATTTGCCCCTGAATGTTATCTACCAGGGCATCCCCCCCGATGTTTTCGACTTTTAAATCTCCCTGAACCCGCTTGGCGATCAAATCGCCGCCAATAGAACCGGCGGCAGCAGCGCTGATATCACTGAGTGTCAGATCGCCTCCAACCGATGAGATATTCAAGTCGCTGTTAATTCTCTTGATCACCGCATCTCTGCCTACAGATTGAATTTCAACTTCCATATGGTGAGGGATATGAATAAATCCATCACCAGGGATCTGGATCTCGACCCGATCCTTCTTGGTTTTGACCTGGTCTTGATCAGAAAGGTCTTTGATAAGAATCTCTTCTTGATTCCAGCCCGTTAGATATAGACTACCGCCAACGCTGGCCACCACAAGCTTGGAGATGTTTTCAATGGAAATGTTGTGTTTCACCATCGTTATTTCTCCTCATCTTTAAGTAGTTTCATCGCGTCCTCATAGCTGATCGCGCCCTCATCCAAATCATTAAGGATCTTCTGCCGTTCATCCTCAGAAAGCTCGGAGGTTTCGTCCCCGCCCGGTTCGTATCCCAGAGCCCTGATCACATCATGAAGTAGCTTGCGGATGGTCGGGTAGGAATATCCCAGTTCTTTTTCCATGTGGGTGATCTTTCCTTCCAACCGGACAAAGGTTTCCACAAAATCCATTTGTTTTGGGGTAAGCTGGGAAAATGTCCTGGAAGAGAATTGACCATCAATGGTTGTATTACAATCCCGGCAGTTGATCTGGGTAACTACAACTTCTCCGCCGCAGATAGGACATTGTGAGGGTAGTGGATGCATGATTTGCTCCTAGTATATAAGACTGTCTTAGTGGGCTGCTGCTCGGGTGTTGTTGATCAATTGCTGACCGGAAAGAATCAACATCCGGCCCAGGGATTCGTAAAATTTATTGACCAGCGTATTATTCTGTTCCTGGGATTTCGTTAGGCGATACTGGGCTGCCTTTAGATGAAGTTCTTTTTCCCGGGTTTTGAAAGTTTCTAATTTAGTTGTAAACATTTTGCCCTCTCATTGGGATTGAAAAATAATTATTGGTTTCGGTTCTATTGAGCAGCTTGTGTGCGTTTCACCAGGTTCTGCCCTGTGATGATCAACATGCGGCCAATTGCTGCATATAATCTGTTTGCCCGGCGATAGGGCTGTTTCAATGATTTCACCAAACGATACTGAGCTGCCCGCTGGTGAAGTTCTTTTTGATTGGTATTGAAAGCATCTAAATTTGTTGGAAACATCGCTTTCTCCTAGTTTTTTCCTGAACAATGCTTACAGTATATCAAAAATATTTAGTTTGTCAAGAGTAAAAATAAGAAAAATCAATAAAAATATTAATAATCTTTAGTTTTCTGTGCTTTTCCTCTACTTTTGGGCAAAATATAGTGGGTTTTAGCCTAAAATTCACCTTCGGTAGGTGATTTAGGTTGAAATTTGATTGAAAAAACAGGTAGGAATCAGGGTTTTGGGCGGGGAAAGCTGATCAGGCTTTTTTCTTCAGCGTCAGTGCTGGCGATGACTGTTTCGCTAAAGAGCTCCAGAGTTCCCTGGTATTCCCGGGTGCCAGCATGGGCAATCCAGCCACCCAGGTTAAAGGGAATTACATCTGCTGCGGGAATCCACTCGCCATTATATTTGCGGGCGATATGGATGTGGGACCCGGTGCTTTCACCACCTTCGCAGGAAGGATGCCCCAGATTATCGCCTGTTTCTACCAAGGTGTTAATTGGGATCTTATTTTGAGTGCCCAGGTGGAGGTATAACAGTACCCACCCGGTGCGGTGATCCCCATCTCCATCCAGATCAAGTTCAACTAGGCCAGGTTCGCTGCGGGCAATGATCCCGGGGGCAACAGCTGCTGCCCAAGCACTGGTGATCTCACAGCCGGTTACAGCACTGGGGGGGGGCAAAATCCAGGGCAGCCCAGGGATCTCCCTGGCCCCAACCTGTATGGGGGCCGCCTGTGAAAGCCCAGGTTTCACCACCTTTAAAGGGTAATGTCATCTGGGGTTGGCGCAGGCTTCCCGGGATATGCGGTTCACAGACCCAGGGATCCCCGAATAATTCCTGATATGTCTTCAAAAATCCATCAGCGCGTATTGTGTGGCTGTATACCGCTTTTGGTTCCAAGTGGGAGAAATAGTATTGCAAAGCGACTGTGGCAGAATTCTGCCAGGGATCTGGGTGTTCAATAGTTCGGTCCATGAATTCCAGGGTATCTAGATGATTTCCCTGCCAGCCGTAGTAGCCCTGGTTTAGGATATTTGCCGCCCAGACCAGCTGGATGTACAAACCGTGGTACCCCGATGACCGGTATCCCAGGGGATAACCGTCCAGAAGATCATCTGGAGGAATGGGATCACTGAGCGCGTTGAGCTGGTATTCCAGGATGGCCAGCAGCAGTTTTGGACTGATGCTGAAGCTGGTTGAGATATAAGTGATGATCTCAGCTCCGGAACGCTGTTCTTCAGCGGCAAATTGCTCAAAATACTTAAACCAACCAGGTTGGGATTGCATAAAACTTTCAATATCAAAATCAATTTGAGCAGGCCCATTCACGAAAGAGCAATTGGGCAGGATTTGGAATTGGGAACCCCACAAGGCCTCATAATAAATGGGAATCTGCATGGGTAGACCAGGGGGGAGAGTGGTGGCATCTGCAGGGATGACCGGGTTCTCATTGAGGATCTCTTCAATCGTTGTGTTGAACCGATTGGACAGATTAGCCAGGGTATCTCCCGACTGGACAGTATATTCCACCAGTTCGCCTGGTGAATAAACAGGCCTTTCAGTTACAGGTATTGGCGGTTTTGTAGCTGTGGCAGCACTGATAGGAACAGGTGTGGATTCCCTGCCGGGGATATCTGGCAGACAGGCTGATAATACCAGGACAAGGATCAGACAAGCCTGCAGCAGGGGGTTATTTTTCTTTTTATTCTGTTCCGACCGGAGGGACATAGGATACCAATTTTACCGCTTAATCTGGCTGCCTGGAGCACTGTAGGAACTCGCAGTTACCAGACCCTCTCCGGGCTTAGTAAGGGTTCCTTTATAAGCCGCTGAGCCGTTTTGAACTGTCCAACCGCTTAACAAAAATGGGGTTGGGCCATCGGCGGTCATCCATTCCCCATTATACTTCCGGGCCATATGGACATGGGTGCCAGTTGAGATACCGCCCTCACAGGAAGGATGTCCTAACCTATCTCCAGTGTTCACTTCATCACCGGCGTTGACCACCCTTCCGTCAGTGGCTATGTGGAGATATAAGAGGACCCAACCGGAATGTTCGTTGTCGTTGTAATCCAGGTTAATGATGACTGCGCCGTCCTGTGCCCGCACTACCAGACCTGGAGCGGATGCTGTAACGTAAGCATAAGAAGTGGAGCACTCTCCCCGAAATCC
>Ga0255364_10289_pt1 | contig 11766 bp, 10 predicted proteins | sample ANMaggSSYBR01G12_FD_182087 | JGI IMG/M metagenome (GOLD analysis project Ga0255364, IMG submission 182087) | Sediment cell enrichment communities from methane seep in Santa Monica Basin, California, United Staets - ANME aggregate JGI... | ecosystem: Environmental > Aquatic > Marine > Cold seeps >...
GTCACCGTGTACGTTTCACTGGCACTCACATTCGCATCAAAGGAACAACTGTAGAAACCGCCTGACCCAATCGTCTGCGGCACCGAACAGGTACCCTGCCCATTCAGATCCCCATGAATATCATCATCCAAAACGGTGATCGTCACCGGATCGGAACTCACACTGTTGTTCGCAATCTCCACACTAAAGGTAACTTTCCCTCCCGGCTCATCCATACTGACCGGGTCCGCCGTCTTCGTCACCACAATCACCGGCATCGCATCTGTGATCGTCACCGTCGCATCATCAAAGCCGGTTACCACCGTGCCTTCATCATCCGTACCCGAGGCCGTCACCGTGTACGTTTCACTGGCACTCACATTCGCATCAAAGGAACAACTGTAGAAACCGCCTGACCCAATCGTCTGCGGCACCGAACAGGTACCCTGCCCATTCAGATCCCCATGAATATCATCATTCAAAACGGTGATGGTCACCGGACCGGAACTCACACTGTTGTTGGCGATCTCCACACTGAAGGTAACGGTTCCCCCTGGCTCTTCCAGACTGACCGGGTCCGCCGTCATCGTCACCACGAATACTGGTGCCGGTGTTGGTGAATTTTACTGTGCAAAGACAGGTTCCCCTGGACTAATCTTTGTTAGTAATAAAAATCCTGTTAAGAAAACAAAAAACAGAAAAATGAGGGTTCCAAATTTTCTGTTTTTCACGTTTTTTTGAGAAGAAACAAAGTTATTCAAGTCGTCTCTCCCAGGTGTATTTGCAGATAAAAAATTCATGAATTTACTCATCAATCTTATCTCCCTCTGTTCCATACACCATTACTATCATTTGTTATTCTAGTAGAGTCTTAATATAATTATATAACAATCAGTCACTGGAACCCTTACAAATTAATAACGACAACAAATCGGGGATACGATCTCTCTGTATCAGTTGATTTCGAATCAGATGGAAAGGAGTTTTTCCTTTATATGGGGGTCCATACTGTCCATTGTTTCCACCAGTTCCATAATAATTGCACCCAATAATCAGTCATCGGAATGGCGACCCAATTCAATAATAACTTAGGTTCCTGTCCAATCCAGCCTATAGATATTCGCTAGAATTGGATGTTACTTCACTGAACAATGCCAGAGATTCTAGCATTGTTTTTGTTTCCCTCTTAGAAGTTAAATGAATATTTATTTGTTTCGTAAAGATCACTTAGAAATAAGGAGAAGATTCATGATGTTATTAACTAAGAGAATCAATCAATTAATGGTCTTCTTTATATTTTGTACTTTTTTTTCGGGTTGTGGTCCCTCTACTGAGGAACTAGTTGCTACAGCAGTTGCTCAGACAGCAGCCGCTTCGACCATTACACCAATTCCGCCCTCAGTCACGCCCACACCATCGGTAACTACAGTTCCAACTATACTTCCAAGTTCTACACCTGATACAAAGATAAGGCTTTCGAGCTTGCCGGAGAACGGCAGTTTTAGATCGACCAGAAAGAATTAAACCAAGCGCAGGGAAAACGATGCTCTGGAGGCTGTCGGGTGCACGCGGTGCTAGGCTCATCAATATTATTTCTCACCATATACTGTTCCATCTGCAAAACGCTGTAAAACGGGAAGGTGGCAAGTTGACTCAATTTCTTCTTGACTCGGAAGATACCATCTCCAAGTAATTTGTTTAAAATACACCAACAATGCTCTATTTTCACTTATATCCTTGCACATGGACTCGAGTTCTTCATCATAATAAAAGTTTTCTACTCTTGTGGTTAAACTCATTTTTATGGGAATGCCTTGTGCTTGTTTTTCCGCTAGAAAACCCAACACATCTACCCCATTGGAGTAAATATTCACGTTGTTTGCAAGTGAACCGACAAACGCGATACTCTCGGATTCTTGCCATTGTCGTGCTGTGTACCCTAAGCCATTTTTTTGAATAGCCAACGCAGCTTGAATTGCTTCAGGTGTTTTAATCGAAATGGATAAAGCTATAAGGAGAAGGAAGCCCCACCATACTACAGGCTCCTTTAACATTTGTGACACAGTCCACATTGCCGAAAAAATTCCCACGATTAAAAATACTAAAATTGGCGACAATATTCGATCACCTACTGACGTTGCGGCATCAAAGAAAGAGATTGAAATAAACAGAAAAAGCATATAGGAGAAAAAAAACAAAAGACAGGATGCTGTCATCACTATATCCATCCTGCGCCAATCTATAGCTCTTGAGCGACGTTTGAATAGAATGATAAGCAGGCAAATGAGAAGAATTGCAAGCAGCCCAAAAATCGATGATCTTACTCCTGCAGGAAGTGAAATTGGAGCAATGAAATCTACTACTGTAGAAATAAGATTCATGCCATATTGGTACACAGACGCTGGGTGAAATACCAGGCTGCGGTTTGTAGCCGACCCTGCCATTAATATGTTTCTCACGAATAAAATTGCAAGAGGAACACAAGCTATGATGGACCAGATAAGAGCATTGAGAAATCTTCGACCAATTTTCTGATCAACTCCACCAATAAAGACAATAACCAATGCTGCGGGGAGGAAGGCTACCCCAATATATCTCGTTACCAGTGCAAACCCCAATAATAGGGATGATGTAATGAACAAAGATATGGTTGGTCGTATAACATACATTGAAAGAAAGAGCATACAAGTAAGTGATAATGTAATAAAAAGTGGTTCCGAACCTGCCATTGAATACAAAACTAAAAGCGGAGCTGATGATAAAAAGAATACTACAGCGCAACTACTTGCCAAGAAATTTCGTTTTGTAGTCAAATATACGATGAATCCAACCAGCCCTGCATTGATACCGAAGATGATGGCGTTTAGGAAGCGTGAAGCTTGAATTAGGTTGTTTTCCAAAAGACCTACTGCCGCCAAGAATAAAGAATAGAGAGGAGCATAATGGGTAGTTGGACTGTCGTTTATTGAAAATCCCTTTCCTGATAATAGGCTTTTCGCAGATCCGATGTATATGGTCGAATCTGGACCGACACCAGATCCATAAGGTGTAATCCACATCAGCAATATGAACGCTGTTATGCCTATAAATCCGATATAGGTGAAAATCCAGATAATTTTATTTTTCTTCATAGTCTCATTTTATTGGAGAGCATGATAGATTCACTTTGGAAGGGGAATTAGTTGGAGTAAATTTAATTCTGAAAAGAATTGATACCTAATTTCTTTAGAAATCTCATCAAGTGCATATCGTTGATAGAGTTGGAAATTTTCTGTTTTGGATAGAAGATGAAAACTATCTAAGTAATCATCGATTGGGTAAAGCTTATATCTGTCGTAGGGATCTGTGTATAAGTGGGAATTATTTACGGGAATTATTACATAATCAGCGATTCCAATAGGTGAGATACTGATACCACTTGGATAAAAAGTGAATCTATTATCAATTAATGACATGGCTGCATTCATTGGTATCGATACAATCCTTTCCTTAGGGATATCCTGGGAGAGCAGTTTAATTTCCCTGGTATAAACGGCAGCTTTTGGTGCCCTGCGAAAATTTTCATTAATCTGTCTAAATAAGAAAAGACTGTCAAATGCAAAGAACAAGATCAGGCTTATTAATAATATTCTGACCATAAAAGTTATTTTAACTTGATCCTTTCCTCTAATGTTAGTAGTAATATCCAAAAGCATTGAGGTACCAATCATAAAAGCTCCTGGGAGATTATGCCAACTAGTTAAATCAAAATCTAATAAGAAGAGACTTGTCCCTATTTTGATTAATCCAGCATAATAAAGTCCGAGAAGATAGGGGTTCAGTTTTCTAATTTTATACCATCTCCAATAGAAGATTATTGAACTTAGGATGATAAAACCCCAGTACCCTAGCACATTTATCTGACGTCCTCTAGGATTTGTGATTAGAGATCGTAAACCATGGGTTTGAATATTTGAACTCAGGATTGAAAGTACAGTAGTATTGGTCCGATTGAAGGATGTTTGGAAATAATTGATTATATAAAAATCCAATCCGATGAAAACTAAAGATATCACAGTGAGCCAAAAAAAGCGTTTTTGCTTGGTACCGATATATAGAATCAAGAAAAAAATCAATCCAAGGATTGCCATTTCTTCTTTTAAGCTTAAATATAAAATCCCCAGAATAAAGACCCAAACTGTACTTGATATATTTCTTGTTTCCGCCTGCTGGATTAATATGCAAGTGATGATAATTAATAGAAACCCTGATCCAAGATCGGGATGATAACCGTAGATTCTTTCTGATAAACCCTTATAAGCAATCCCAAATCCAATTAGGTACGAGGATGCACCAAGAAAAGTTAAGGTTGGATTTAATTTGTTTTTTAATACATTGAATACTGATACCGCGGATCCAAGGAATAACAAAGGATTAATTATAAGCAAGAAGTAAATGAAGTTGGATTTTAGAATGAGTTTCAAGGGAATGAATAAGAATAAATAGAGATACGCGTGATCTCCTAATAAATTTCCATAAACAAATTCCACAAGTTTTTTATTAGTAACAATTTCTCTTAAATAAGTGTCATAAGAAAAAATATCTGCAGTAAAACGCCAGGAAAGCAAAGACTGAATCTTAATTAGGCAAATTAGAATTGTTGCCAGGACAATCAATACTGGAAACATCCGGATAAGCCAGTTATATATATCTTTTACTTTTTTGGGATGAATGATAACGATTGTTATCCCAATTGCCGATAAAAAGACTCCCAAAGAAGCAAGCAAGCCCCTGTATATCTGGAGTTGAGCTAATCCGACGGTTGTTATATTCTTATCAGGACTGATGTAATTTGTTGCAAAAGTTGGTGTAAAGAATAATGAAACGGATATAGCGCCTAATCCAATTAAGATTAACAAAATGGATGTTTTCTTTAAACTATTACCCTCCATAAAAGCATATTTCATATTTGTGCCCTAACTGTATGTCGTCAGACCCTTTGGTTCTATTTTTTCGTTGATTACTTCAGGTTCCATGTCATATCTCCTTTTTATATCAGTATACATTAACCCTCATCTCGAAGACAACTCAGAAGTTAGTGTAACCTGAATTCCACGTCAACATAAAATTATCTACATTCTTTTCAACTGGTGAAGAATTTTGGGGAAACTTCCAACATTATAGCATTTTCTGCTCCACGTCTCCATGAATCTTACGAACAATTCGTGCGAATCAGAATATTGGGAATGGTAAATAGGCCCCATAAAACACGCTGAGTAACCCAATCGCAATATCGAATTTTAATGCATCTTCGAGTGGCAACCAGTATACCAAAGCAATAGAACCCACAAAGCTTATCAATAGTATTCTCAGCAAAACATCAACCCAAGGAGAATTTGCAATACCAACCGGCGCGGCTGATATGAAAAAACAAATAATTATTGTCAAGATCAGGCTCGATAAAAATACTAGAATCAAGTTAAATTTTGGTAGATATTTAAGCCGCATAAATTACATCCGAAATACAGAGAATTTCTCAAGGCCAGCTAACGGTTAGGGATTGATGTGGCGCGAAGCCGCCCACAATCAAGGATGAACAAAGCCGAGAAAGGTTTTCATTTGGAATTTGATACGAGCTGTCTCAGCTGGTCAATATCTATAGTGTACCTAATAAAGCGATTTTCTTGCAAGAAAATAACAACTGGTACATATTATGGGGGCAGGTCAGTGTTACTATTACATTAAGAAACCTGGCTGAATATTCTCATATTGCAGAAATACTACTCTTCAAATTGCTTAATATTGGTAATGATCCAACATTAAATTAGCAATTCGATCCCTGTGTTATACTTCAGGTGATAAGCAAGGGACTCTTAATATTATTAGATCGAGTGTGCATTCCTTTCACACTAAATTGACAATTTCACCCTCAGGAATTTCACATTTCTTGTGCGGATTTCCTACGGTGAAGACAGGGGACTCATAAGCCCTTGGCCGGCGGTTCAAACCCGCCCCTCGCCATTTGATTGAATTACAAGGGATTTAGGCACACTCAGAGGAGTGTGTCATTGTGTTTAAGGGAATGAGACACAGTGGATTCTTTCTCAAACTTTGTTAGTGTCCGCCCTGCTCATTACCGTGCATTACCCTCTTTCTTAGATTGTGATGAGGAATTCCTTGAGAGAAAAACTTACTTCTTTTTTATAACCGCACTAATTTTAAGCTCTTCTTTTTTGATAATCCGCTGAATATTGGCGCGATGCAGGTAAAAACAGAGGATGGTCAGGCAGACGCCTATAATGATGAAGACAATCGGATATCCCAATATAAAAGTCACAATTGGCAGCGCGATAAACGATGTAAGTGAACCAATAACAATATAATCAGCCAGCAGGGCAGGAAGAGCCACAAGAAGCGCAAAAAGTATTCCCAGTTTCCAGTTTAAGCCAAACATCATTCCCACCAGAGTGGCTACGCCTTTTCCTCCTCTAAATTTCATATAAAAGGGGAAGATGTGTCCAATAATTGCCATTATGCCGGAGAGATAAGCTAAATCAGGATTGTCGGGATAAATCCACTTCACAACTAAAACGGCGAAGATTCCTTTGAGAATATCCACCAGGCCAACTATGAAGCCATATTTCCACCCCATAATAGCTGTGATATTAGAGGCTCCCGCATTACCAGAGCCGTGTTCGCGAATATCCATTTTCCCAACCATCTTGCTGAGAATGTATGCGGGTTGGATAATGCCGAAGGCATAGCCGATTAGAATGGCGATAATTGCTTTGGTGACCATTTATTTTCTCCTGGTGATTTCTTAGCTTACCCTTTGCATTCGTGACTCGTGAGAAATATTTCCGTGTTAAGCTTTGCAGACAAGTTTCCTTCTCTAATTTTACCGCGCCTCGCCATCTCTGCTAAATTAGCATTAACAGAAAAAAACCTGCTCTTGATTGAGCAGGTTTTTGTTTTTTAGGATCCAAATTTCATCTGGGACAAAGACCGGGTTCTTTCCCGGTTGGAGTGAACCCATAATAGGACCGGCAGGTGCTGTCCACCAATTCGAGCCCTTTGATGGGATAGAGCGGGCTTCCCGGATAAGGATTACCCGCGCTTTCAGCGGTAAACCGATCACTATAATCAAAATAATCTGGCGCTTTCAACCCGTCGTCTGCCCAAGCACTCCACATATAACCATTAAGTCCAATTAGATCATATTTAAAAGCAATCTGGATGATATTAGATTGATCCGGATGTCGTCGGACCCAGGCCAAGTCCGGATCATCTCCATCACCTTCGTCAAATATCAAAACTTCATATCCATTCAAACTCGCATCCAGATCATCACTAAATAAAGGTGATTCACCACCAACATCCTGATTAAGATCGGTGTACACTTTCACACCTTTCACACTCCATTTTTTTGATAACGGCAGCTCACTTTCAATCAGGTAATCTCCCCTGCCGTTCTCGTCTAAATCCAGTTCTAAACCATAATTCATCTCTCCATTTTCAGGCAGATCTACTGCCAGGTAGATGTCGAAATAAAACCAGGTTTCACTGGTTTTTAAATTCACACGGATGATGTCAATTTCACCCCGGTAATCCATAATTTCAGAAGTGAAGGGACGTTCGAATATATTATTCTTAAACTGATCCCCATAAGTGACTCTCTCTGGGGCAGAATCAATCGAATTATAATCAAGCAAGAAGGAGTCAGCTCTCGCTTTAGGTTCTCCAGGGATCAGATGATGTTCTGTTACTGGTTGTAATGTTGGTGCCAAAGTAGGTGTTGGGGTTTCTGAAGGGGCGTTAGTGTGAGTACTATCCTCACCATCACTCGCGGGAGATTGGGCTTCCACTGCTATGGCAGTTTTTCTGGCAGATTCAACACCACTTAACCAGGCTTCTTTGGTGAGTGTTGCCTCTACTCCTGCTTGAACGGCGTCATCTACATTCACAGGCTGTTCCTGAATTGCGGAACTGCAAGCAGATATCAGGATAATTATTACGAAAATACACAGCAAACTAATTTTCCGCATTAAACCTATTCTCCCAAGATTGATTTACCAATAGCAGTGTACTCAATATTCGATAATGCGTCAACTGATGAATGTGATTCCTCTTGTTAGAATCCTTAACTTATACGAGTTCCAGTTTTCTTATTATACAGGTAACTATAAATAAGCTCTGCCTGGATCGGGATCAGCAGGCAGAGTATTATTCAGTATACTTAACCGGTAATTTACATACTTCACACCATCAGAGCACAGGTATATTGGGGCATCTTCAATTCTTCGCATCTGACATAAACTCAATTCATCACCTTCTGGATTGAATCCACACCACGATATACAAGTACTGTCCACCAGATATACTGCCTGGATGGGATGATATTCATGATCTGGAAATGGGCTTCCAGCATCCTCAAATATAAATCTATCATTGTAATCAAACATCCCCGGATCATTTAATCCTTCATCCGCCCAAACAAGAGCTTTGTAAGGCAAATATTTAAACGGTTATATAGTTGAGAAAAAATATAAGGGAAATTGACAATATATTAAAATATGTATCGGAAATGTGCTAAGGCAATTTACAGGGAATACAAAACCTCTCGCTGGGACAATACTCCAGGCAGGGATTAGACCCACAGCTGATCTCAGTAGCGGATGGTATGCACCAGCCATAACCAGAACGGGGGTAAACAAGCTCGCCGGTAAAACACAAACCCGGCTCCACCCCTGAAGGGACATAGCCATACCAGGACCGGCAGGTACTATCGATCAGGGCTACAGCCTTTAATGGGTAGCGATAGTTATCCTTGTTCGGACTGCCAGCATCAACATAGCTGAAATGATCATTAAAATCATACAAGGAGGGATCCCGCACACCTTCATCTGCCCAGGCGCTCCACAAAAAACCCAGGGTTCCAATTAAACTATCCTTAAACGCAATCTGAATCTGATTGTTGTGGTCTGGATCCCGCCGCACCCAGGCTAAATCCCGGTCCTCCCCTATTCCATTATAGAAAATTTCTCTTTCATACCCTGTCTGATTGGGGAATGGATCTTCCATGTAGAGGGGAAATAACCCACCGATATCATCATCAGCATCTGCCAGAACCCAGACATTGTCTGTAGTCCACTCAGAGTCCGGGGGCAAGATTGCCATCACCAGAAAATCTCCCCTTCCATTGTGGTCGACATCCAATTCTATCGAATAACGTATATCTCCCTCATTTGGTAATTTCCCGATTAAAATAAAAGTATTGTAGATCCAGGGATCCGTCACCTTGAGATTTACCTGATAGATATCAAGATACCCCCGGTATTCCATCCGCTCAGACGTGAATGGGCGTTCCAATCTGCTCCAGGCATAATTGTCACCAACCGCAGTTTTTTCCTTGGCAAGATCAACACTCACTATGTCAGATATATAGGTATGGAGACTAACAGGATCACCTGGAATCAGGACATGAATAGGTTCGGGGGTAGGAGTGAGGCTCGGTTTGATTGTCGGTTCCGGAGTATCACTGGGAATTGTGGTTTCTGTGGGAAGGTTCTTAATTACCTCAATCTGACGGGCAGTATCAACACTTCTGACGAATGCTTCCTTGGTTAATGTTGCTGCTACACCTGCTACTACCTGATCATCAAAAGCTTCAGTAGGTGAACTTGTATTGAGACAGGCTGAGAGGGTGAGTATCAAGAGGATCAGAAGTGAGTAAATAGATCTATCACGATGAAACGTCTTTTTCATGATCTTTTCCCGCAAAACAATATAATCAATTATGAAATTGAGTGTAAACGATTGAATCAGGACTGTCAATAAAAACCGGTTTAACTAATCCTGCTGGTGGTACACTACTCAATTAGTTATGAAAAAATCAATTGTACAATCCTTCCAGAATAGATTACTCGCCTGGTATGAAAATAATGCCCGGGATCTACCCTGGCGAACAACCAGGGACCCCTATCTGATCTGGGTTTCGGAAATTATGCTCCAACAAACCAGGGTTGAGACTGTCTTACCTTATTACAAACGTTGGATAAAAATATTCCCGACATTGGAATCGCTGGCAGAAGCGAGCGAAGATCAGGTTTTATCCCTCTGGGAAGGACTGGGGTATTACAGCCGAGCCAGGAATCTTCATCTTGCCTCCAAGATTATCTTGGAAAAATATGGAGGAATTCTCCCTGGAGATTCCAAATCTCTTAAAATGCTCCCGGGGATTGGCCGCTACACAGCCGGCGCTGTTGCTTCCATTGCATTTGATGAAAATACCCCAATTATTGATGGGAATATTCGCCGGCTATTTACACGCTTCTTTAATATCAGTACCCCCCTTCAAACATCTGAAACTGAAAATCACCTGTGGGAACTTGCCCGGGAATACCTGCTCCAGGGGATGGCTGGAGAATTTAATCAAGCCTTAATGGAGTTAGGAGCGCTGATCTGCCTTCCTAAAAACCCGACATGTGAAAAATGTCCACTAGATATGGATTGCCTAGCAAATCAGCTTAATCTTCAGGGGAGCCGTCCTGTCCGGAAAGTGAAGGCTCCCCTTCCCCACCTTCAGGTAACTGCAGCAGTATTCCAGGAAGGAAATGCGGTTTTCCTGGCCAAGCGTCCTCCTGACGGTTTATTGGGTGGTTTGTGGGAATTCCCTGGTGGAAAACAGGAGAAAAACGAGTCTTTACCGCAAACTCTGAGACGAGAAATCCAGGAGGAGCTTCATGTGCCCATCACCGTGGGCGAACCTATCGGGGTTTTCAATCATGCCTATACGCATTACAAAGTTACCTTACACGCTTTTTTCTGTAAGCTAAATTCCCATGATTTTCAGCTATTATTCCACACTGAATTTACCTGGGCCCCGCTGGATAACCTCCCTAAATTTCCGATGGGTAAATTAGACAGGATGATTTCCCGGACACTGCTCCCCTAATTCCTGCCAAACTTGACGAAATTCCTTCCTTCCCTGATAATCCAAATAAGTTTCCTTTTATATAGTGACCGGATCAAGGATAAAATAATGAAAAAGCTGCATTTTTTCCTCCTGATTATCCTGATGTTTTTCACCTCTGCCTGTGGCAGCAAAAAACCAGAGCCCTCTCCCGTCCCGACAGTTTTTGCTGCAGAAAAAACCACAGAACTCCCCCATACAGAAGAAGCTGATCAAACCAAGGAAACCGATACTAGTGCCAGCGATGGGCTGCCGCTAGAACCTCAGGTTGTAAGTTTTTCCGCTGAAGATGGCTTACTGCTCGAGGGATTATTCTATCCCGCAGCAAAAATATCTGCTCCTGTAATCGTGTTAATGCACTGGTATCCCGGTGATCAGGATGAATGGACAGAAATCGCTTACTGGCTGCAAAATCGGGGAGCAACAGGGAATCAAAATGGTGTTCCCTGGAAAGATCCCAGCTGGTTTCCTGTTCTGAGCGCAGACCTGAGTTTTAATATCTTAACTTTTACTTTCCGGAATTGTCAGGGACGATGCAGCTCACCAGAACCTGCTGGCTGGCTGATGGATGCCCGGGCGAGTCTGGAATTTGCCCGAACATTGGAAGGAGTAGATCCCAATCGGGTGATAACAATCGGAGCCAGCATTGGCTCGGATGGTGCGATCGACGGCTGCGCGGCTGTTCTTGAGGCAGATCCCACGGCTTGCCTGGGAGCACTTTCCCTATCTCCCGGCAGCTATCTAGGACCCGAGTACAGTGACATGGTAACAGCCCTGGGGGCAAATACACCGCCAAGGACCGCCTGGTGTCTCTTTGATGAAAACGAGGCTGATTC
>Ga0255364_10290_pt1 | contig 11751 bp, 9 predicted proteins | sample ANMaggSSYBR01G12_FD_182087 | JGI IMG/M metagenome (GOLD analysis project Ga0255364, IMG submission 182087) | Sediment cell enrichment communities from methane seep in Santa Monica Basin, California, United Staets - ANME aggregate JGI... | ecosystem: Environmental > Aquatic > Marine > Cold seeps >...
GCAACCTCTTTTGAAATTAGCTATCTTGAATCGGGTTATCATTCAACTTACTTGTATGATACATTACTTGGTGAGGTTTTGGCATCTGGTTATGATATTATTGAAGTAATTAATGAAAACGGAGATACATTGCTGGAACGATATTATCACAGTGAACTAATAGAAATTTATGATACCATTAGTTCAAGTGATCAACTCAGTATCAATGCTTATTCTACAGTTCTTTGCTTTCCTGTTAATATTGGAACAACGATCTTTCAGGGTGGCAATTATTATACATACGTATTTACAGGAATTATGCTAAAAGTATTACTTGTCAAAAATCAATTATTACCTAAATATGGTACTGATTATCGAAGAATAATTGGTTATGAAACGAGCCCGACTGCGAACATCCTGCCCGAATTTTATGTTCAGGGTGGTTTATTGTTTGGTTATCATGTTTCAAATCGTGTAAACCTGGAATTTAAATCGACATACAGTCACATAATTGGCGGAAATAGCACATCACTACAGAATTCATTATCAAATATTCAAATCAATTTTGGAGTAAATTATAAGTTTTAGTTAATCTAAATTATTACTACTATGAAAGGATCATTGATTTCAACAATTATTTACTTCGCACTTACATCTTTAGTTGCACAGACAGTAAACTACAATGATGTCGCGGTTATTGTGAATAACAACAGTCCTGAGTCGATTGAAATAGGTAATTATTTCAAAGAAAAAAGAAATATCCCTAATGTGAATATGATACACATCAATTGCAGTACGGAAGAAAGAGTTGACTCAACTGAGCTGTTTTCAGTTGTTCATCAGGTAAGCGATTACTTAGTTAACACTAACATTTCTCAGACAATTAATTATCTGGTGACAACAAAAGGGGTTCCCTTGACATTTGAAGGGGGCAACTGCGACTCTATTCCCACTTTTCTAAAATGTTCGTCAATTAACTCAGAACTTTCACTTGTAGTAAATCATGAAGACCAAATTGGCACAACCAATACGTTTGTTAATCCTTATTATGATATAATGGATCCTGATTTCTCACAAACAAATTATGGAATTTATCTAGTGACTAGACTGGATGGATATACTGTTGATCATGTAAAAGAACTTATAGACCGAAGTGGACCTAACCTCAAAGTTGATAAAGAAAGTGCTCAATTTATCTTTGATTTGGCCTTTGCTCAAGATTCTAATGCAATATCTCCCATGGTTAATATTATGAATGAGGGAAATGAACTTGTTCAATCAAAAAATTGGAATTCAATATACGATCCGGATCCATCAACATTTATTACAGACGAATCAAATGTGCTTGGATATTATTCATACATATATCAGCCCTCAAATAAGATCTTAAATTATGAGTGGCTAAATGGGTCAATTGCACATCAAGGTATTGGTAGAACCGCTTTTACATTTTTGGAGGAGGAAAACATTTATAACGATTTAATCCTTGCAAATATTATTGAAGAAGGGGTTTGTGGTGCATCGGGGACCATTACCTTTTATTTCGTTTCCCAAGGTACCATTTGGCCGGAAATACTTTTCGACAGGTATACGCATGGCATAGATTCAATTTCCGAAACTAATCCCTATTTTAATTTAGCTGAAAGTTATTACCAGTCAATAAAAGTATTGTCTTCAGTTCATGTTATAATTGGGGATCCCAAAACATCCATAGTGTTGGGCGGACCCGGAAGTATTAATGAAATAAATCTGATTACACAGTTTAAAGTATTTCCCAATCCTGTAAAAAGTGCCATAACAATTGATTATACTATTGAAAAAAAATCTCATATTAGCATCAATCTTTACAACCTCCTGGGGTTAATTGTTTATCAGCACAATGAGCCGGTAATAAGAGGGAGGAATAGTCATTCATTTGATATTTCATTGCTCCCCCCAGGCATGTATATTGTTGAATTGGGTACGAATAGAACACAAATCAGGGAGAGATTGATAATTGAATAATTAAGTACAATTTTTAACCGCAATTCCACCTAATAGTGCATAAAATCTTTTCCTTTTTTTATGGTCAATTATGGTAAAAATAACTTAATAAAATCGTCAAAGTAATTGGTTATTATGAAGTTACTTTGACTTGGTAGCGAGACCGAGAATTGAACTCGGGACCTCCGGGTTATGAATCCGACGCTCTAACCATCTGAGCTACCTCGCCATGAAATTTGTTAAAATGGGCTGCAAAGATATAAAAGAAATTCGTAATATTATTTTTTAACCTTTAAACTTCTTTAATCGACCTACCTGTGTGAAAAACACCCCGAATAATACAATTACCATCCCAACTATTTTGTTCAAATTAAAATATTCAGATAAAATGAAATAAGAAAAAATGGCTGTAAAAACCGGAATAATATTACCAAATACAGCTGTCTTGCTTACACCAATCTCTCTCGTTCCAATAGTGAAAAATACAAAGGCTAATGAGGATGCAAAGAAAGATAAAAGTACCAGAGAGGATATAAGTTCTGCATTTGGTTTAACATGAATAAATGACTGGTAATCAAAAACCAGGAAAATTGGAAGGAACAGTATAACACCAATTAGATTTTGTGTTGCAACAATAGTAAATGCCGAATATTTCTCCGCCAGGATCTTAATCATAATTGAATAAATTACGGCTGACCCTACAGCAAGGAAAAGACAGGAAACGCCAAATGGTGATGCGTTCAGTGATAGGTCTTTGTTGACCATCATTATTGTAATTCCAATGAAGGAGATGATGATGCCAATGATATTGATTTTTTTTAATTTCTCACTCAACGCAAAATAGGCCACCATCGGTACAAAAAGAGGAATAGTGGCAATGATAACAGCGCTTATTGTTGCCGTCGCATATTTCACCCCGAAGCTTTCTCCCAGGAAATAAAGAAAAGGGTTGAAAAAAGCTAAAACCAGGAATAACTTATAATCTTCTTTCCGTATTTTCTCAATCCTGTTAAAGAGCATTAAACCGGAAAACAAAATGACCGTCGACAAAACTAACCTCAGAAAAATAGTTGTAATCGGCTCGTAATAATTTAAAACGATTTTGGTCCATACAAAACTCATACCCCAAAAGAGCATCGAGAAAAGAATGATGATATATACCACTGAACGAGGCAGCTTCATATTGAATATCGATAATTGAAATGCTAAATTACATTTTTATATTATTATCCGGGTTTTTGATAAAGACTACCCAACCTGATTTTTGAAAAGGGCTGTGTTATTTGCTTTTTAATGCCCGCCTTGAAGAGACTGTGTGAAAACGGACTTCTCTGCATAGTTTATTCAGGCAGGTATCTGAGAGCACTTCAAGAATCAAACATCCTTTGTTCCTGTGTTCATCAATCTATTTCAATAATTCCTTTGTTCATAAATCCAGTATCGCAGAAAGCTATTGGTTATTAATCAGATCCCAGATCAAGTCTGGGATGACGCGTCAACATGAAAATATAAGCAACGTCATCCTGGACTTGATCCAGGATCTCAATGAATTTCACACACAGCACTTTACAAAATTCAAATATTCAATTCTCAGAGGGTTGACCTTTTGTTTTCACACGGCCTCTGAAAGGCGGAGCTATTCAACCAGTCTGATAATTTTAAGTACTTTAGTCACTTATTTTTGTAACATTTATATTTTTTTATAGTCATTAATAAAAATTACTACCCTTGGAAAAGGTTTACACAAATATTCATCAGGAACTTATCGAAGCTTGCGGAAAGGGAGACCAGAAAGCGCAGTTCGAAATTTATAAACTTTACTATAAGTCAATGTATAATGTTAGTTTGAGAATCGTAAATAATACAGGTGAAGCAGAAGACATTATGCAGGATTCCTTCCTTGATGCTTTTGGCCGGCTGGACCAATATAAAGGGAAAGTTGCTTTCGGCGCATGGTTGAAGCGAATAGTGATCAATAATTCACTTGATGCTTTAAGAAAGAATGCACATTTGACTTTTGTGGAGGAGTATGACTATGATATGCAGGAAGAGTTTGAAGAGGAAACGGAATATGTTGATTTAAAAATTGATGAAATTAGAAGAGCAATGTCAGCATTGCCCGACGATTATCGCGTTGTCCTTACACTTTTTTTATTAGAGGGGTATGACCATGGAGAGATCGGTGAAATTTTAAATATCTCTAATAGTACATCACGGATCCGGTATTTCAGGGGAAAGAATAAATTACGGGATATCCTGGATGAGTCGAGGATAAAAAATCTTTTGTTTTAATGATCTAATTAAATTAGCCATGATCAGTTTGGAAGACAAAATTCGCAATAACAAAGAAATGTTTGATCACGCCGAACCTTCGGATGATCATTTCGAGAAATTCAGCCTTAAACTTTCTGAATTTAATAAACCTCAAAAATGGAAATTCAACCGCGGCTTATCTGTTAAGATTGCCGCAAGTATCCTTATTTTAATATCCATCTCTATTGCCCTGAATTATGTGGGAATAAATAGCGGGAATAATCTGTTTCTTAATAATTCTGTGGCTGAGACTCCTGTAGAACTTCAGGAAATACAGTTGTATTATACAAACCTGACCGACGATAAGTTGCAACAAATTGATCAGCTTGCAGGATCTTCTGACGAAGGAGAAAAGATTAAACGTATGATCCGGGGCGAAGTTGAGGAGATTAAACTTAATACAAATGAACTGGAAAATGAATATGTAACCGGAGCAAATGATGGCCGAACCATGGGCGCAATTGTAAACAACTACCGCATCATTACTAAGCTGCTTGATCATATTATTAATGATTTAAATAATCCGAATCAATAAAGAACGATTTATAATTCAAATGAACAGAACCATGAAAAAACTATTAACTACTTTACTAATTGGATTTGTCCTTCCTCTATTTATCGGCGCAAATATTGCTTTGTCTGCTGAAGGCGATTATACAAAAACGATAAAAAAAGAGTACAATGTTGAAAAAGATGCCTTGCTTATCGTGAAGAATAAGTATGGAAAGGTACATTGTAGTAACTGGGAGAAAGATGCCATATCTATAGAGATTATTATTAAAGTTGATGCCCCATCAGAAGATAAGGCTAACAAAATACTTGACAAAATTGATGTGAAAATTTCGGGAAGCAATTCCGAAGTAAGTGCTGTGACTGAATTTAGAAAAGGATGGTGCGACGAAAAGGTTTGTAAGGAACTATCCATTGATTTTATAATTTATATGCCGAATACGGTTGAATTGGATATCGAACATAAGTTTGGTGAGCTATATATTGATGAAACCAGTGGCAGTGCCAGGTTAAGTATTGGTTATGGAACAATGGAAGTTCGGAAATTATTAAATGATGACAATGATCTTAAGATCAAATTTAGTGAAGCTTCTGTTGATTATCTTGGCGGAGGTTTATTAGAATTGCAATATTCCTCATTCGATTTATCTGAAACACATGACCTTACTGTTGATTCGAAATTCTCATCTGTTTCTATTGAAAAACTTAACGCTTGTGAAATAGAATCACAATACGATGAGTTTTCCATTGGGGCATTAACCTCTATCATTCTTGACTCTAAATTTTCTGATTTTAAAATATCAAAATTGCTGGACAAAGCTGAGATTGAAAACCAGTATGGAGGCATTACTATTAAGTATGTAAAAAGAGGTTTTAGCGAGATAAATATTGAAAACAGTTTTGGCGGAATTGATATAGGTATTGATGAGGAAGCCAGTTACTCTATTGACGCAGTGGTAAAATTTGGTTCCTTATCCTACCCAAAAAATATCTCGACCATTTCAACTGAGGTAGAAGGTTATACAACCAATATTTATAGTGGATCTGTCGGATCAGATAAAAACTCTTCTTCCATTATCACCATTGAAAGTAAGAATGCAGGAGTTAGTTTAACCGCCTGGTAACTAGTATTTAATCCAATTAATATTAAAAGCTTAACTAATGAAAAAATTATTGTTTATTAAAAGATTACTGATTATTTCGTTGCTGATAAATGTTTCAATTACAGCATATAGCCTGAGTGCTCTTCGTGGCGATCAGGTTGTTAAAGAAGATCGGAAAGTGTCACAATTTAGCACTATCTCATTGAGATGTTCTGTAGATATTTTTATTACTCAAGGTGAAAACGAAAGAGTTATTGTTGAAGCCGATGAGGGCTATATTAAGAATATTTCTACTAAGGTAAAGGATCAAACATTGATAATTGATACAGATAATACTTTTAGAAATGTTCGTGTAGCAAACGTTTATATCACTGTTGCTGATTTGGAAGGCATTAAGGTTTCAGGCTCAGGAGACGTAATAACAGAGAACTCATTGAGAGTGGATGATTTTCAGTTGCTAATTAATGGCTCAGGAGATGTACTACTTAACATAAGTGCCAGTGGACTGAAAGTGAAAATCAATGGCTCTGGAGATGTGAAAATAAAAGGAGATGCGGACGATCTATTTGTTTCATTAAACGGATCGGGCGATATTGTTGCAGAAATGGGAGAGATGGATCAATGTACTGTGAAAATGACAGGTTCCGGTGATTTAAGAATTTCAGGAGAAGTGGATGTGTTAAATGTCAAACAGGTTAGTTCTGGTGATGTTTCTGCTTTGAAACTAATGTCTGATCAGTGCCTGATTGAAAAATCAGGGTCAGGAGATACAAAGGTATTTGTTAACGATGAGTTAATGGTAACATCGAGCGGTTCTGGTGATGTGTACTATAAAGGATCCCCGGATGTTAAAAAAGTTGTTACAACCGGATCAGGAGACATTAGAAATATTAATTGATTTAGTATTACCACGAATTTGGTGGAGCATTAACGCATTAACGCATTATTGCATTATTCAAATACCATTATGAACAAATTAATATGGGGGGTGTCTAAAAAATAATTTACACCCATTAAAATAACAGTTGAACCAGTAATTTTAAAACATAAAATATCAAAAACATGAAAATTTATAAATTGAATTCGTCTCTTTTATTAGTGATTTTATTATTGTCCTTTTTATCTGTAAATTCAGGGTGCAATTATTTCTTTGAAGGAGTAGAGGGAAATGGAGTAGTTGTTTCTGATGACAGACCTGTCAAGCCCTTCAGCGCTATTCAAATAGGAGGAGCATTTGAAGTAATTCTGACACAAGGCGATAAAGTATCATTGAAAATTGAGGCTGACGAAAACCTTCTTGATTATATCATTACTGAAGTTAGAGGTGGTAAGTTGATAATTGAGACAGAAAGCGAAATACGGTATTGCAAAGAGCTGAAGGCTTATATTACTTTTGTCGAATTAGAAAACCTTGAGCTTAGTGGTGCTGTTGAAATAAAGGGAGAGGGTAGGCTGGAGTTTAATAAATCAAATATTGACGCCAGTGGCGCTACAGAGATTAATATGGATATCACTGCCGGAATCTTAAAGATGGATATAAGCGGTGCCAGCGAAGTATCCCTATCAGGTGATGCTGATGAAGTTTATATTGAGGCTTCCGGTGCCAGTGAGTTATCTGCCAACGACCTTGAAACGAAAACTTTTTTCCTGGAGATTTCTGGTGCTGGTGAAGCTACTATCTATGTTACAGAAAAATTTGATGTAACGGTGTCAGGAGCTGCTCATGTTACTTATTCAGGCGACCCTGAGTTTGTGAGTCAGGATGTTTCAGGAGCTGGGAGTATAAATAGCAGATAAAGGAGAAGAAATGCTAATTAACACTGAACATTGATTGAGGCAATTCAAACCTTTCAATCAATCCGCGATTGTCTGAATTACGCTTCACCATAATAAGGGTATAATCATCTACAAATACAGGGGCCCATTCAGGGTCCCTGATTCTTTTTATCAGAAAAGGTTGACCCCATGGAGTCATATCATGTCTGTAAAAGTAAATGGCATTGAATTGGTATTTATTCATCATTTGATCCCACATTTCATCATTCTCTTGCATCGGCACATAATAATCTTTCAAAAAAGAAGCGCTATAGGCTTCGGGGCGATTATCGATAAAAACCCGGTGGTTGGGAAATAGATGAAAAATCAGATAGCTTCCAATGTCATAATTATTAAAGATCGGCCCACGTAATTTTGCTTGTTTAAAGAATAGGGCCGACCTGTTGCTCCCTGGTAATAATCCTAATCCGGCAACTCTGGTATCAGGGAAAAACAGCGGTTGCCGCCAAACAACCAGTGCGATTATCATACCATAGATCAATACCATACCTATCCGGATAAATTTTTGCCATTTATTGCTAAGCAATGCTTTCAATGCATCTGCTTGCCAGGCTCCAAGCGGAATAAGGATAAATCCCCAGAAAGCAATACCCCGAACCATCGACCAGGAAAAAAATGAAAAAACAAAAAATAATGCCAGTTTTATAAAATGACGACGAAAGCCTTCCTTGAAAAGGAGTACAAGAAATATTATTGAGCTGATCAGAAAAATTACTTCAAAATACCAAAATACCGGGTTTTCAGGAAACCTGTTTTGCATGAATAGTACTGACTGGTTCTCTGCAATCATATACCCGTATTCCCTGAAAATCATAAATGGCTCAATGAAGGCTTTGTAGCCAAATGGACTAACAAAACTAGCAGCTATTGAAAGGATCAGTACTTTTAAGAAAAGGTGTGCTTTAGCTTTATCTTTATTGATAAATAAATAGTTAGCTAAGTAGACACCTGATAGAAAAAGGCCAAAGATGAAAAAGATATGGACATTGACCCAGAAAACCTGGATCAGGGGCACAAAATAGAGCCATTTCCGGTTTATACGTCCATTATTAAAAAGCCCGTATATGTACAATAGCAGTCCAAATAGAAGATAACTAAATCCTTCTGGGCGTATTTCTGTTCTATAAGTAATAAGTGGGATACACAGGATTGTAAAAAAGATGGTAAGCTTGAAGGAGGCGTTTAACCGGGCTGCCCGGAAAAAAAAGTAGAGAGCCAGCATATGAATACCAATATTCAAAACGGAAAGAGTTTTAAAACCACCCCAAAGCCAGACAATATAAAAAATAACACCGCCCCCCCAGTGATGTGTATTAACCGGATGATCCGGCTCTGTGTAGGAATAATAATTTGTTGATAAGTGGGTGAGATGATGGATGATCATTTCCCCGTTCTTGATATGCCTTCCCAGGTCTGAGCTTGTGAAATTAATTTTTCGGGCAAAGAAAATGGCAACAATCACAAGTATCGATACCATTAAAAATAAACGAAAATATTTTGCTCTCCAGATAGTCATGTCAACCTATTAATTTCATTATAAATCTACCATAACCTCCACTGCCCCTTATGCCTAATCTCTCAATCTTTTATTAAATCAGAAAACTCATCAAGGCTTATAGTCTCGACCCCCAGCTCTTTAGCTCTCTTTAGTTTTGCCGGGCCCATATTGTCTCCGGCAAGAATAAAATCAATTTTTGAACTGACTGATCCGATATTTCGTCCGCCATGCTGTTCAATTAATTTTTTCAATTCGTTTCTGGAATAGCCCGGGAAGCTTCCACTAATCACTATTGCTTTGTTCAAAAGCTTGTCTGATATCGGGACAAAATCCTCTTTGCCGACTTTCATTTTTATGTCACTCTCTTTGAGACGTTCAATGATAATCCGATTTTTTTCTAATCCGAAAAAAGAGATCAGGCTCTCTGCAATTTTTTCACCTATTTCATCAACCAGGATCAGTTCATACAAATCAGCCTTCATCAGGTTGTCAATGTTTTTATAATGATAGGCCAGCTTTCTCGCTACAGTCTCGCCCACATGCCTGATTCCCAGCGCATAAAGTACCCTGGCAAAAGGTACCTCTTTTGAAGCTTCTATTCCTGCCAGGATATTTGTTACTGTCTTTTCTTTAAAGGTGATTTTTTTATCTTTTTTCTCGTTTGATCCGTCGAATTTTTTCTCAAGGCCATATAGTTTATCGTAGGTCATTTCATAAAAATCAGCAACATCATGAACCAGGCCATTATCGAATAACATCTCAATTTTACCTTCACCCAGACTTTCAATATTCATTGCTTTTCTGCTGATGAAATGTTCCAGTTTCGCTTTGATCTGTGGAGGGCAGTCCATTTCGTTCGGGCAATAATGGTTTGCTTCTCCTTCCTTTCTGGTGAGTAATGTATGACATTCCGGACAGTGAGTGATGAAATGAACAGGTGAAGATGATTCCTGCCTTTTTTCCATGTTAACACTTACAATCTTGGGAATAATTTCACCACCTTTTTCAACAAACACGCTATCGCCTATTCTTACACCAAGTTTTTCTAGAATATCAGCATTATGCAGTGAGGCTCTTTTTACCACTGTGCCGGCTAAGAGTACAGGGCTCAGGTTGGCAACAGGGGTGATAGACCCGGTTCTTCCAACCTGGTAATCAATGGAGAGCAGCTCTGTTTCCACCCTTTCAGCCTTAAACTTATAGGCAATGGCCCATCTGGGCGATTTTGCTGTATGTCCTAAAAGCTCCTGCTGTGCTAATGAGTTAACTTTGATTACAACACCATCGATGTCGAACGGTAGCTGATTTCTCTCTTTATCCCAGTACCCGATAAAGTCAAAGATCTCACTAATAGTGTTACACTTTGCAATAAAATTGGATATTTTCAGTCCCCACTGTTTAGCTTTTTTTATGATATCGTAATGATTATCGTATGGCATGTCATTCCCGAGTATTGTATAAAGAAAGCAATCAAGCGGGCGTTTTGCTACATTTGATGAATCCAGCATCTTCAAACTACCTGAGGTGGCATTTCGGGGGTTTGCAAAAGGTGTATCCCCTGATTTTTCACGTTCTTTGTTCAGCTTTTCAAACCCTTCCGCTGGCATAAAGATTTCTCCCCTGGCTTCGAATGTTGAAGGATAATCTCCATATAATTTCAAAGGAACTGACCGAATGGTTTTTACATTGGCGGTTACATCATCCCCTCGTGATCCATCACCGCGTGTAATAGCTTTTTCAAGCAACCCATTAATATATCTTAACACAATGGCGACACCATCGAATTTAAGCTCACATACATATTCTACATCCTCACCGATGATTTTTTTAACTCTTGCATCGAAATCCTGAACTTCCTCTTCGGAATAAGTATTTCCAAGAGAAAGCATCGGGAAAATATGTTTTTCCTGCTTAAATTTTTTGTTGATTTCCCCACCAACTCGTTGAGTAGGTGATTCAGGCAAAGCCAATTCAGGATTAGCTTGTTCTAAACGGATGAGTTCTTCCAGGAGCATATCAAAATCATAATCAGCAATGACCGGATCTGATATAACATAATAGTAATAGTTATGCTGATTGATCTGCTCAGTAAGTTCCTTTATTTTCTTTCTTACCTCTTCCTGGTTCATGCCAAAAGCTGAAAGTGCAGTTAAAGACAAATGGTTGTTTGCATTGAGATGCTATAAATTACTTGTGTTTACACTTTATAGCATATAATAAATATTGTTCAAAGCAAGAGAATTCAGGCACATAACAGGGATTTGTGATGTATTGAAGATAAGTTTCTCTGCCCATGGAGCAAGCTTGTAGTCTGGTTCGGGTATTTCTGATTCCGTCATAATCATGATCAGGTCTGCCATTTGTGTAACTGCATAGTCAAGAACCTGCTCGGCATACCTGGTCTTTTTTTCAGCCTTTTTTACAATATATTTGATTTTATATTTATCAAGTTCATCTGTAATATGCCTGGTTACGATTGTTACTCTGCTTGCAACAGCAGGGTTTGAAACATTTTTCTGATATAAATGA
>Ga0255364_10291_pt1 | contig 11740 bp, 10 predicted proteins | sample ANMaggSSYBR01G12_FD_182087 | JGI IMG/M metagenome (GOLD analysis project Ga0255364, IMG submission 182087) | Sediment cell enrichment communities from methane seep in Santa Monica Basin, California, United Staets - ANME aggregate JGI... | ecosystem: Environmental > Aquatic > Marine > Cold seeps >...
GGATGATCTGGGCCGCAGCACTTGTGGAAGGAATTAGAAATTTGAAATCTTTTGTTAGAAAGGATAAGAAATAATCTGTTTCATAAAAATAATCAATGATTAATACTGCTATGACATTGGTTATCAATCCGACCAAGATGAGAATAACGGCGAATCCTTTTCTGAAAAGGAAGCGCATGAATAATCCGCCTATGAAACCAATTGCCAGCAGGATCAATATGCGTAAAAGAAAAGCGTTGATTTGCGGCTGGTCAGAGAGGAAGATGATCACTAATAGTCCAGCAGACAAGCTAAATGCCAGAACTGCTAACCACTTTAAAATACCATTAAAAATTTTCATGAAAGCTCTGTGTCCTTGTTACTGCTGACGGGGATTAACTTGATAATCTGTTCCTGATTGTCTTCATCCTTTATAGTACTTGTGATTTTAATCCCAGGTTCGCGCAGGGTGATCTTAGGCCGCTTTTTCAATACGATGCCGTCTTTAAGTTTTATCCGCCCGGTAAGTTTGATGGTTGCTTCGGATGAGGGGCGCTCAAAGTGGTTGAAATGGAGCGCATTATTTAAGTCACCGGTCAATTCATAGAACCGATATTCTTCGGTGTTATATGCCCTGAGGATGTGGAGCGGCGGTATTCCGATACTGGCAAGTGTTCTTGAGAGAAAGCTCTCGTCGCCGTGGATGGTATGGGTCATTTCTGTTTCGCGCAGCAAACCGCATACAGAGCAGTGGGCGCGGTTGAACCCTACTTCTGAGATCGGTTGTAAAACCTCTTCATGGGTGCCGCACTGCGGACAATTAAGAGATAATATCAGTTCCTGGTCTAATTCGATCACCGCGTCAGGCCCGAGATCATGGTGGGCGATCTGAAGTATATCGTCAAGTGTGGTGGTGTCAGCTCGGAGGGGAAGCTCGGTAATATCGCCATAGGTCCAATGGCTCTCACAATCTTCCACTGGTGTATAAGCGGTGGTGTGCACCTCGTTGGTCATGCCATTGAAGTGGAGGACTTTTCCGGGTTTAACCGGTTTGTTATGGATTAGTTTTAGGGCTTCCTGAGATTGTATACCCGCAATGATTGAAGCGATTGTTGGTGTGGTTGGGACTTTGCCAAGGAGTATGTTTTCACGGGCCAGGAGCGGGCAGGAATAGCGAATTGAAAGATCTCGGCGTGCTATTTCAGTAAGTGTACACTCGAAGCAGGCACCTTCGCCGGGGATAAAGACTCGGGCTAATCCGAAAAATTCTTGAATAGCGCCGTCTACCCATGGTTTGTTGATCCAATATGAGAATCGATTGACCGCTAACCGTGCTTCCCGGTTATCCAGGCAGCCGACAATGACATCCATCCGGCGGAAAACACCCAAACCAAGAGCGGTTGTAATATCCCCGTGGAAATACTGCACGTGCACGTTGGGGTTGATCTCTTTTGCGCGTGCGGCTGCTACCTCTGCTTTTTTCCGTCCAGAGTCACTTTCACGGAAAAGGACGGAACGAGAGAGATTGGCAAATTCGATTGTGTCAAAATCAACGATGAAAATATTGCCAACTCCCATAAGGGTAAGGTTCTTGATCACTTCGTTTCCCAGCGCGCCTGCACCGACAACCATTACCTTGGCATTCACCACTTTTTCACGTTCCCACCAGGAGATGAAAGAGAAGGTGCCCAATCTGTCCGTTTTTAGATTGGGAATAATCAATGGTTTTTCTGGTGTAACGGGCAAACGGCGGGGCCCATCCGGTGAATCTTCACTGGTGATTCGAATACGAGAATCGTCTGATTGGGTTTTAGCGTTACTTGCCATCTTGTGTGCTAGGGCCAGGTTCTTCTCGTCCAATTCTGAGATAAAACGACCTACGCCATGGCGAGAGTCGATCAGGTTGATTTCTTCCAGTGATTTTAGGGCTTCACGTAAAGTAGAACGGCTCACGCCGAACTGCTTTATGAGGTCACGCTCTGCAGGCAATTGATATCCACTTTTATAGGTACCATCCAGTATTTTTGCTGCAATTTGGCTGGCAATAATATTTGATAATGATTTTCGTGGAATTTCAGCCACACTCACCTCTCTTATGGTATGTTGGTCAGACCACTATACCATATTATAGGATATTTTCTGAAAATGTCAATACAAAACTGGGTTATATGTAACTTTTCATAGTTTCTACTGTTAAGAGTAGAGAGTAATTATTTATATAAAATAAAGGAGTTTTCAATGGCAAAAATCGCAATAATCACGGATAGTACCGCATACTTAGAAAAGGATTATGTAAAAAAACACAATATTCAAGTTATCCCGTTGAATCTGCACTGGGATAAAGACACTTTTAAAGATAACGTGGATATCTCAGCAGATGAATTCTATGATCGGTTGAATGCATCTTCCACGCTCCCAACTACCTCGCAGCCAACGTATGGGGAATTTGAAGTGATCTTCAAGAAATTCGCAGCTGATTACGATGGTATCATCGTCGCATTAATCTCTTCAGGGATCAGCGGCACAATAGATTCAGCCCTAATGGCTCAAAAAGCGTTTAAAGACATTCCGGTTGAAGTTGTTGATACCAAAACAGCTGCAGGGGGGTTGGCAATTGTCGTTAAAGCGATCGCTGCTGCTGTGGAAAGTGGAAAATCACTGCAAGAAGTAAGTGCTCTGGCACGTACGATCTCGGCTTCGGTCTGTACGTATTTTGTGGTTGACACATTGAAATACCTGCATAAGGGCGGCCGCATAGGCGGTGCTTCACGTTACTTTGGAACTGCGCTAAGTATCAAACCGATTCTTTACTTGAATGAAGAAGGAAAGATCGAGGCTTTTGAAAAAGTGCGCACGAAAAAGAAGGCTGTTGAACGTTTATTAGAGTTGGCTGTCGAAAAAGCGGCTGGGGAAAAAAGCTATGTCGCTATCTATCACGCGCAAGCATTACAAGAAGCTGAAACGATGCGTGATGAAATTCAAGAAATGCTGGATTGCTATGAAGTAGGAATTTATCCATTAAGCCCGGTTATCGGTACCCATGTCGGGCCGGGCGCTCTGGGAATTTCTGTCAGTACGGTTGCATATTAATAACTCACTTACTAAAAACAATAACAGGCGCTGATGCGCCTGTTTATGGTTAAAAGTGAGTAATACTGTATTGATCTTTTAGATATCTTCAAAGAAGGTGTAAGTACACCGAATCGATTTATGGTGATTGCTTATTCGTGGAGCAGGAAGTTGCAGATCCGAATTAATCAGATGTTCTTCTGTGAATGGTATTAACCAGATCCATGGTTATACCGATAGTCTATTTTTTCAACAGGTTTTAACATTTTATTAGAAATTCTGCTACCCATTAAGAAAATAGTCACTGATGGTAAACTTACAGCGCACATAAAACACTTAGATAGGATGATTAAATGAGAGTTGTTTATCCGTTTACAGCGATCGTTGGGCAGGAGCGTATGAAACGCGCGTTGATCTTGAATGCGGTCAATCCGCGTATTGGGGGAGTACTGATTCGTGGAGAACGCGGAACAGCAAAATCGACTGCTGCAAGAGCACTTGCTGCTTTACTCCCCAATGTGAGAGTTGTTGAAGACTGCAGGTTTGCCTGTGATCCAGACCGCCCGGACACATATTGTACTGAATGCCGTGAAAGAATGGAACGCGGGGAAGAACTGCCAATCGCGGTTCGCAGAACACCATTTGTGGATCTGCCAGTTTCTGCAACCGAAGACCGGGTTGTTGGTACTCTGGATATTGAATCAGCTATCCAGCGCGGCGAACGCCGTTTTGACGCCGGGATTCTAGCATCAGCAAACCGCGGCCTTTTGTATATTGATGAGGTCAATTTGCTTGATGATCATGTGGTAGATGTTTTATTGGATTCAGCCGCAATGGGCATGAATATTGTTGAGCGTGAAGGTATTTCTTTTACCCATCCTTCCCGCTTCATCCTTGTTGGGACAATGAATCCAGAGGAAGGGGAACTGCGGCCGCAGTTATTAGACCGCTTCGCTTTATCTGTAGAGATTCGTGGCATCCGAGCGCTGCGAGAGCGTGTGCAGATCATGGAACGTAATCTTGCTTTTGAACAGGATGCGGAGCTTTTCCGCCAGGAATGGTTAGTGAGAGAAGAAGAATTATCCAGGAGGATTGATCTTGGGCGTACGCTGGTTGACCGAGTAAATCATTCTGATCGTAATTTATTGGCGATTGCATCACTGACTGCGTCGTTGAATGTGGATGGACATCGATCAGACCTGGTTATCCTCAAGGCTGCCCGAGCGCATGCGGCTCTGGAAGGCCGAGACCATCTAACAGAAATGGATATCGCCTTAGCGGCAGAATTGGCATTACCACACCGAATGAAAGGCGGACCTTTACAGCAGAACAATATGGGCGTTGAGGAAATCAGTGAGCATATTGAACAGTTGATCGGTTCGCAGGGGGAAAGCACGCAGCCTGCTGAGAAGAAAAAAGAATCAAAGGAAGGATCGGACTCCCCAAAAAAAGTCTGAGGGGGGAAGAAGCGGGGGAGCTTCCCTCCCAACAAGGCGAAGTTCCAATTCCTCCCCAAGATGTTTTTGAACAGTTTAATGCAAATTGGTGGGAAGGGGGACAAACAGTAAAATCGGGAGAATCTTTTACTCCGCGCCGATTGGATACACCATTAGATAAGATGGTGCGCAGTTATGGTGGGCGGCGTTCCCGAACTCAAACGGAGCGAAAACGCGGCCGATATATCCAGTCCAGATCTGCAAATGGGAGCACTTTCGATCTTGCATTTGACGCTACTTTGCGTACGGCTGCACCTTTTCAGGAAGAAAGAAAAAAGACCGGCGATAAGGTCGCGTTTCATATCCGCACCAGCGACTATATGCGTAAGGTACGCGTGCGAAGAGCGGCAAACTTGATCCTATTTGTGGTTGACGCATCCTGGTCGATGGCAGTTGCAGAAAGGATGAGCGCGACAAAGGGAGCTATCATGTCGCTTCTCACTGATGCGTACCAACGTCGTGATCGGGTTGGGTTAATTATTTTTCAAAAAGACCGGGCGACGTTGGTGATGCCGCCCACAAATTCAGTGCAATTGGCTCAACGTGCGTTAAGCAATATACCAGTTGGTGGAAAAACTCCACTATCATCCGGGTTGAAAATGGCAGCAGATATTATTGAGAAAGAATCCTTGCTGCACCCGGAAATAATGCCTTTATTAATTGTGTTGACGGATGGTGCAGGCAATGTATCGATGGGGAATTTCGCACCTCTTGAAGAATCCTATAAAATTGCTGACCAGATTACTAAGAAAGACATTACCAGCATTGTGATCAACATGGAATCTGCTGCATATGACCAGGGATTGGCTTCTGAACTTGCCAATCATCTTGATGCGCCTTGCTTATCGATCAGTGAATTAAGGGCAGAACATCTTTATATGGCTGTTCGGCAGGCAAGCGGAAGTTTTAAGAGAAGTGAAAGTGGAAAATAATTTATTCAAAACAATATGGTGTTCATGCGCCAATGGGTATAATGTTAGATAGAATTAAAGAAATTAAACGGGTTCACCTTTATCTAGGAATAACAATTCTCCTGACGATTCCATGCTATTGTTTTGGTTTAATGCTGTTTTTGAATAATAAAAATTTGAATAATGGCCAATCGATCACAATGACCTCATTGCCACCAGATCCAATTGAAGCAATTTTATCTCCTACTTTCACATCCCCTGTTGTTACGCAAACACTAACCTTATCTCCAACAGTGACTCCCACGTTTACGAAAACGATCACTTATGTGCTCCCCGATACGGAAACTCCCACACCATCCCCTTCACCCACAAATACCAGTACTTACACACCGTCTCCGGAACCAACTGAGACATTCACGCCTTCTCCTTCAAATACACCTACTGAAACGTACACTTTGACCCCGTCACAAACTGCAACAGATACTCTTGTTCCTTCTGATGCCCCTGAATGAATATATAATCCTTAGCCCCTGTAATACTGTAAAGGGATAAAATTGGTAGAATGATAGATTGCAAAATGATTAAATCAAATAACATCAACATGAAACAAGCAGTTCGAAACATGGTTGCTATCTTAATGCTTGTCATCATATTTTTAGTGGGATGCAATGGGAACAATATCCTTGATACTGTTTTTCTGCCTGAAAACGTTACCCCAGACGAAAACCTGACACAAGAACCTCTGCAAGAAGAGATTTTAATTGCAACACCAGTACCAACAGAGAATTTATTTTCCAGCAATCATCTTTCCATCTGGCTCCCATCGCAATTTGACCCGAATGTGGATACTGGCTCAGGAGAAATTTTACGCACGCATATTGAGTCATTCCAGGACCTATACCCGCAATATTCATTAGACATCCGAGTAAAAGCAGATAGCGGATCTAGTTCTTTATTGAATGCTCTGCTTACCACTTCTTCAGCTGCACCAGGTGTGCTGCCTTCAGTTGTCCTTATCTCCCGGACTGATCTGGAGGTTGCGGCTGCGCAGGGAATCGTTAAGCCTGTTGACGAGCTTTCCTTTGCAATTGATGAAAGTGATTGGTTCCCTTTTGCTAGTAAAATGGGAATAATTCATGGTGAAACATATGGGCTGCCTTTTGCTGCGGATGCCATGGGCTTGGTAATGCACAAGGACGAATTTGGCAGTGAATATGTATCTCTGATTGAAGCGAACAGGAGATTGGGTACTATCGCTTTTGCAGCAGGTGATCCTGATACGGTGGTCCCTTTCATCCTATATCAATCAATTGGGGGAGAAACAGAAGACAACCAGGGTCAACCGACAATTGAATTGGAGTATTTGCTAAATACACTGGCATCAATTGAAGAAAATCGCGTGTTGGGTGTTTTCCCTCCCTCTTTAATCGAATACCAATCTGACAACCAGGTTTGGGCAGCTTTTTCTGAAAATGAATTTGAAGGTGTTCTAACTTGGCTAAGCCGTCCGCTTGCTGAAGCAGATAATTATTTTATTTCTCCATTACCTGGAATTGAAAATCAACCATATACATATGCTAGCGGATGGGTCTGGTGTCTTGTGCATAAAAAAAATACCAACCGGGAATTGAGTATTTCATTTGTGGAACATATGATAGATCCGCTATTCTTGTCTGACTGGACCCCAAAAACCGGATATCTCCCAGTTCGTCCATCATCAGTCACTGGATGGGATGAAACTTTGCAAAAAACACTCACAAATATATTGTTTTCTGCAGACCTTATGCCAAATGTGACGGCGCTTTCTTATGCAAAAAGCGATATTATAAAAGCAGTTCAGGATGTTCTACAGGATTTTAGTACACCCGAGGAAAGCACCCAGAAAATATCAGAAAGGTTGGAGGCATCACAGGCACAATGAAAAACTATCTTATTAAATTCCTTGAACGCTTGCGTAAAAAACTTCCAGGATGGATGAATTTTCAAAACCTGACATTCTTCATTGTAATTTTAGCATTCATCATTATTGTGGTTTGGAGTGAACCCCTTTCACATTTCTTTGAAGATAAGCAGTCTGCAGATGTGGTTTCTACTGCTTGTCCAACCATATTACCAGGTACACCAATACCACTTTCTGAGGAATGGGTCAGAAGCGCTGAACAAACAAACGGTGTGATCCTGGGCGCAATCATTATTATCTTTGCAGTGGTTGCTGGTACTGCGGCAATATTAATTAGGGACAGAGATTAATCTCTAAATCTTTTATTCACCTTAAATGGTTGCCGTCAGGCAACCATTTATTGTTATTTTCGTATAAATTAAAGAAAAACTATTATCTAAAGGAGAAATAATGGTGACAAATCAAAATTCGAAAGCAAAGTGGCTGCTTACCATCAGTTTAGTATTCATATTGGCTCTTTCCGCAGTGGGAACTGTCAGCGCGGCTGAATTTCCAAAAGGGGAGACAATACCGGTGGATGAGACTATTGACGATGATGTATTTATCTCAGGAGAAAATGTAGTTATCGATGGGACAGTTAATGGCATTTTATTTGCCAGTGGGCAAACCGTGACACTCAACGGCACGGTTAATGGAGATGTATTCCTAATAGGTGAAACGATTATTGTGAGCAACTCCGCAGTAGTTGAAGGGAATCTATTGATCGGCGGCGCTGACATAACAGTAAATGGATCGGTGTTAGGATCGGTTTTTGGTGGGTCAGCAGCGATGGTACTCAAAAAAGATGCCGTTGTGGGCAGAAACTTTTATTTTGGTGGGTTTAGTCTTACTACTGAAGAGGGATCAGTTGTAGGAAAAGATCTTCTCGGTGGTGCTTATCAGGGTATTCTCTCAGGCGCGATTGTACGAGATTTGAAAGTTGGCGCGGAGGCTGTGGAACTTAACAGTTCAATAGGTGGAAATGCAGTTATTGAAGTGAGTGATAGTAGTGCTCGAGATATTGAGGAATCAATGGCAGGGATGCGGTTCAACCCGTATCTCAACCAGTATGTACCCGTCATTGTTGAGCCTGGATTACGAGTATCGGATAGTGCATCCGTTGCTGGAAAATTAACTTACACAAGTTCAATCAACCAAACCGGCGCATTGGAAAAGATCACATCTGGTACTGTGATATACAAAACACCTGTTCCTGAAGATGTTGATAATATGCGTTTAAATTATTCCGCCGATGAGGTGCAGCCGTTCAGCCGTAACTCCCGGTTTTTTGGGTGGCGAACGGCAGCGATGAGCGCTGCTCGAAATTTCATTAAGTTAATGGCGCTTGGCGCGCTAGCTCTTTGGCTGCTTGGCGAACCTTTTGCAAAGGTTGTAGATGCGGCATATAAGGAACCGTTAAAAGCGATGGGTTGGAGTTTTGTAGTGATTGCAGTTGGTTTCCTGTCTGCTTTGATCCTTCCGCTTGTATTTATAATGGCAGGTGTGATGATCGGTTTTGTTAGCCTCGGAAGTCTATTATACGTATGGTTTGGATTAGTAGGTCTTGCATACTTATTGGTATCCGCGTTATTCATTTTTACTGTGTTTACTCTCAGTAAGCTGATTGCGGCTTATATGTTTGGCAAATGGATAATGAAAGCAGTTTTCAAGGAAGCAGAGGAAAAAATTTGGTTCAATTTACTGATCGGTGTATTCCTCTTTATAATAATTAGAGCGATTCCATTCATTGGGTGGGCAGCCGCACTCGCTGCTACTATGATCGGTACTGGTGCATTCTGGCTGGCAGTGACAACAAAAAAGAAATAAGGCTAAGAATATGAAAAAAACTCTCCGAGAATTCTCGGAGAGTTTTTTCTGTCATAGCTCAATTGCGAAAAAAGGAACAAGCATTTCTTGTGGAGATAATCCGCCATGCCTACCACGCAGACTATTTTCTTTGTTAACCCACCACCAATAGGCATTATCCCTTGGGATGACCACATAATTCCCGATTCGGTCGATAGCCCCTTTATATGCTTTCCTACACCCCATTAACCCTGAATCGAGAAACTTAGTGGAAGAAACCATCTCAAATTGTTGGTTCCAATGGGTGGAAAGATATTGGGCTACTTTTTCTTCATGGCCTCTTTTGATAAACAGGAAGGGAAGACGGCTCTCGCCGCTGGGTTTCATGATGAGGTGATCGATCAAATCCGCATGTGTATTCAGGTTATATTCTATGAGAATATCCGTTGATATTTGTCCATGATCAGCAGTTAGCAAGAATAAAGTTCTTTTATGGCTTGAAGATTTGGTTGTGGAAAGAAATTGGAATAGAAAGTGGGCGAAAGCATTCCATTCATCTTTCACGCGTGGATGCAGCGGACCGGAACGATGAGAACGCGTATCAATTTCACCCCAATAAATATACATGAATGATTTTTCTTTTTCCTTATCTTCGAAAACTTCTCTGACGGAATTCCACAAATCGCTTTCAGTTTGAAAGGCATGCTTCTCAACGTCTTTAAAAATCATTTGCGATAAACCGGACCCGGTGATTGAGTGGTGTTGAAATACGTGTGTTTTTACTTCATTTTCTTGAAAATGAGTGCCCAGGGTGGTAACTGGAAGAAAATATTTGGGGTCAAATCCTGCATCAACAATATTTGCCTGGTGGTTTATGAAGGATGCTGCGGAGTGGGTGATCATGTTCGTGATACAACCAAATTCCTTAAGAAAAAGCTCGTATCCAATGATGCCGTGTTCGATAGGTAATTTTCCCGTCCAAAGTGTTGTCAGCGCGGCACTAGTTGTACTGGGTACGATGCTGGTTAAGGGAAAAAATAAACCTTTTGAAAGCAGCGGTTTCCATTCTTTTTGCTGTCTGCCCTTAAGCGTAGCATTATAAAACTGATTGAAAACAGAAAGGCTTAACCCATCTACCAATAGCAAGATCACCTGGTCAAATTCTTTCTCGAACTGATCCAATATGATGGGCGCCAGCGGGGGGGCTGTCCTTTAATGGACAACTAAGCCAGCCAGAAATACTCCCCGGGAGATTTGCGATGGATAGCCCTTGGTAAGCAGGGATCACCACATCTTTCCCGGCAAGGAAAGATGGTTTTTCTTGGGAAAAAATCGTATTTAGAATCTGATCATATATATTTTGCATTGACAGCTCTATATAATAAAATTATATATTATCGGGTTAATTGTGTATCAGAACTATACTTCATTTGATCATTGAGGACTATGAGAATTATGATGAAAACAAGACACCTAAAGAAAAAAATAGTGCTGATTTTATCGGCGACCTATTTTTTCTTGATGACAATTATTTTTACCTGGCCGCTATCAAAACAGATAATGACGCACAATGCAGGCGGATACGGTGACAACCTGTATTTTATCTGGCAAATTGAATGGATCAAGCGTGCGGTTTTTGAACTGAATATTATGCCGTTGACTTCGAATCTCCTTAATTTCCCTTATGGATACAACTTGCTGACAACAGAGATTGCGCCTCTACAAATATCGTTCGCGCTTCCCTTTGCTTTGATTGGGGAACCAATCCTCGGATATAACCTCTCAATGATGATCACCTTCTTCCTGGCGGGTTTGACAATGTTTCTTTGGGTGTATGCGATGACAAAATCTTGGCAGGCATCTTTGATCTCTGGAACAGCATATGCTTTTCTCCCCTATCATATTACTCACTTTCTCATCGGGCATTTGAACCTGGCGGGTATACAATGGTTCCCTTTATATTTCTGGGGTTTTTCTGCAATTCTGACTAATGAACATTTTTCATGGAAGCATGTTCTGCTTCTTTCTGCGGGAATCAGTGCAATTGCGTTAACTTCACAGTATTACATATATATGACCCTCATTGTCAGTATGATTATCCTGATCGTTTATTTTTATTTCTTTGAAAGGAAAAAATTCCTATCCAAGGTGATTTGGAAACAATTTGTATTAGCCGGAGTGATCAGCACTCCGTTTATTATTGTTGGGGTTGGTCCATATCTGTATTTTCATAGCGCCAGAGGATCCATGAGAAACATGGAAGACACGCTGATGTTTTCCGCAAGCATAACAGATTTCTTGTTGCCGTTCACAAAACAGGTTTTACTTGGAAAATGGGTATGGGGAAATTTCCCGCGGGATTTATGGAATGAGGCTACCCTATATCTGGGTTTACCAGTGACGATTCTCTCGATTGTTGGATGGTTGCATAGAGATGAGACAGGAAAGAAGAAAATATTTCAAATATTCCTTATTGGGGGGATCACAGCCGGAGTCCTTGCATTTGGAACGAATCTGACCTGGATGGAAGAACCAGTTTG
>Ga0255364_10293_pt1 | contig 11699 bp, 10 predicted proteins | sample ANMaggSSYBR01G12_FD_182087 | JGI IMG/M metagenome (GOLD analysis project Ga0255364, IMG submission 182087) | Sediment cell enrichment communities from methane seep in Santa Monica Basin, California, United Staets - ANME aggregate JGI... | ecosystem: Environmental > Aquatic > Marine > Cold seeps >...
TGTTAGCGCCAAAAACATGTGCTTGACATAGACACAAATTATTGTATAATTGGTTTAAGTCTACAACACAAACATGTGCTTAGTGCTAACGCAGGAGAAACTGAAATGGAATTAGGAGAAATGGAACGAGTGCGGTTTGTCACGTCAAACTACTCAAGCCTTCAGGGATTGAAAATCCTACCGCTGGGAGTCTGGTTGTACATGGAGGCAGCGTGGAATTTCAATTGGATACCATTGTTTAATCATAATAGACCCATTTCGAGCTTGCTTCTACTGTGTATTGCGTGTGGAGGATGGCTATTAGTTAGCCACTGGTATAACCGGGTCTTTGGATATGTTGGTCCTACAAAGCAAGGGGTTCTGAAATTCACATGGACGAGCATTATGGTTGTTGTCGTGAGTTTTCCGTGGCTGATCATTTCGGGAGTCATCGATGGCGCATTGAAACCTCCCGTAAGCGCGCTAGGTCTCACAGCTTCCTTCCTGCTTGCGCTCTGGTGGGCGGTAGGCCGTCTGCCCAAACATTACGCCATTGCGGCAGTGCTAATTGCAATTGTAAGTATTCTTCCGCTATTTGGGATCGCAAAGGATCAAACCTTTAGTGGATTAATCTTCTTGGTCTTTGGAACCATCCTTATTATGGTAGGGACACTTGATCATCTTCAATTGATCCACAAGCTTGGCGATTCGCCAACGAGGAGTGATGACTAAATCATTTGAATCCCTTGCAGGACTTAACAAGTTTATTCACGAACCCGCACGTCTGGCCATCTTAACTGCACTCTCTGCTTGTAAAAGCGCTGACTTTATGTTCCTAAAGCGTTTGACAGGACTAACGAGGGGAAATCTTTCTACTCATCTCGCCAAGTTGGATGAAGTGGGGCTGGTTCTGATCAATAAGCAGTTTAAAGGAAAAAAACCCAACACAATTGTCCGTCTTACCAATGAGGGACAAGAGGCAATCGAGAAGCACTGGCGGCAACTCGAACGGTTGCGAAAAGAGACCAATGAGTGGAAACCTGAAGGATAAGATAAGTATCTTCTATCGAAAGAGATTTCTCAAACCTGAAGTCAAACATGATATTTGATTTATTTATCCCAAAACGAGTCCTTGATATTCGGATCTCATAAGCCACCTAACATATGAGTATATACAAAACCCGCCCCTTACTCACCCCTTGGGGGGATTTTAACGTCATAATTGCAGGAAGCCTCGGATTCCAGTGTACTACACATCGTAGAGTGTGTTTTTTCAACCAAAAGGACTGCTATGCGCCTTAGCTGCTCTTTCTCACTTCGCCTATGAACAGGCTAGTCCCTATTCGCATACTAGTCCAGCGAGACGTTAGGTGGCGTTGACTAGATTGCTCTAAATCTTTGTCTCCGATACTGGCATCCATGAAATGGCTAAGCCAGTCGCGAGGGCATAGATCAAGGCTACGAGAATGATGGAAAATTCACCGGATTGATTGATCAGGTTTGAAGCCAAAACCAGACCTATACCTAACCCCAGTCCGACCGCACTACTCAATAGCCAAACCCATGACTTGACAAAGTGACCCCTCAGGAAGAACCACTGAACCAATCCCACGAGCAAGCCGATGGCCGTAAAGGCTACCGTCAATGAAAGAATAGACTCATCGTCACGGAATCCCCAAATTCCGGCAGTTATTGGGCTGCTAACAACCATCAATCCCAAGAGCAGGCCAGCGGAAATGGTGAATGCCCATACGATTGAGATTGGGGCAATCCGTCGGAGAACTAACCACTGTGCAAGACCAATCGGGAGACCGATAATCAGAGATGACACCAACATTCTAGGAAGAAATGTTAGAAATGGGAGTATGAGAAATAGCACACCGATGGCTGCAACACCAAACAAATTCGCTATGACCCAGCCGAGAATCACTCTCCTTAATTTAAAAACCCTCCGTGCCATTGGGTACCTCCCATCCAGTCTCCATCAAAGCCACCTAACGGCTGCGAGCTGAGGCGCCAGGGCACACCCGCTGGCCTGGAGTTCCCGGTTCCATCACCCGACACATCGCTAGCAAATCGCGGCGCATCCCAGGTCGCCTCCAGCGAGTTGTTATGCCGCTTCTCGGCCGACGTCGGAGCAATATGCTTACGTCGCCAGAGCGAGGAAAAGAACCCCCAGTCCGCTTCGCTAACCGCTGATCCCACTTGCGAGTTTATAGTGATCCCAGTCCTCACCGCCAATTTGCTTAAGCCCACCTTTTAGAAGTTGACGGATCTTAAATACATCGTCAAGTACTTCCTTTCCACTGCCTCCTATGGAAACATACTGTGCTAGAGCATCGATCTCAAGTAGCGCATTGAATAATAATTCACTCATTTCAGACTCATTCATCGTCATTCTCCTCTAAATAGATTGGACTAGGATCCTATATACCTATACACAGGAACAAGGTGACGGAAAGGATTATAAATTCAATAATCATCTGATGATCTTTGCGTAGCCAATAGCGATGAAGGCGATTTGTGTTCCAATCTAACTAATTGGATATAAGAAAGCTTACACGTACCAGGTACCAGCTCTCAAAGGAGGCTGCTCACCTATATCCAACACCTCCTTCGGTTAGCTTGTTGCGAATGTCGGACAGAATATGAAAGAAGATATGTAGTCGACTTGGTTCTGGCGGCATAACATATGAGTATATTCAAAACCCGCCCCTACCTCACCCCTAGGGGGGATTTTAACGCCCTAATTGCCGGAATCTTCGGATTCCAGTGTACTATACATAGTAGAAGGTGTTTTTTCAACTAAATGGGCATGCTATGCGCAGTAGCGGTCTTGGCTTAGTCCATCACGATCCAGCAGTTCATCTCGAATCGAGTCACCATCCAGGGGGTGTACACGATGTCCAAATATCGTCGGAAGCTCCTCGATCAAGTCCGCGCCACGCTCAGACGCAAACACTATTCCCTTTCAACTGAAAGAAGCTACATCGAATGGATCCGCCGCTTCATTCGCTTCCACCAGCTTAAACATCCCCGCCAAATGGGGAAAGAAGAAATTGAAGCCTTTCTCAATCATCTGGCAATCGATAAAAATGTCGCCGCTTCAACCCAGAATCAAGCTTTGAACGCCATCGTCTTCCTGTATAAGGTCGTGCTCGAAACGCCCCTTGATTTTCCACTCGAGAACATTCGCGCCCGCAGACCCAAACACCTGCCTACAGTTCTGACCAGAGAAGAAGTCGTACAGGTTCTCGATTGCCTTACCGGTCGCTACCGATTGATGACCCAGCTCCTCTATGGAGGCGGCCTCCGCCTCTCTGAATGCTTGCGATTGCGGGTTAAGGACCTCGATTTTGGTCAACACGCCATCATCATACGCGATGGGAAAGGTGGTCGCGATCGCTCAACGATCTTCCCGGAAAAGCTCATCCATCCGCTCCGAAGAGAACTCTCACGCACAAAACGAATTCACGAACAGGACCTGAACGAGGGCAACGGTTTGGTCTATCTCCCACAAGCGCTTGAACGAAAATACCCACTGGCCGCTGGCGAGTGGATTTGGCAGTTCATCTTCCCCTCTCCCCGCCTCTCGATTGACCCCCGAACCAGCGTTCTCCGTCGCCATCACGTAAGTCGAAACGCGTTGCAGCGCGCCATCCGACAAGCCGCTCAGCTAGCAAATATCCAAAAACGTGTCACACCTCACACCTTCCGCCACAGTTTCGCCACACACCTGCTCGAAGCCGGTCAAGACATAAGAACCGTCCAGGAGCTGCTTGGGCACAAGGATGTTAAAACCACGATGATCTACACGCACGTGCTCAAACGCGGCCCCCTCGCAGTGCGAAGCCCACTCGATTATCCCCTTAAACCGATACCATCATCTCCCTCTGCAAACCACTAAGGCTCGTAAAACAAATCTCCCCGCAGGGTTGTCCTGCGGGGAGACGCTGCTGAAATCAAAGAGCTGTCAAAGATCAGGGCACCGTGAACTCGGTGGTTTTTTCAACACATTGCCCTCCCCCACCGTCCTGGGTGCAGAGCTTAAGCGTCAAGCGCGCGTTATGCCCACTCGGCACAGGTGAGCCGATGGATGCGGCAATATACCGGGTCTGCCCGGGATCCATTGCGCTCGCCCCTGGCGGGCAATCGCTGCTTGAGGCCAGGAAAGGCACCGAGTTCGTGCCCGGTCCGTATAAGGTTGTGCTGGCCGTCAGATCTTGAATGAATATACGTGCCCACTCGAAAGTGAAGTCACCGGTGTTTTTCACCTTGAAAGTTGCGTAATGTGGTAAACAAAGGCCGGTATTCGTGAAGTTCACTGTGAAGTCTGGCTCAGGCGGTCCCAGCACTTCGATCTCCACCCAGAAAGCAACGCTTCCCGTCGCCCCGATACCAAAGATCACTCCCTGTGGGTTGCGGAGCTTGAAGTAGCCCTTGTAACCCCCTTCGCTTCCCGGCGCAGTGAGCTGCACAGAAACATCCAGCGTCTGATTAGTGCCGACCGTCCCGCTGGTCAACTGCGTAACCGCAGATGCGTCCATCTGGTCGCCGTTGACGAAAACCAGGTCGTAGCCTGAAGTCCAGGTGCAGGATCCCGTGTTTTTCAACCGCCACGTTTTGGTGAACACATCACCCGGCGAATAGTCAGAGCCGTCAGGGACAGTCACATCCGTAACAAAGGCAGCGCGATCGCAGGGGATCACCGTTGCCGTTGGTAAAGGCGTGAAGGTCGGCTTCGGCGTTGGAGAAGGTTCTACAACCGCGGGCTCCTGCGTTGGCGTCGGGTCTTCACCCCCTGGTCCCGGCGGCGGCCCTTCCTCACCTTCCCGCAAAGCCCTTTCCGTCTCAACCGCATTGATCGTCGCTTGAACCGCAGCATCTGAGTCAACAGCTTCAGAACCTGGCAAATTGCAGGCAAGGCTGCCAATCACCAAAGCGGCGAGGGGCAAAAAGCTGTATAGAATCCTGGTCGATTTCATCGTCAATCCTCCGATCTCATGACTGTGCCCTTGATTGGGATCTTCATCTCTATAACGATGTTGGCTCCCTTTTGTGACACAAGCACGAGCTTTGCGTCGACAAAAACACAGATTTAGTATATTCACCTTACTAAAAAGTGTCACTCGACAAAAGTACTACGCTTTCTATATGATGACAACGATGGTGCTTCGCACCCTTTTGCTGTGAGCCCGGAGGTTCAGCTCCGAGCGTACTTAATTTACCATTGCGAGCGAAGCGAAGCAATCTCCTCGATTCTTGCTTAGAGATTGCCACGTCGCCCTGACGGGCTCCTCGCAATGACAAATTGCGAAAGAGCATCGACCCCAACGTATGTCATTTCGAGCGAAGCGAGGCAATCTCATCCCTTCGTTCGCAGAGTTTGAGATCCTTCAACGACGCTCCCCTCTCCCTCCGGTCGGAGCCGTTATTCCTGGCAATGACAGGGACGGTATTCGCATTTCTCACGACCTGTTTTTATTGTAGGGGGTCCGGGGGAAAACTGTTCCCCCCGGGGCCCCCGCTGGGGGTTTGGGGGAAGAAAAATTAGAGGCTGCCCTTTTGAGACAGCCTCTTGAGTGTTTATCTACAAAGATGGTCAGGAGATTTTACTTCCCCAGCGCCGCATGCGCCGCGGCTAAGCGGGCAATCGGCACACGGAACGGCGAGCAGCTCACATAGTTCAAGCCGTACTTGTGGCACAGCTTAATCGAATCTGGATCGCCGCCATGCTCCCCGCAGATCCCTACCTCTAATTCCGGACGCGCCTTGCGTCCCTCCGCTGTACACATCTCCATTAGCCGCCCTACTCCATCGCCATCGATGCTCTGGAAGGGGTTCACCGGCAGGATGCCCTGCTCAACATACGTTAGTAGGAAGTTGCGCTCGGCGTCATCTCGACTGTACCCGAAGGTCATCTGCGTCAGGTCGTTGGTGCCAAAGGAGAAGAACTCGGCTACACCGGCGATCTCCTCTGAAGTTAGGGCAGCTCGTGGAATCTCGATCATCGTGCCAAACTTGTACTCAAATTCGACACCCTTCGCTTCCATGACCTCACTGGCAATCTCTTCCAGCCGTGGCTGGATCGCGGTTAGCTCATTGATATGGCCCGTCAGCGGAATCATCACTTCCGGATGTGGATCGAAGCCCCTAAGTTTCACATCCGCCGCCGCTTCGAAGATCGCCCGCACCTGCATCTCGACGATCTCGGGCATGACGATGCTCAAGCGCACACCGCGCAGACCCATCATCGGATTTGATTCATGCAGGTTTTGCACACTTACGAGCAGTTCTTCCTTCTCCTTCAAACCCTTCGTCTCACCCTTCGCCCGCATCGTGGCGATCTCTTCCACCAGCTCCACCAATTCCGGTAAGAACTCGTGTAGAGGCGGGTCTATCAGACGGACAATCACCGGCAGCCCGGTCATCGCCTCGAAAAGGCCATCAAAATCGCTGCGCTGGAAGGGCAGCAGTTTGTCGAGTTCCTTCGTACGATCTTCCGAGCTATCCGCCAGGATCATACGCTGCACGATCGGTAATCGCTCTTGTTCGAAGAACATGTGCTCCGTGCGGCAGAGACCAATGCCCTGCGCGCCGTAATCGCGCGCCCGCCGGGCATCTGCCGGGTAATCGGCGTTTGCCCAAACCTGCAGACCGTTTGTTGGGAATCCTTTTGGCCCTTCGCGCACATCATCTCTGGCCGTGATTTCATCCGCCCATGTGAGCAGCGTGAGCAGCTCTTCCTGCTCTTCGAAGGAAGGCATCGTCGTCGGGAGCTGCCCCAGGAAAACCTCACCGGTTGTTCCGTCGACGGAGATCCAATCCCCCTCCTCAACTGTGATGTCATTCGCCGTGAAGTTGCGTTCCTTAAGATCAAGCTTGATCTCAGACGCGCCGACAATACAGGGAATGCCAAATTGACGGGCAACAACGGCCGCGTGGCTGGTGGCGCCGCCCTCACTCGTGAGGATGCCTTTCGAGGCCAACATGCCGTGAACATCGTCTGGTTTGGTGAAGGGCCGTACCATAATTACGTCCTGCCCTTCCTCTTTCGCCTTTGCTTCCGCGGTATCAGCGTCGAAATACACCCGTCCGACAGCCGCCCCCGGTGATGCATTCACGCCGCTTGCGAAGCATTTTCCCTCCTCGCGGGCGCTCTGAAGCGCTTGAAGATCGTACTGAGGATGCAGCAGCGCGTCGACCTGATCCGGCGTAATACGAAGGACAGCTTCTTCCTTGCTTATCATGCCCTCATCAACGAAATCAATCGCGATCCGCATTGCCGCATTCGCAGTGCGCTTCCCATCCCGCGTTTGAAGCATCCAGAACTTTCCTCGCTCGATGGTGAACTCGACGTCCTGCATTTCCTTATAGTGTTCTTCTAGCTTTCCACATATATCCACAAAAGTTGTATAAGCGTCAGGAAGATCCTTCTTCAGCTCAGCAATTGGTTTCGTGTTGCGAATACCGGCAACCACATCCTCGCCCTGAGCATTGAGCAGATAATCGCCGTAGAGCACCCTCTCGCCCGTAGCAGGATCGCGAGTGAAAGCGACGCCCGTTCCGGAATCATCGCCCATGTTACCGAAGACCATCGTCATGATGTTCACGCCGGTGCCAAGATCGTGGCTGATCCCCGCAGCGTTTCGGTAATCCACAGCCCGCTTCCCGAACCATGATCCAAAAACAGCCTCGATAGAAAGACGGAGCTGCTCGTTGGGATCCTGTGGAAACTCAAAGCCCTTATGTTTTTTGATCACTTTCTTAAACATCTCAGTGATCGTCTTCCAATCCTCGGCTTCGAGCTCCGTATCCAACTTGAAGCCCCTCTCCTCCTTGTATTCATCCATCGGCTCTTCAAAAGCTGTATCCGTTATCTCCAACACAACGGAGCCAAACATCTGCACCAACCGCCGGTAGGAGTCATATACAAAGCGTGCATCGCCGGTGAGTTCGATCATCCCCTCCACCGACTTGTCGTTCATCCCCAGGTTCAGGACCGTATCCATCATGCCCGGCATGGAGAACTTCGCCCCCGAACGGGAGGACACCAGGAGCGGGTTCTTCGCATCACCAAAGACCTTGCCGCTCTTCTTCTCGACCGCCTTGATTGCCTCTAGAACCTGATCCCAAAGCCCATCTGGGAGAGTCTTGTCATGCGCGAGAAAGGCATTGCACGCCTCAGTCGTTACGGTGAAACCCGGTGGTACCGGAACGCCGATGCGGGTCATATCCGCAAGATTGGCGCCTTTGCCTCCGAGGAGAGCGCGTACACCCTCCCACGAACCAGCTTTCTTCTCTGCCTGGTCGACATCATCGAATAGGTAAACCCATTTATCTGCCATGTTGATAATCCTCTTTCGTTTAGGATGACTGAATATATGGAACGCGCCGCGTCCACCAACTTCGCGGTCACGGCGCACAAAGAGATATGATAACCGATTTCCTGATTACTGTGAACGGGATACGTTAGAAATAGCGGGCTTCCCCCACTTCTATTGCAAGATCCAACCCGGGCGTTGGACCGTTGTCAATCTGCATTCGTGACCTGTAGGGGCACGGCATGCCGTACCCCTACTCAAGCGAATTGACATTCGGGCGCACACATGGGTGCGCCCCTACACCTGTCGTAATAAATCGTAGGGACCGACCTGTGTATCGGTCCAGCATCCCTTTTATTCACGCGTAGGGGCCGACCCGTGTGTCGGCCCGTTCACTGCCTGCATCCAAGCCTCATATTGGGGAGCAGCAGGCGTAGCAATCTCCTCGATCCTTGCGCGGAGATTGCCACGTCGCCCTTCCGGGCTCCTCGCAATGACACAGGAAGGAAGGGTTCCCTATCACTAAATGTCATTTCGAGCGCAGCGAGAAATCCCTATTACGACCCTCGCGAAGTCCCCCCTCTGCAAAGCAAAAGAAACCTCTTCGCCAGAGACCCGCACCCTTAATCGAAACGCCTTAGGGATTTCTCACCCCCTCCAGGGGTTCGAAATGACATACACGGAAATATTTCGTCCCCGTTGTAATTTCGAGCACCGCGATGCAATCTCCTCGATCCTTACGCGGAGATTGGGATCCTTCGGCTTCGCTCAGGACAGGCGTCACTCCGTTCCTCGCAATGCCAATAGAGGCAACCTCCTACCCGTTCGGCCACAGCCATGTGTATGGTCCTCCAATCTCCTGAACGCGCAAGGGCCGACATGTGTGTCGGCCCGCCATCTCCCCATCTTAACCACAAGGGCCGACCCGTGTGTCGGCCCGTTATCTCGCCATATTTAATCGTAGAGACCAGGGCGTCTTTACAAATTCACCAATGAACACGCGCACATCTACCCTCCCACCGGCAGCCCGATTAAAACCTCGCCTTCCTCCACCCTCACCGGGTACGCAGGAATGTCAACCACCGCGGGAAGCGTCAGCGCCTTGCCCGTTCGGACATCAAAATGCGCCCCGTGCCGTGGGCAAATAATCTCGAATGCATCCAGCTCCCCCTCGGCTACAGACCCATCATCATGCGAGCAGGCATCGGCGATGGCGAAGAATTCCCCGGCGATGTTGAATAAGGCGATCGCCTGCCCGTCGATCTCGAGCAGGATCCGCTCTCCATTCCCGACCTCATCTTCCGAGGCTACTGAAACGAATTCCACATCCTCTTCTTTATAAGTCCTGTAGTTGTACATCCACCCCTCGGAGAAAACACAGCCATTATAAAAACCAACAACCCCTAGATCATGAGCTCCTCTTCAAGCTCATCCAAACCATAAACCCCGGCTTTTAGAACCTTCAAAGAGAGCAGCGCACACTTCAGCCGCACGGGGCCTAACTCAATACCCAGCATCTCGATGATGTCATCTTTCGAGAGCGTCTTAATCTCATCGAGAGTCTTGCCGACGATTGATTCAACGAGCAAATCAGCAGATGCGAGGGATATAGCACATCCCTTACCCGTAAATGCCGCTTCGGTAATCCGGCTATCAGCATCCACCCTCAGGTCAATGCGAATTTCATCCCCACACAATGGGTTGTCGTCCTCGTACGAATAATCATGTGGGTCTAGCTCGCCCCGCATTTGTGGGTTTTTATAACGGTCTATGATCAGTTCCCGATAGAAATCATCCATTTTCTGTCTTACCTACTCCAGATTTGATCTGCTGATATCTTGGGTCCGTAAAAAAACCCGAAACGACGTCGATCCCTTTTTACACTAACCGAAGATCTCTTTCACTTTGTAAAGACCCTCGATCAATTGGTCAACTTCTTCTTTCACATTGTAGATATAGAAAGAGGCGCGCGACGTAGCATCGATGTTGAAATGTTGGTGAGCCGGTTGAGCACAGTGATGACCAGCGCGGACAGCGATCCCGAAGGAATCGAGGATATGCGCTACGTCATGCGTGTGGATGCCGTCATAGATGAAGGAGAGCACGCCGCCCTTGTCTTCCGCCTCAGGACCGTAAACTTGAATGCCCGGAACTTCTTCCAGACGTTCGAGGGCGTAGGCCGTCAACGCCTGCTCGTATTGATGTACTGCTTCCATTCCTAAGTTCGCCAGGTAGTCTACAGCCTCTCCAAAACCGATCGCCTCTGCAATCGCGGGTGTACCGGCTTCGAATTTGTAGGGCAGATCATTCATCGTAAAGCCGCCAAGCTGAACTCGCTTGATCATATCCCCACCGCCGAGGAACGGCGGCATCTCCTGCAGCAGTTCTTTGCGTCCATACAGGATGCCGATTCCTGTCGGGCCCAGCATCTTATGCGCGGAGAACACCATGAAATCCACGCCTAGCTCCTGCACATCGACGGGCATGTGCGGCACAGATTGCGCTGCATCGATGATCACAACTGCACCCGCTCGATGCGCCTGCTCGGTCAATTCGGTGACCGGGTTGATCGTTCCCAGCATATTGGACATCTGGGTGAAGGAGACTAATTTTGGCTCACGTTCAAGCAGGGTTGTAAAAGATTCCTGATCCAATTTTCCCTGGTCGGTTAATGTTACGAAATCGAGCGTCACACCCACCTCGCTCGCCAGCATCTGCCAGGGCACGATGTTCGAGTGATGTTCCATCTCCGTCAGCAGGATACGATCGCCTTCTTTCAGGTTTGCCCTACCCCAACTGTACGCCAACAAGTTGAGCGATTCCGTCGTATTGCGTGTAAAGACAATCTCCCGCCAGCTCTCCGCGCCGATGAAGGATGCGATTTTCTTGCGGGCGTCTTCGTAGGCGACCGTAGCTTCCTCCGCCAGACAGTGGATGCCGCGATGGATGTTGGCATTCATCTGCCGATAATAAAAATCCATTGACTCGATTACCTGCACGGGCTTCTGAGATGTCGCCGCGTTGTCCAGATAAACAAGCTGAACTCCCGGTGCCGTCTCACGTTCAAGAATTGGAAAATCCCGACGTATCGCCGGGATGTCAAGCGTGGTTGATTCGAAGGATAAGCCCATTAAACCCTCACTCACCTAGATTTTGGAATGCCACTCAGGATTTGCGCTTTGTGCGTTTGCGTTTTCGTTTTGCCTGACGGATGGCTTCGCTGCTGTGCTGCGTCCAGAGGACTCGATCGGGGACCATCCAACCGTCGGTCAGATACACATCTTCAGTGAACTGGATCGCAACCATTTTCTCGTCTACTTGCACGACGACCCCTTGCAACCAGTCGCGCACACGGCGGCCATCCCTATTATGGTCGCAGTAAACTTCAACAACCTC
>Ga0255364_10294_pt1 | contig 11690 bp, 6 predicted proteins | sample ANMaggSSYBR01G12_FD_182087 | JGI IMG/M metagenome (GOLD analysis project Ga0255364, IMG submission 182087) | Sediment cell enrichment communities from methane seep in Santa Monica Basin, California, United Staets - ANME aggregate JGI... | ecosystem: Environmental > Aquatic > Marine > Cold seeps >...
GGAAGCGCAGGCATCGAGCTGTGTTTCCCCACCGGATCAGGTGCGAATAATAGGGTGATTCAGTCTTCTCAAGATCCTTACCGAAGAAAGCTTTCAAGAAGGACGTATTCGTCGACAATCCCGGAATATCCTGATACAGCTTCCTGAAGAGTTCTGGACGCATTCTTGAGGCAGGCTGTCGAGCCCAAAAGCGCCGTACGCGCATCTCTTTGAAGATGTCGTAACCCGCCCAGAACTCATCCGCCCCTTCTCCCGTCAGGACAACTTTGTAGCCGTGCTCATGCACACGCCTGGAAAGGAGGTACATCGGAGCGGGTGAGGTTCGCAGTATGGGCGTTTCCGCATGCCAAATGACATCAGGGAATATCTCAGAAATGTCATCATAATCGCAAAAAACCTCTTGATGATTGGTACCCAGTTCAGACGCCATGCGCTTCTGATATGCCGCCTCATCGTACTGAGGGTCGGAAAAAGCGATCGAGAAAGTGTCAAGATGATTTCCAGTATGCCTGCGAACTAAAGCGGCGATTAGGCTTGAATCCATTCCTCCGCTCAGATAAGCACCCACAGGTACGTCCGCGCGCAATCGAAGCTTGGTCGCATCGATCAGCAGGGATTCAAGTTCCTCAAGATATAAATCCACCGACTGCGCCGGAGTATCCTCTTCGAAATCAAGCTCCCAGTAGGGACAGATCGCTACATTCTCACCCGAGGCGAGTAGATAATGACCCGGAGGGACTTGCAAGATCCCTTGAAATACAGATTTGGGGATCAATGGGCTCCAATATGTGAATATCTCTTTCAGCGACTTGGTATCGATTTTCAGCTCAAATCCAGGTACACCTAAGAAAGCTTTTACTTCAGAGCCAAAGAGCAGTTGCCCATCAAGGAACGTGTAATGAAGTGGGCGAATTCCGAACCTATCCCGTGCGAGAAATAGACTACGCTTCCGTGCATCCCAGATCGCGATCGCAAATTGACCATTAAGGAAATCCAGACAACGCGGGCCGTGTTCTTCATAGAGATGAATGATTACTTCGGTATCCGTATTCGTTGAGAAGCAGTGGCCCTGCGCTTCCAGCTCTGGGCGAAGTTCAATGTAATTGAAAATCTCTCCATTGAAAACGATCCAAATATCGCCTCCCTCATTGCTGATCGGCTGTCCTCCACCGGCAAGGTCGAGGATGCTCAGGCGTGCGCTCCCCATTCCAATCTCAGGGTCGAGGAAAATGCCGAATTCATCCGGACCTCTGTGCCGGATTACTTGCAGCATCCGGCGCAGTGTGCTCACCTGTACCGGAGCATGTTCACGCATGTTGAGGACTCCAGCGATACCGCACATTTAGTTCAGATCCTTCTTCTTAATTTTTCCAGAGTCTGTCTTCGGGAGAGTTTCACAGATTTCCACATGCTTTGGCATCATAAAGTCCTCGAGATGGTCGCGGCAATGGCGCATTACTGCAGCCACATCAATAGTTGCATCGTCAACGACCACGAAGGCTTTGACTGCCTGACCTAATACTGGATCCGCCACACCTAGAACCGATGCTTCTATAACGCCGTCCAGCTGATAGAGGACGTTTTCGACTTCTTTTGGCGACACCTTCTCGCCCCGACTTTTAATGATGTCATCTTTCCGGGCAATAAAGTACAGGTATCCCTCCTCGTCCATCCGAAAGAGATCGCCTGTGTAGCAAAGGCGTTCCCCGGGGATTTGCCCAGGACGGAACCGTTCGGCCGTTTCGTCTTCATCGCCCCAGTAACCTCGCATCACATGTCTGCCCCGAATGACTAGCTCACCGGATCCTCCGGGCTCTACTCTTTGACCTTGGTCATCTTCGAGCCAAACTTCCGTGCCTGGGATGGCGATCCCAACCGATCCCGGTCGTCTATCGAGCTGATCCAGGGGAAGGTAGAGGGTACGCTTGGTCTCAGTAAGACCGTACATTGAATACAAGCGCACATTCGGAAAGTACTCGCGAATGCGTTCTATATGGGCAGGTGGAAGGGCTGCAGCAGTATTGGTCATATAAAGCAGGCTGCTCAAATCATAGAGGGAAAGGTCCTGCGAGAGCAAAACCGAAAAAATCGTTGGCACTCCTGGAAATCCGGTTACCGCTTCCTCCTCGATCCGTTTTAATGCTTGAGCTGGATAAGCAAACCCCTTTTCTAGCACAAGCCTTGCGCCTACGCTGAATGCCATCAAAAGTTGATAAAGACCATAATCGAACGAGAGTGGTAGAACACAGAGGATGATGTCGTTACTGTCATTCTCTATAAATGTCGTGATGGAGTGGGCTGCGAAGGTAACATTGCTCTGATCCGACATCACACCTTTTGCCTCACCCGTGCTGCCGGAGGTGTAAATTAGGCAAGCAAGATCAAGGTCGATGGAATGAATGGCTGGTTTCTCGGGTGGATACTTGTGGATGAGTTCCTGATAACTGACAAGATTGTCTCCTAAATCATCGGGAGCACCTACCATAACCCCAAGGGATAAATCTGGTAGTTCTTCAACGAAAGATCGCAGGTTCTTCCCTCTTGCTGGCCAGGTCATACAAACTGTTGCACCAGCGTCTTGCAGAATATATAACAATTTACTTTCTTTAGTAGTAGGATTGACTACAACAAAGACTCCACCAGCTTTCAAAACAGCGAAAATCCCTATTACCAATTCGACGGAGTTCGGTAAATGGAGAACAACTCTATCACCACGTTCTAAGCCACCGGAAATGAGTCCGTTAGCAAGCCTATTCGCTAAATCATCGATTTCGCGGTAGGTCAGACGTTGCCCATCGCAAACCAGTGCGATTTTATCGGGTGTACGCATGGCGCTATGTTCGAGAAATTCTGTCACCAGTGATGCCGAATTCATAACAGATAGATATCCAGTTCCAATTAATCTTTGCTCGATTTCTTTATACGAATAAAGTTCGAAAGGTTTTCAATGGAATCGAAATTCTCGGGCGTAATCTCAGGATCGTTAATGGTCACTCCGAATTCCTTTTCTGAGAATAGAACCAAGTCCATCACACTCATGGAGTCCACAATGCCATTATCCAAAAATGAAGTGCTATCTTCAAAGGGATAACCGCTTTCGCTGAAAAGAATACTCTCTGCGATGAAAGCTCGTAGTGTCGCTTCTATACTTTCCATGACTCCCTTTTATTCCTCCAAGAAAACATTGTTAGATTTCAAATGCGTACAATCGATTTAATCCGTGCCTATTCCGTCATGTCATCCGCCGATGGCGGATGGTCATCACAACCACGACGATCAACGCGGACAAAACCACGATTGCAATGACGACGACATTCACCGGATTTGTATTTGGTGCCCTATCTGATCCTTCACTGAAGATCTTGGGAGTTGGTTGGAGAGGTGCTGCGCTAGTCGGCAGAGGAGTTTCCATCGATACTTCAGACCGATCATCGCCCAGTTCCGAGGTAATGCTCGCTTCAATCTCCGCCGATGTCGGCATTCCGATAAGAATCCCTACATAGACGAGTTCCGGAGTGCGTTCCATTGAACTGTCCCGCAATCCAGGGCCGACATATGCCACAACCAATCGATCGCCGCTGTCCACTACGGCGCGTACCATCGAAACCTCGTCCGGCGATTCAGCCCGTAACGGAAGTCCAGTTCGCTCCGACCATTTGCCATCCCACCATGTCATATATCGCAGTTGAGGAGAACTGAACCCCTGTTCTTCTACCTGCAGGAAGTGAACCTGACCCGCTCGATCGATAACCGTCGCTACTGGGGGGATTTCTCCTTCCACAGTAATGATATTGCTAGTATCACTCCAGGTATGTCCACCATCACGAGAAAGTGAATGGCGCGTGCGATACTGGTCGCTTAAGTGATCTACCCAAATCAGATGTAGCGTTTGCCCGGGCCCACCTAACAACCAGCTCGAAATTATGGACCCCTCAATAATCGATTCCGCAGGAGACCAACTTTTCCCATTATCCTCTGATCGAGCATAGGCGATCTCGAACGGACCAACGCCGCCGGGCAGGGTGGAACATGTCCAGATGGCATGCAAATCTCCATTCCGGGTGGAGGCTAAAGCCGGTGCTTCGACCAGGCTGCAATCCCCAGTGACAGCGTTGAACACTTCATCGGATGGTTCCCATGTTTGGCCTCCATCGATCGACGAGGCGAGGTAAACTCCACGATCTTCATTAGCAGGAATGGCATACACCAGGAATTGCTGATCATCAGTCCATAAAAGTCCTGGACCCCTCCCGGGTGTCCCCTCTGGATTAAATTTCACCGGTTCAGACCAGCCAGTACTGGAAGGAGCCTCTTTTATGCTGGTTCGACTATAAGTTATTTCACCTGCCTGAGACCCGCTCCAGAATGCAGATAACCCACCTTGATTGTCCATGCTCAATTCGAGATCTCTTGTCATCCCGGGGAGGTTTGTATGAATCGGAAACGGCCCGATCACTCCGTTATCCTCCCAACCCGTGTACTCGATAACCGAAGTGAACGCATCCACGGCATCATCCGACTTATGACTCATGAGCGAATGGATGACATTGGTTTCATCGCTGATCAGAGAGAGCGAATAAATATCATCTGGCTCAAGCGGGATACTTCCTCCCTCTATCCAATCAGATCGGCGACCATACCAATCCTCGGTTGACTCCAATGGGGCTCGTGTGATCCAAATATCCCCACCTTCACCCTGATCACACCCCACTACGACCAGAGTGCCATCAATGATCTCCGCACTCCGGCATCCATAATCTACGAAGTTGTATGTCTCAGGATCCACGAAGTACGTCAATGCTTGCTGGCCCTGGGGATAACTCCACTCAGTTCCATTCCAGGCTACCAAGTATGTCTGATTCTGGAAGGTCGCAAACAATAGAATGTCGCCGACCGGGATTTTTAGAGCCTTGAATTCATTCGGGCATCCGTCCAGATCCGGAAATACCGATTGGACCTGGCTCCATGTGTTCCCCAAGTCGGAAGAGGATTGATACACCTGGGTACAGTTCCCTCCAGATTCTAGGATCTGCCAGGTTCTTATGAGTTCGTCTTGATGCGAAATTGTCAGCAGCATTCTGGGAGAGGCGTAGGGGCTGCGTTCATTGGGCCCCTGGACCTCAATCACCGGGTCCCAGTTAATGCCCAAATCATTCGAGCCGGATTCATAAATACGCTTGAGGGATGGGTTATCCCAGGATGCAGCAATGATTTGGTCTTCCTCTGAACCGATGATCTCAATATCCACGGAAGGGTAGGCAGGTTCAGGCGAAATAGGATTGGGATCAAACTGGACCGGTCCCAAATACTGTTGAAAGTAGTTTGACTCAAATAATCGAACGGGTATTGTCCATGATGATCCATAATTACTGGATCGCGTGTAATATACACCGGCGGGTCCCCAGACCGTCTCATCACCCGAGATAAATACGACATGGATCCTATTCTTTTCATCCAATGCAGCGTCAAACGCCACCACCGCGGATCCAATATTCCTTGATCCATACCATCCCGCAGTGCTGCTGCAATTCGATAGCCGGGAGGGGTGGTGCCGCAAGGTATCATCATCTTCGATCCAAACGACATGGATGCGCCCGGTTTCATCCACCAGATACTCTGGGTTCAACCCTGAGAACGGCAGGGAAACCCACTTCGACTCACTCCACCCATCGGGGGTTTTCAATGAGAGGCCCGAGCGAGCATCGCGACTGCCCGTCACATCGGCGGAATAATCCCAAAGGACCATGAACACTTCTTCATCGTTGGCGATGATGTGGGGATTAACAGATCCACCGGAGGCAGAGAGGTTCAACGGATCGTCCCATTCGAGACCTCCATCCTGCGCAAAGCCTTTCAGTGAGGTCGAGAGGAGGCTGATCAGAATCGCAAGCATGATCGCTCCCGTTAGCATCAGGGAACTTTTTTTTCCAAAGCTTCCTTTAATCCCCTTTTGTGCCATCCCCACACCTTTCGAAGAAGCATTCAAATTAGGTGATTTCATGCTCCAACCATTCTGATCATGAAAATCTATTCAGTGTGAATCCCATCGTTTTCCTTTGCAGAGGAAAATTGAGATTATGCCTTGAGGTTGACCCTCTTAGTGCATAGGCTCATAGATTTTCATGATCGTGGCTCGTGTCCTTACTACTTAGATACACGGACAATCTTGCTTTCCAAATCTTACAATCATTGTTGTTAATATGATGTCGTAATATTTGGAGATCTTAACATCATTTCCACGGCGGCAGCATATTCAGCTAAATCCTCTCGATCCTGAGTTAGCCACCAGTTTGCATATAAACTCAATTCATATCCTGTTTCTGGGAAATTAGTGAAGATACTGTAAGCTCGGTCGATTTCACCTAGCCATGTATAGGCATATCCTAATGCTTTCGCAATTCCAGGGTGTTCTGGATCCAAGGCCGATGCTGCTTCAAGGTACATCGCTCCCCGTTCATATTCACCGTGTCGAAGCGCAAGCATTCCCATCCGGTGATGTGCCGTTCTATTGTTCGGGTTGAGTTCAAGAGCATCCAGCAATGATTGCTCCACTCTGGAATCGCTGGAAAAGGTATTAATATCGAATACGATCCCCTGCACCATATCGGAGCGGGATTGCTCTAACGCCGCTAGATTCGATTGCCAAACAGAAGTTATGGAATGCCAAGTTGAGAAGATAAGCAAGCCTAAGACTATCAAAATCCCGGTAAACATTATCCACATCGGAGTAGTTGCGGAGGCGCGTTTCACCGTTTGGATTGATGGCGTCCCTTTACTTCGCTGCTCAGAATTTCCGTATTTGTGTACAGCCATCGCCAGCCCGGGAATGAAAAAGAGAAGAACTACGCCACGTCCTGAATAGATCGGATCATCAACTAAGCCATGCACCAGAATGATAAGGAATGATGCCAAGAGCGCAGCCCTGATCACAGTGACCCGATCCAAACCTCGTCTTAATTTTTTTGGGGAGCGTATTACCGCGTCTATGCTTACGACCAGGATTGCCAGGAATGCTAGAAGCCCAAACGGGCTTTGTGCCAGCGCGATATCGAGGAAAAGATTATGGGCATATCCGAAGTAGAAATTTGAGATTACGAGAATGTAACGCGAATAGAGACCCGGGAAAGAACCCAACCCACTCCCCGTGAATGGTGTATCCTCCAGAAGCTTAAGGCTGTTCCGGGCAAGCTCGGCACGAGATTGAGCCGAAGCTGCACCGGGAACGATCGAATCAATAAGGGTCGGCAGCTGACCGGAAGCATTCGTGATGACCCACCCGCCAGCAAGTAAAGCCAGAACGATAAAAATCGCGGCGATCCAACCCGATTTGAAGCACCCTGAGCGCATCTCAGCATAACCCCAGACGATCCCTGCCAGGCACCCAAAGGCTAGCGCGAACCATGCCCCCCGCGAACTGGTCATGATCAATCCGATAAGCATCAGACCCGTTAAGGAGCCCTGGAGGACGGCTTTCTCACGCTCTTTATTATGAAACGCTACGATCAGGCTGGCGGCTGAGAGTGGAAAGAGCATCGCGACCACCCCCCCCGCGATGTTGGGTTGAATCTGCGGCAATCTGGAGAAAAGCCGGATGACCATACCGACGATGCCTGAGCCAGCAGAGATACCTCCGAGATACTGCATGAAAATTGAGATCAGGAAATAAGCTACAAAGAACACGCCGATCAGAGCGCCCAAGTGAAAGAGACTCCACACGCGGGCAAGCGGTTGATGGGCAATGTTGTAGAAAATGAGAATACCAAGGAGGATCAACCACAGTCTGGAGATCGCCTCTACGCGATTGTAGGAAGCCCAATACCCCAACAAAACCGTCGCGGTAAAGATGGCTAGCCATGGGTCCAATCTGGTCCGAAGGACAGGTCGACGCCCTTCGATAAGAGCGACGATCCAAGGCATTGCGGCCAGCAGCAGTGGTTCAAAACCGGGTCGAGCTCGGGTGAGCTGCCAGCCAATCGCCAACGCTAACGTTATCAATCCGAATATGAGGTTTCCACCATAATCAGTCTGTTGGAAAGCCAGTCTCGGTCGTTGCCCAGCTCAGGTGCTGGAGTCCGACGTTGATCGCTGACTTAAAAGTGTACAGATCTGTGAAGAGCATTCTCAGATAAGTCATCATCGGACCGGGGCGCAGAGCCCATTCCCGGAAGGCACGGCGTTGCCAGTAAAGCAATCGTTCGGCCGACAGATTCGGATAATCGAGAACAGTGCCTCTATCCATATCCACTTGCTCCCAGCGGGTGCCCCTGCGGAACCAATCGTTCTCAACCACATCGAAGAAGAACGGTGTGCCTGGATACGGCGCCGCAACATGGAAAAGGGCAATATCAAGTGGCAAGCTCTTTGAGAAATCGATCGTCTCGCGGATCGTTTCTTCTGTCTCACCGGGTAGGCCAATGATGAAGTAACCCCAATTCTTGATCCCTGCATCTTTTGCCCAATGAAGTGCCTTCTTGGCCTTATCAGGGGTAGTTCCCTTTCGCGCCCTTTGGAGCACCTGTTCATTGCCGCTCTCAATCCCCCAGGATATGAGCCAGCAGCCCGCTGCGCTCATTCTTTGGAGCATCTCCTTGTCAACGTAGTCAACGCGGCTATTGCAAGTCCACTTGATCCCAATATCTTCGGTGATCATCCTTTCACAAAGTTCCATGACCTGATCCCGATTCACAGTGAACAGGTCGGCATACATATGGATGTTATGGATCCCCAGCTCTTTGAGCCGCATCATCTCCTCTACAAGCAGCTTTGGCGAGCGTAGCCGCACACTATATTGGTAGCTCACATGTTTGATGCAGAACATGCACCCTGCCGGGCACCCCCGGCTGGTGACGATGAAGGTGAAGGGACCCTTGATCATCGGCATGCGGTATTTCGTAAGCGGGAGCAGCTCATGCCTGGGCATGGGCATGTCATTCAGATCGGCGATGAAGGGACGCGGTAAGTTCACTACGATCTCCCCGCCCCTCCGCCAGGCAAGTCCCATGATCTTGGAGAGATTGATCTCTCCTCTCGCCCCATTTTCGGGCTGGTAGTCAGGATCATGTTTTTCGAACAGCTTGCGTACCTCATCGGAACGCTCATCCGCCCGCTCATCAAGATGATCGATCAGATCGCGCATCGTCAAGTCCGGTTCGCCGACAAGCGCGAAGTCGAGGGACGGATAGGGCCGCATGGTCTCGCGTGGAATGGGCGTGACGTGCGTCCCAAAGGCGATCGTCTTAGCCCCGCGCGCCTTCGCCAGGAAACATCCGTAAAGATCGTTCTCCAATGTTGGAGCCGTAAGCTGGGTTAAATAGTATTTCGGCTGGTAACGATCCAGGAGCTGCTTGAAGGTCTCCCAGTCCATTCGCTCCGCGTTGGCATCGATGATTTTCACTGAATAGGGCGGCTGCAGAAGTGCCGCCATCTGCGCCAGGGAGACCTGAGGCCATACCATGTTCTCGCGTGTGCGGCGACCCACACGGTGCTGTGTCCTGATCCAGAGACCTTGATCTGGCGTGGGTGGGTTGACAAGCATCACATCCACGGCATCCTTAGACCGGGGAGCCTGCGTCAAACCCTGTATGACGATCTCATCCGCGTTTGGAAAGTTGGCCATGCGCAGCTTCGGGATGCGGCTTGCACCCAGATTCTTCCAATCGCTATCTTTTTGAGTACTCAAGGGAATACAAAGCCTCACCTTCTCAGTAAAACCGCTGAACGAAAACTAAACCTTAGCCAAATCCCTCTGGGAGAGAATCTTCCGTTGGCTCAACTCTTCAAGCACGCGCATGAGAATCCAAAAAACGATGAGCTGGATCCCCAATATAATAAACATCGCGCTGCCTAAGAAGTATAACCACAAGCGTGCTATCTCCCAGCCTCGGATACCCAAGAGCAGGCTGGCGGATGCGATAACGATACCTACAATCAATACGAGCACCCCCATCCATCCGAAGTGGCGATCCAGGGTCAGCCGATTTTTCTGCCGTCCATAAGGTCCTTGCTCGATGGGCTCTTCGTAGAATAGGCTCACTAAGTAATTAAAGAGAATGCCGAGTGAGAAGACGCTCAATCCAGCCACGGCGGAGATTACAGCCAAGAACAGGGCAACAACCCCCCACGGGCCAATTGTCGTGATCCCCTGCAGACGCGCTACCACTATCCCAATCCCTACTGCAAGCGTGATCAGAAAACCAAGGATGCCCAATGCCCCGAGGATCCGTATGGGGTTGTAGCTGAGTGCCGTCCAAATAATGGATTTCAAGAAGAGCGAACCATCGTTCACCACGCTCAGCTTCGAACGCCCCACACGCTCGCTATACGGTATGGGCACTTCACATATATCGATGCCTTCATGCAGAGCACGCGTGCTCATCACGGGAGTGAGGTTTAATCCATCCGGCAATGGATATAGCTTTTCGAGAATCTCACGCTTGAAAACCCGCATTCCGCTAGCGCTGTCCGTCACTTTCTGGCTCCCGATCAGGGTGAGTAGGTTCGCAAAGAAAAAATTTCCAACCCTTCTTGTGAACGGCATTTGACTATCCGTCCCCTGCATCCTGGACCCAATCACCAACCCAGCACCATTTAGAGCCGCATCACAAAGCTGGGGGAAATATTCAGGTGGATAGGTCCCGTCTGCATCCAAGAAACTGATCAATTCCCCCTTCGAATGCTTGAACCCTGTCTTAAGCGCCGCGCCGTATCCTCGATTTTGCTCGTGTTCGATGAGACAGACGCCTTTGATACCTGCAGCGATTTGCGCGGTTTTATCGCTTGAGCCATCGTCAACGACGATAAGTTCCAGCGCATCCACTCCAACCTGCTTCAGACCACCAACGATCCCTAGGACCCGCTCTGAGATTTCCTTAATCCCTTGTTCTTCGTTATAAGCTGGTATCACTACAGAAAGCGTCGTCATCTGTTTTACTCCTGGTCACGCTGATTTGGATTCTCATATGACTCTTCAGATTTATTAGCGCCTACCTCTCGGACGATCCTGGCAGGCACACCGGCGACGAGAGTGTGCGCTGGAACATCTTGCGCCACGACTGCGCCAGCTGCCACCACAGCGCCCTTACCGATGTACACGCCATCGGTTATCACAGCCCCGGCGCCAATCCAAACATCATCCTCAATCACGATCCCCTCAGCCGTGATCCCTTGTTCTATAAAGGGCCGTGAGGGATCTTCATATACATGATTGACGGCGAGGATTTGCGTGAAGGGCGAGGTGTACACCCGATCCCCAATTCTCACACCACCCTGTCCACGGATGACGTTATATTCACCAATAAGACTTCCTTCACCGATCCAAATTCCGGACTGAGGAATGCTGCGGAAATTATAAACATGGAGAACAGCCCCATGCATGACGATCGTACCTGCACCAATATGGATCCCTGAAGGTGTCGCATGCAAATAGACGCCCTGATCTAAATAGCTGCCATGACCCAGTGAGATGTGTTTCGCGAACCGTAAACGGACACCGGCTTCAATCGCGGCTAAGCCCTGCATTCTCAACACGGAACGGTAGACTAGCGCTCTCAAGCCTATACCAACGATCGTAGGTATCCACCCAGCAAGGCTGAGAATCAATTGCTCCCATAGGTAGCGCCAAAGATTATCCGCTTGCCGATCAAGGTAGAGCAGAATCTTTGGTTGATTAGGATCGGTTTGGATGAAATACT
>Ga0255364_10296_pt1 | contig 11667 bp, 10 predicted proteins | sample ANMaggSSYBR01G12_FD_182087 | JGI IMG/M metagenome (GOLD analysis project Ga0255364, IMG submission 182087) | Sediment cell enrichment communities from methane seep in Santa Monica Basin, California, United Staets - ANME aggregate JGI... | ecosystem: Environmental > Aquatic > Marine > Cold seeps >...
ATCGTTTTGTTTTTCTCGGCAATTGCCAGTTTCTACCCTGCCTGGAAAGCGTCCCGGTTGACTGTGAACGAGTTATTGGCAAATGAATGACAGAGGTGGTACGATGAGACGATGGATAGTAATGGTGGCGGTCCTGGTGTTCTGCATCGGGATTACCCTGCACCTGTGGCAGCAGGCAGGATTTTATGCTGGATTTACACAATCCTCATGGTTGAGCCAAAGGAGGATATGTATCACATAGAGAAGAAATCAATTGAATCGAATTCGAATGCATTTGGGTCTGTCTCGTGGACTTCCATGATAAACCTGCTGGGAGATAATGGATCACCCCATGGAGTCGATTCGCTCATTGTTAGATTAAGTACCTTCTTTGCACGGGTAACGGCCACGTAGAAGAGTCTGCGTTCTTCTTCGATTGGATTGTTGCCAATCATAATGTCAGATTCGTCTTTGTTCTCACGTTCGACTGGATCGGCTACCACATTTTTATCCATAATCGACCGATAATGTGGCAGAATATTTTCATTGCATCCGGCGATATGGACAACATCCCATTCAAGGCCCTTGGCCTGATGTATCGTGGATATGATAACATGGTCATCAGGCACGTTTGCTTTATTCGCCTTACTTTTTCCTTTGAGCTGGACTTCATGTAAGAACTCATCTATCGGCATGTCGTTCAGTTCATAGATGGTCTCTTCAAGTTCCTTTACCCGCACGGCAAAATCGTCATCTTTTGCTGAGGATGATAATGCGTATAGCTCTAAAAATGGTTCCAGAAAGTCCATCATGGATATTTTGGGTTGTTGAGCCCGTGTACGGGCTTCGGTCAATACATTATTCAATAGTTCAATGGATGCTTTCGCTTTTGCACCCTTGAGTTTTATTTCAGTGAGGGATTTTCCCGGTTCATTTTGAAGATGCAATATTGTGTTCTTGACACTTTTAGGGCCGATTCCTGGCAGTATACCAAGAATACGTTCCCATGCAATCATGTTCTGGGGATTGTAGATGAGCTCCAAAAACGCAATGAAGTCACGGACGTGCTTCTTATCGAACAGGTCCTTTCCGCCGAATACCACGTACTGTATCCCGTATGAGAGTAGCCGCATTCCAAGGACATGGTGTATGCCTACCCTATTCATCTGCAATGTTCGAGCAAGCACAGCTATCTTGTTAGGGGTGGTGCCGTTTTGAATATGAGTATAGACCTGGTCTGCAATATATTCAAGTTCATCGTAGATGTTTGTGTGTAGGGAAACCGTCGGCAATTCGCCATCATTCAGAGTCGCATTCATCTGTTTTTCTTCAAGTCGGATTGTATTATGGTTAATTGATGCGATTGCAGCATTGATTATTTGTGGAGTTGAACGATAATTCTGTGTCAGGATTACTGTTCTTGTTCCTTCAAATGCGTATGGAAATCCGAGGATATGTCCAGGTGTGGCGGCTCGCCATTCGTATATTGCCTGTGCTTCATCACCAACCGCTGTTATGTTTGCATTGTTCTTTCGAAGTTGTCTTATCAATGCTGCCTGGACATTATTGGTGTCCTGATATTCGTCAACGAGGATATATTCGAATTGCCGTTCGTACTTTTGCCGCACAGCTTCATCTGTGTATAAGATGTATAGTGCATATACCAGCATATCATCGAAATCAATAACGTTATTGCCCAGTTTCATTGCATGATACTTGCTATGTATCTTCTGTATCAGCTTGATGTATTCTTGATGTTTGGGGAATTTATATTCTATCACGTCAGCTATTGAATATTCGATGTTATCAAGGAATTTATGTGCAGGATCATACTGCATAGCATTTCTTGCAAAGGATATTATCTCGGAGGCATCAGCGGGTTTTAGATTTGTATCTTCGAGTCCCATACCTTTTATGATGAGCTTTATATGTTTCAAGCAATCATCCGGCATAATTATCGTGTATTTGGAATTGATACCCGGAATCTTAGAATAGTTTTCCCGAAGGATGCGGTTGCATATGTTGTGAAATGTTCCGATCCACATATCACGGATATCGTGTCCCATGGCAATCAGACGTGATTTCATTTCGTTTGCTGCCTTGTTGGTGAATGTAACAAGCATTATCTCATTGGTAGGTACAGAGTTGTCGAGTAATGCTGCGACCTTTGCCATGAGTGTTCTGGTTTTGCCTGTGCCTGCGGAAGCGAGGATGAGCATTGGCCCGTCAAGGTTCTGGATGGCCTGAGTCTGTTCGGCATCTAAACTCAGATAGGTCTGGTTTTCTTCTTTGTCTTTTTTGGTGCTCATTATCGCCCCGTATATCCCTTATCTTTCATTCTTTGATTTGTTTATGGTGAACGTACATTAACTATTTTAAATTTTGTTCCATTAGAAAATGTAACATAATTTTCATCCGTATACTTTACATTGAAACTGTTCCTTCTCATGAAGGACCTGAAAATTTGGTCCAATTGACACGTGAAGGGGAGTATTTTGTAATATTTATTGGAATGGTATCAACCTTGAAACTAGTTAATTCAAGGTAACTTAATATCGAATTAGTCTTAATTGCTTTCACTCTGCCCGGGTGCCCGTTCCGATCTGCCCACCTGCCTTTGTGGTGTAGGGGGCTGGCAGGCGCTTTTCGATTATTCCGACGATCTTATTGATTTTGCGGTCGCTGGTATACATCGAACAAATCAAGATGTCCGATATCAGAGATGAGTTCAGTGTTAAGGTGGCGACCCTTGTAGGTGGGGCTTCCGAGCCGGAAGAACTGATAAATGCGGACGGGGGCAAAAATAAGACATGGCCTGAGCGCAAGGCACATACTATTGACTTTATTAAAAATGCAGGCCGGGACATGAAGCTGCTTTCCTGTGCCGACAAATTAGCCAATATACGGGATATCATCAGGGACTTTGACAGGTTGGGTGATGGTGTGTGGGATATCTTCAATGCCTCAAAGGACTCGGTTGCATGGTATTACATTTCTATGCTGGATGCATTTGGTAATGGGGATGAAGGGATAAGTGATATGCCTGCGTTTAAGGAGTTCGAGAAATGTGTCGGTGAGATGTTTGGGGATGGGTGAGAGGCGGGATGCAGGGTACGAAAGGTCGGATACTTCTCTTACCACCTTCCCATCACTGCCACCCAATCAGCAGCACCTGCACCCGGTTAGCAGCTCCGGGGACGGGTAGCCTGACCATTTTGAAACGACATGCACTGTTTCGTTATACCCTATTTTCGGGGGTGTCTTTTCTAACGAACAATGGTTTTATTGTCCGTACTGCGTGTTATTGCCCCAAGTGATGGAAGGCAGTCGGTGGATTGTGTCGATTGTGATGTGAGGGTGGTGCTGAAAATCGAGATTGGTATGTTGAGGAAAAAGTTAAAGTAATCCATGAGTGGATATCTGGATGATGAATGAATAGCATTGGTGATTGATTAAGAAGTCAGAAAAGCTTGTTATTTTTGATGTGGATTTTTTGAAATATCATGAATTATTTCACTATCTTTATGTCTGTTCCAATGTGTCCAGTAGGGATCATCACTTTTCAAGATATTTATTACTCTATTTTTCATATCGTACCGACCACTGATTGTTGAAAACATTTCCTTGAATATTTGAATCCACCCACCGTGATTCTTTATTGCATCAGAAATTTCACTTTCCATAGATTCGTGACGTTCATTATTCGACACAATCATTTCTTTCAGTTCTTTATTTTCACTCTCTAGAGCCTCTATTCTCTCCTTTAGAATTGAGAATACTTCAATTATTTCCTCTTCATCCATTCTAATCACTTCAATACCTGGAGTCGAATCCTGGGATGTGGTGTAAGGTGTGGATGTAGATTTAGGCTCTGTGTTCACTTCAGCTTTTAACTCTGGTTTTGGTGTGTGGGTGCGTATGGGTTCGGCAACACCAGGCGCTTGCATGTTGTTCTTTATGACATTTTCAATGACAGTAACCCTCTTTTTCAATAATTCCATATCAGAAATGACCGACTCTTCAGTTGCACTAACTTGAATCAATTTAGATTTGCCACACTTCGAGCATCTTGTCCTTTCAGTGTCCACTGCACTCTTAAATAAATGGCCGCAGTTCAGGCACTTCATCATAAGATATTGTTTCAAGATTCTCCTCCATTTGCAGGCAATTTTTCTTTGAATAGATTGCATTATTAGTATTTATATATTTGGAATAAATTGAATTGTAATGAATTATTATCGATTATATTGAATTATCGTAACTATTCAGCCTTCCTTAAGACCGGATGCCGATGACGAAAATCAGCTTATTTGTGTCTATGGCGATACATTTTTTAGTTTTTAATACTGGGTCTACGTCCATCGATTCCAAAGGCATTTGACAATTGTGTGCAATTATCTATTTGTGGACTATTCAGTCTACCGATAACGTTTATGTATGGCTGAATAGTTACAAATTATCTATGTAAAAAGAATAATCCATATTATGTACAGCAAGAATAACCTCTTCAACCTGAAATCCCTCACCAGAATAAATCCCAAATTCACACCTCCACTCATATCCACCATTCGAATTCACCATGGATCTGATAAATTCCCATTTTAATTAGATGGGATTTTAACCAATATATCCAGAAGTGTCACCATTGGGCATAGAAAATGAATTGCAATCCTACCTTTTTTTGAATTTACTCTGGATTAGAACATTACTGATATTGGATTCTATCCTTCCTTGTCAAGTTCATATTCGTTCTTTTTTAAAAGAGATGATTATTATTTTTAGTGGCTACGATACTGCTTTTTTCATTATTAGAATGGTGCATTTTTTTAATTTTGAGCATTAGGATGCATGTGAGAAATGATTGATCAAAGACGTTGAGTGTTTGCATCCAATCTTATATTGACTCTTAATAAGATAATGTCTTCACTCAGTGATTGACTAATACCTTGGTAATCCATCCTGGATTTAATGAGCTTTGCTAACAGAGAGAAATGTATAATGGAGAACATTGAGGTTATATCTGGAGAGAGAAGTGCCTTGAATCGCATTTAGATCGGATAATTATATTTGGGAGTTTAGAAAATCAACAAAAAAACCATCACACCATCACATTATCACAAGAAGTCTTCTGACAATGGGTTTATGTGATGGAAATCTCGAAAAAAATCACAAACAATCTATTGATACTGAAATTTTGTGATGATTTCGATATTATTTACAGGGGAATGTGGGAAAATTATATATTATACAGGAGGATTTTGAGCATCGTGAGAGAATATACATAAGGCTAAAGCTCTGCTACCTGATATATTATCAGAATCAGATCATCTGCTGGTTTATACTGAATTTCAATCAAATGTTGCATTTTATTGTATAAAAACACCTCAAAAACAAGCTGTTGCGACACTAAAAAACTCAAAAACAAATGCAAGTTCATTGGTCACCCAAATACTTCACACTCCTACTCACAGGGGTATCCACCCCAATGGTATTACCTTGGCGACCACCCATTGGGTGGTTGCCTTTCAGCAATACGATAGAAACACTGGTCAAATCACTTTGAATAAACATATAAGAACCCATACATGATAGGTTAAAGTAAATAATCAGAGCTAAATTGATATTGTTCTATACATATTTATTTCACCACCCTTCCACAAACGCTAGATAATATCTCCCAAACGACTCCTGCATCTCTTCAAAGCTCACTTTCTTATAATACCTCTCCTTCGTCTTCTTACTGTGCCCAGCTGCCTTTGCAGACACATCAGCAGCCACTGCAAATCATGTTGCATCTCTCCCGCCTCCTTTAGTCCCATAAACTTGATCAGATGATACTCCCTGCCGCTGGGCTTGATGGACTACAGCTTCTGGATGTTCAGCAGCCTGGCCCACTTATCGATTATCTTCTCAAAATGCCGCAGGGTCAGCCTCTTCCAGGTTCTCACGTTAATGAAAATGTGCCATTTCTTCCTATTTCCCACATAATGCTTGGGTATCTCGCTGGTATTGCCGGGCAGCTTCTGTGGTGAGGGGGCTGGCAGGTGCTGTTGCATGCGGGTTAGTATATGGGGCCCAGGAGCTGGAGGCTGCGCCAGAAATAATTTCATTACATAATCTGCAGTGGACCTTACAATCACTTTATCTCGTATTTTTCCACGATCCGCCAGGTATCTTGTTTTCCTTCTACCAGTTCAACGCTCTTGAGCTTTTTCAACCTGCACAAAGCATCTCTCACTCCCTCGTTGGTGAGAGGCAGACGCCCATTTTTCTTCCGTTCATGGTTTGTATGTTCTGCAATAAGGCTTTCTTCGGCCGAGTTGTCTGCGTCCCGTGCCAGAACAAAACCCCAAAATACGCTCGTCTCCTGTTCAGAGATCTCAATCGTTATCGCTTTAGGTATTCTGGTTAAACTGCCAATTATTAAAAGCACTCCAGCAACTACGGGGTCTGCAACAGTTATTAGGGTGGTAGCTATCAATTCAGTCATCGAAAGCAGATCGAGATGAAAGTTACGGATCTTGACACTTTTACCCGGTTCTGTACCGCCTTCTTTGATCTTGATGAGGCGTACTTCCGACTCTTCCGAATCCACTACTATGGATTTAAGGACCACGGCTGCCGAGGGCTCGACAACATTGTTATCTAAATCCATCTTTGCGGCAAATACCGGCAGGTCGGTCTCCATCGTATCTCGAAGGACGGCTTGAATATTCGCCAGGTGGGTTTCATCTTTCAATCTGTCTCGTACATGTTTATACGGAACCAGAAAATCGACCAGTTCCGAGGCGAGTCTGTCGCGTTCTTCAGGATCGTTACTGTCTTGCAGCCTAAGTTTCAGTGCGTAGAAGTCATCTTTAATGGTAGACCAGGCTTCTTGGCCTGTCAATAATGGGAGTTCGCTCTCCAGACTATCAAGTGCTGCAAGTATGTTGTCGGGGGTCATTATGCTTGACATGTTCTTTTCCTCTCTTTATTTGCCCGTGAAGGTGAAGGCCGCCCAAAAATATGGATTGGCATATGGCTTATCGCCGGCATCTCCGTCCATAACAAGCTCACGGTATGCCTCATTCTGGCTCATTTTGGTTATAGACTTATATGTCTCACCCAATTCCTGGCGTGTTGCGTCGCGCAACCACAATTGAGCTGAGCGCAATGCCTGATCAGGCAGCAGGCCTTCATTCAGATGTTTCCGATAAAAGTGCTTTATCAGTAAGCTGGTGGCTGCATCGCTGACGGCCCACAGGGTGCTTACCACGCCAGTAGCACCTGCCTGGAGAAATCCGGTTGGAAGCCCTATGAATTCGTCGGGTGATTGCTGCACATCAGTCATGCCGGTTTCGCAGGCTGAAAGGGTCACAAGCCGCGCTGTGTCAAGGTTAAGGCCTGAAATGATATTAGACAGGGTCAAGATTTCATGGTTTGCCAGTACCAATCCAGAATTCATCACATCCTGCCAGTTGTAAAGACCGTGACATGAAAAATGTAAATATGTCCATCCAGGAATCCTTTCTGTAACCTCTTTCTTTGTAGCTTCATTCCCTGACAGTGTCTTCCGGTGGTCAGGGTCGAACAGGGACTCTACGGCCATGCCCTCTACCGGGGTATAACGTAGATCCTCTGTCGGGTTGATTACTGTCAAAAGCGAGGCCTTTTGTCGGGATGCGTCCTGCATGCGCTCGCTGCTTATGCTAAGAGAGTAGGCACTGGGAGCATAACTCATCGAGTAGTCGTCGATGAAGGCGCGTCTTTTCCCATCAACATCACGCCATGCTGCGTGAAGAGGTAACAGTCCCAGATCCCCTTGTGACATCAGGGTAACCGGCGCCCCTTCAGCCAGATTCAGTTCCTGTAGTTTATTATGAACCGGAGCCATTAGCATGGTCCAGAGCTGGCTTGTGGATTTTTCGATGACCTCCAGCCATTGATCCATAGCAGCTTTTGTCCTCTCATTGCAGAAAGCAAAATACGCCCCCATCCAGCCACTCAGACTGAGGTCGTCTTCATAGAGAGAATCCAGCATAACAACATGATCTTTTCCAACCGAATCAGCTCCGTGAGGTATTACAATGACCGCACTACCTTTTGAGGTGACAAGCGGCGCTACAAGCGCTCCACCCTCAGGTATCAGTCCCAGGATACCAGGCAGGTCAAGTCCTGTGGGCATAAAATCAGGATGTTCTGAGCGCAGTCTATCAACAAGTCCATTCAGGTCGAGACGTTTACCGCGTAGCAGCTCACCAAGTTCAACGTCGCTGCGACGGGCCGGCACGTCAGAAGGAAGGCGCATCTCAGCTTCCAGCAAACGTACTGCTTTACGCGCTTTTGACATGGCCTGCTTCTGCTTTTTAGAGAGCATATCCAGATCGGCATCAGCCAGGGCCAGTGCTTCTGTTAGCATACGCGTCTTACCCTCTTCCAGCCGGATGACAGCTTTGTCGATCTGCTCCAGTTTCAGCAGACAGTACGCTGAACGCGCATACAGCCCAGATGTCTCCCACACCTCTGCCTTGCGGCCGACTTCAGTGTGCGCTTCTGCCAGAACAGCATTGCCAGCCTCAATGGCTCCATCATAACCATCCAGTGCATTCTTCCAGCTCTGCTCAGTAAAGTGCAAGTTGCCCAGATTGCGGAGTGTCTGTCGACGATCGGCAGGAAAACGTTCCAGGGTCCTGACTTGCAGTGCCTGGTTGCAGTGGTCAATCGCAAGGTCAATATTCTCGGCGCGCTCGCCTCGTATGCGGTCACTGTATGCGACCGCCAGGTTGTTCAGGGTCGCGGCCCACTGCTCAGGGAATGCCTCGCGTGTCCTGACTTGCAGTGCCTGTTTGAAGTGGTCAATGGCAAGATCAATGTTTTCGGCGCGCTCGCCCCGTATGCGGTCACTGTATGCGCTCGCCAAGTTGTTCTGGGTCATGGCCCACTGCTCAGGGAATGCCTCGCGTGTATAGACTTGCAGTGCCTGGTTGTAGTGGTCAATGGCAAGGTCAATGTTTTCGGCGCGCTCGCCCCGTATGCGGTCACTGTATGCGCTCGCCAAGTTGTTCTGGGTCATGGCCCAGTCCTCAGGGAATGCCTTGTGTGTATAGACTTGCAATGCCTGTTTGAAGTGGTCAATGGCAAGATCAATGTTTTCGGCGCGGTCACCTTGTATGCGTTTCCCATATGCGACCGCCAGGTTGTTCTGGGTCATGGCCCACTGCTCAGGGAATGCCTCGCATGTTAAGACCTGCAGTGCCTGTTTGAAGTGGTCAATGGCAAGATCAATGTTTTCGGCGCGGTCACCTCGTATGCGGTTATTGTATGCAGCCGCCAGGTTGTTCTGGGTCATGGCCCAATGCTCAGGGAATGCCTCGCGTGTTAAGACTTGCAGTGACTGGTTGTAGTGGTCAATGGCAAGGTCAATGTTTTCGGCGCGCGGACCAAGCGGGTTTTGGGCAAGGCTATTCCCAAGATCATTTTGCAGATCGCTCCACAGTTTTGGTTGATTATTGCGGTCCACCAATCTGATCGCGTTTTGACATAATTCTACACGCCGAGGCATATCGGACAGACGTTTCAAGACCTGCAACTCTCGAAGCAATGCAAGAAGATCACCTGGACTGGAAACATCGGTAGAACTCTCCTGGGAAGCCTGTGACTGATTTGCCATCTGCTGGATAACCGGCAACAGTTCAGGGTGTTCTTCGACCAGCTTGCGTAATTCCGCATCTGTTCGGATAGACATCAAACGAGCTAACAATTCCGGTGGGATATCTGATAAGGACCAGACCGGAGGATTACCGGAGAAAGCACCATCATCCTCCCCTATTTGAGCAGGGTGCGATTTGTTTGCATTTGTCTTTTTGGAAAGACGTTTGCGGATAGAATCAAACATAATAAGTACTCCGTTTGTAGATTAATAATGACCTGCAAATCTTTACGTTGACATAATGAGCCTTACTCCTTACTCTTCTGTATCCACTACCATGGATTTCAGGACTGCGTTTACCTAAGGCTCGAATCGATAGTAGTTCAAGGTGTTCTTTGATAAGCTCGCATAATTTATTTTCTGAAAGCATAGACCCTAATCGAGCCAATAATCCAGATGGGATGTCGGATATAGACTGCGCCTGGAGACGATCAGCGAAAGCAGCATCAATCCCTTCGCTCTGGCACCGAAGAAGCAGCGAACGATGATCCTCAAGGAAGTGTGTCGCCTTTTCGTCGTCCTTGTGTTGCATAAGCAGCACTTCAAAGACCTGGATTGCGGAAGGTGTCAGCAGATCGTCCTTATGGGCCTGCACGATCGCTTTGCTTTTGGCCCATGTCTTTGCATTTATGAAGGATAGAACGGCACTGACAATGCTTTCCTCATTGAAATGATTCTGATCACTCATGTTTATCTCCCCTATAAGTGTGTAAAAAATGATGTCAGGTTGACACACCCTTGTGATTTATCTATGTTTAAACTGATCTTCGCACACCAATCCCAATTATTCCAGACCTTTCCACGATTTAATTTAGATTACATACTTACTCTAAACTGACATCAAGTTTTTTATTTTGTAGCCAAGGTATTGGTACATTTCTACCTGTTTCACTAAACTTCTGAATCATTTCCATAACAGCATATTTATTTCTATCCTCTCTAAGGTCTGATTCTAACAATAACCAATGGTTCTATCAATCTATAGAATTTTGACTCTGAATTCTTCTCCATACAGAGTGAAAGTTTTCCTCTCCTCTCGCTACATACCACCGCCCCACCCGGCGCAAGCCTTTACCCCTCTCACATGCACATACCCGGCTCGCTTTCACTACATATTTATCCATCCCGTCAAACCCTCCATTACCCACACCTGCATTCCAGCCCCCATTCCTTCTTCGGCTCTTCTGCCGCCCACTCTTGCCTTCACTCTGCCGTGATAATTATGCTGCCGTTATTGCTCCTGAATAAATATCGTGTGCTGCTATCCGTGGGCAGCTGCTGAAGGTTGGGATTGCAGCATGATACTCGCTCGGCCAGGGTCCCCTGCTCCAGATTATTTATTATACTTCTCCCAGCACACCCTTTTTCAAACTATAAACCCACAATGGTTTAGATTCACTTCGCACATTTACACGGTTGATACTATCAGATTCAAGCATTTTTTTAATCAATGATTCAACTGTTTTTTTATGACATCCCATTTCATCTGAGATCTGACGAGCAGACATAATGTTGTTTTTCTTCAATAGATCAAGTACCTGATCTTCGGTATATTTTCGTTGAAATGATGTTTTAGTGGGCTGTGTGTTCGTCATACACTTTAATCCTTTATAGGTTAAAGTGTAAATAGATGTTGTTTAATTTTATCATCTCATGTCCCAATTCTTGTAATCAATCGTTTTGCAATCATTACCGATCGAGCCGTTGATCTGTCATCTATACAAGATCCCATTTCCATTGGGATTATACATAAAGTTTCGGCAATTCTCACATTTATTAATCACGAATGTCATTTTTACCACACTAAAAAATTAATTGTTGCTAAATCCCTGCTCAATCAGGTTTTTCAGCCAATAATTGAGAAAATCGTTTAAATCCTTCTTAAGTGTGGGATAAAATCTGCCATCTTCAAGGTATACTTGCTGATATGTACCTGTTGAATCCTGCTGGAATGTCAGGGCTTCAACCATCTTCATAGATGGGATGATTCTGATTTC
>Ga0255364_10298_pt1 | contig 11633 bp, 7 predicted proteins | sample ANMaggSSYBR01G12_FD_182087 | JGI IMG/M metagenome (GOLD analysis project Ga0255364, IMG submission 182087) | Sediment cell enrichment communities from methane seep in Santa Monica Basin, California, United Staets - ANME aggregate JGI... | ecosystem: Environmental > Aquatic > Marine > Cold seeps >...
AGATACCTATTTTATCGCATCCCTTATCTTCAGCCAGGTTTACTTTTTCCAAGGATTTCATTTTTATACTATCTGATTTTATTCTTAATATCTTTGATTTTACGGGTTTTCCGTATTTCAAAGTTCCATCAGAATTTATCAATGCCACAATTCCGTAGCAAATCACTCCCTCTTCTGCCCAATCGCCAACTTTTTGTTTAAGCAAATCGTTTAATTCAACGGTTTCTTCAATATATTGATATGTTTCACCGGGGGTTGGCTTATCCGATGAATTACAACCGACAAGTATCAAGATAACCAAAGAAGCTAAAATTGAAAATAAATGTTTCATACGTTTATAAATTTTGATTGTTAAATAATAAATTAATAAGTCTTACTCCGAAAAGTTTTTTTGCCACCAAAACTCCAAATCACTAAATTTCACCAAAGTTATTTTGCTTATTATCAGCATTTGGTGGGTTTTGGTGCTTTAGTGTTTTTGTGGCATTTTTTGTTTTATTTAGTTTTTAAGACCAGATTCATTAATTCAACATAATTGTTAAAGCAAAACCAAATCCATAAATGACAGAATGGTTTTTCCCTAAGATAGATATGGGTACATTTATTACCATGAGAAATCTTTCGGCCGGCTCAATAGTTATACCCGGGTTAATTATCATTAATTCTGAATTAAGTGTACTCTCCTGAAATCCAGACATGTAATAATTCAGGGCAATAACCGGCTGTAAGTATTTATTCACATAATATCCGGCATCTATATTAAAAAAATAGTCGAATTGATGTTTTTCTTCTGTTGTATTTAAGGCTATTTGAAACTGATTATCCATATCAATTGAAAATACATCAGACAATTGCCATGTTATTGCCATACCTCCAGCCAATTTTAATGCCTTATCGTAATCCGGATTAATCTTACAAATTACGGAATTTGTTGCAGCATTTAATCCCAGTAATCCTGACATGGAAATATTTTGAATTGATGTAATTAAATATTTGGTTCCCAAAGAAAACCCACTTACATCCGCAGGAATCATCATGCCTATTTCCCATCGCGAATTTATACCATAGGTAAATCTGAAATTCATACAAGAATTTATATCTATACTATCGTTATTTAGATAAATATTTTCCGGTTTGCCTAATTCATTGTATCTCCTTGATGCATAATTAAAATGCACCGACGGTTCAAACTCAATATGATTTTTTGTTACAGGTATGGCATTTATAGTTGCAAGTTTAGAGGCCGAAACACCGAATACCTGCGCTTTTACAAAATTTGAACAAAAAACTAAGCTTATTATAATTGTAATATAACTATAAATCTTTCCTGAACTATTACATTTTATTTTTTCACGATTAACAGATAAATTACATTTTTATCATGCAAAGTTGTTATTTGTAAAAAACCTGTGATACTATATTAATGAGTTTTTTATCTGCATTATTACTCTCTTTATTTATGAGAACTTTTCTCAAAACCAAAGGGAATAATAGTTCATACATTTTTATAAAGCATTTAAACTGAATAATGCGAATTAATAAATACTAATCAAAAAACTTGTTCTGGAAAAAATTTACTGCAATAAAACCAAAAATTCCTGTTACAGCAACCACGGCAAAATCCAAAATGTGTTTTCCGAGTTTTAAGCCCCTTTTTCTGATAATAAAAAAGTGAATTATCATTAATAGAATATTTAAGAAAAGCCAATTATAACCGGATGTTCTTTCAAGATAAAAATCGGTAAAGCTACTGGTTCGATCATACATACTGGCCTGGGCAGGGAAAATATAACTAAAAAATTTTCCTTCAATTCGTTCAGAACGCTTAGTCCAGGTTTCGTTATACTCATCAACCTTATTATAATCATCGTCTAAAACTATTACTTTTATATAGTTCTCGCCTTTTAAAACTACATTATAATTAAAAAGGTCACCGTATATTTTTATTTCTTCTTTTTCAGGGTTATAGCCTTCAATCGGGAACCTGATGAGTTCATATTCATCCTGTGTAAGAATATAAATTTGATTATCTTCTGAAATTAAGTGGCTATAGTATTTTTTGTTTTTGAAATCGACACATGCAATATGTTTAAATCTCATGCCTTCGGGCACTTCTGCTTTTTTCACATAAGGCCTGGCTTCAACCATTTTAATATGAAAAAGCTGATCTTTATTATCAATAACAAGATAACCCTCATCACATGATTTACGGGTAGTTGGAATGCCTGCAATAATTTTAGCAGGGAATTCGAAACCACGCTTTTGCAAAACTGCCGTAAACATGCGGCTTTTTTCTTCAATTATTTTATTTTGTTTCGCATGGATAAATTCCATACGCCAGGTAATACGAAAAAAATCTCCAGGCATCTCAAGATTAGCTCTTCCCGATTCGGATTCAAACAATGGGTAAAGCCCTGGCTCAGGGGTATGCATATTTTTTGGCTTTAATCTAAAAAAAGACCTTGCCTTGTTAATATCATGTACATCCATTTCTACGCCATTAATACTATCAGGCAAAGTACCAGAAATCAATAACTGCCTTATATAAAACAATGGCAACTTTTGTTCATACTCATCTCTCGTATATTCGTTTCCTTTATTATCCTCACGAATCATTTTCTTTTCATGACGCTTCATGATCATAAAATCATTATCTATACAACTATACATTACAATAGGGGCATGTATCGGTTTTTCAAAAGCCAGCCAATATAGTTTTGGCAGAGCAACAGTACTTGCTATTATTGCGATAAACACTATTATATATCTACTTATTTTTTCCATTTGTCTATAATTTTATTATTTATTTGATATAATTATATTTCTCCTTTTCTGAATCGATATGCTGAAAACAACAACGAAACGCTGACTAATAAAGTTAAAAGAGATAATTTTAGGTTTACCGGGCCATAGCCACCTGCAATACTATATTCAAAATAAAGTGATATAAATGCACAAGCAGTAATAAAATATACCATGCGGTACTTCCAAATGGCCTCCATAATAATAAGTGTTGCCATGAAATAAGCTGCAAAACCTGCTAAAAACCACGGTGTAACTGAAATAATTGCCGCTTGCACCATTTCTTTGGCAAAATAATGATTGCTTAAGCCAAAGAAAATTGAAAATATGATTGCATAACTTATCAATAAAATTACTACACCAAACCCAAGCATCAGTAAAAGTATTTTGTTTTCGTTAATAGGAAGATGAAATGTAAGTTTAATCCGCCTGCTCGTTATTTCAGGAATATATTGGGCAACAGCTATTGTCAAACCTATTAATAATGGCACTAATTTTAAATACCTGAAATATTGAACATTCTCAAAAAGAATACGATACCAATACTTGTTTGCTTCCTGAAAAGTAATATAGTGTTGTACTTTAAGAAAAATATTTCCCGCGGCAATTACTCCTATTAAAGTTAAAATAACCAGAAACCATCTGACTTTTAACCATTCTTTAAAAACTACTGATTTCAACATATTATTAATATTTACCTGTTAAACCTATAAATGCATCTTCAAGCCCCATTTTAGTTTCAATAAAATTATTGTAACTAATGTTTTTCTTGTTAAGAAAATCTTTAATAAAGCTTTCAGATTTATATGTATATAATTCTACTTTATTTTTTATTATATCAATGTTAACAATAAAATCTTCTTTAAATAAGTTAACATCAGTTTTGTCTGTTTCAAAATTGAATTGTTTGAAATTAGTCATGAATTCATTAACCGGACTTTGTGCCAGCACTCTGTTATAATCCATTATCAGCACATCATCAATAAGCCTTTCCATGTCCTGGATGATATGAGAAGTAGTGAAAATGGTTTTATTTCCGGCTTTTGCGTATTCCCGAAGATAGTCAATAAATAATCTCCGGTAACCCGGGTCAAGCCCCATTGAAAAGTCATCAAGAATGAGCAAGTCAGGATCCTGGGCAAGAATAAGCCCCAAGGCAACCTGCGATTTCTGGCCACATGACATGGTAGATATCTTTTGTTTGGGTGTTACTTTTAGTTTCGACATTAATTCCCAGTATGGTTTATTATTCCACTTTGGATAAAATCCGGAATAAAATTTCTCTATCTGGTGAATATCCATAAAAGCATACTGTACATGCCCTTCAATAAGGAATCCTATTCTGCTTTTCGTGTCAGGCGTTAAATGTTGGGTATTTTCACCAAAAATTAAACATTCGCCACTTCGTGGTTGAAGAAACCCATGCAGAATATTAATGGTTGTTGTTTTTCCTGCACCGTTTTTTCCCAGCAAACCCAGTATACTTCCTTCCTTAACCTGAAAGTTAAGGTTCTCGTAAACGAGCTTTTTACCATAGTAGTGTGTCAGGTTGTTACATTCAATTACATTATTCATAAGTAAATTATTTAAAAAATTACACCTGTATTAAAGTTGCATATTGTTCGGGATTGTCCATTATTACCCTGATACATATCAACATTTATCGTAAAAAAATATTTATCAAAAAATTTATTTAAAGGGATTTCATAAGAAATATTAAACTCAGGAGCATAAAAATCGCTGGTAAGAAAATTAAAATCAGGTAACAATAACTTATCAATAATGAAGGTATTTTCCTCAAAATCCTGATTACCTGAAATGTTTTTTTTGTATTTTAATCCTGCTCCTATTGATAATATATCCCTTTTCAGGTGAAACGATTTATCAAAACCAAGCGAAAACAATAGGTTTTTATAACTCTCTTCCTGATTTGGAATATAATAAGCTTGTTCGAAATCAAAATAATTTATTGCAAGTTTAAATTTGTAATTTTGTTTATATTCCTCCTTCATTTTTAAGTAATTATAAGAAAGTCCCGCATCAATCAGGATAGAGTTATATTTTTCTTCCCTGCCATATGTAATCCAATCTTGAGCATCGGCATCTCCAACTACTTCAAGCCGTTGGATAATTTCAGTACCCAACATACTGTTTATCTTTAAATCAGTATAAAAATAATGAATTGAAGAAATATTATTAATAATGGTAGTATTGTATATTTTTAGTTTAATCCCTTCAAGTTCAGAATCATTTTTAACACATGACCATGAAGCATTACTTGCTTTTCGTCCATCATCGGCAGTTTCAATTATATATAGCAATTTTGCCCCGGTCAAACTATTTAAGTTACCCGACTTAAAATCTATTTGAACTTCACCACCAAAGCTATTTCGTTTATATAACCGGTTAAATGAACTTGCAACATGGTATGTTGATGTACCCAGTCCATGCAATTGAAAGAAAGCTATTTGTATATTTTCCTCAACGATGTTAATTCCAATATCCTCGTTATAATAACTATAGAGCAGGTTTAATCCAATATTCATTTTAGAAAAAGAGTACATCAATCCTTGCGAAACAGATAAATTAAGCACTTTATTTTTAGGCCGTGGATCACGGTTTTGTGAAGCCAGTCCAACATTAAAATAAATTGAAAACCCCCATATTATATTATTAAAAATGGGTGTTGATAAATCGCCTTTCAAGGTAAAGAACTCCCTGTCGATAATATCATTACCAATTGTATCAATAAGCAAATAAGGTGTTTCACGATAAGAGTTATTTAAATTTGTATAATCTGTCCCTTTTTCAAAACTCTTGTCATAACTAAAACTTCCGAACAAATAAGTATTTTTTATTTTAGTGTAACGTTGAGTCTGAAAATTGTAATGGTTGATATTTCCTCCCTGTTGTACACGTTTATAATCTCCTGTTTCATCAAGATAACCTAAACTCATTTTACCCGGAAGAATATTTGGCATCAGGCTAAGCCCTGCCGGATTGGTGCTAATTAACCAAGGATTTAGTACCTGTACTAAATCGAAAGAATTTAATGAGACAGTTTGAATGCTATCCCTGTTTTCGGCATAAGCCTCTATTAACAGCAATGACAATAGGAACGTAAATATTAATCTATTCAAATTTTGCATGTGTTAATTAATTGTATATTAAAATTTTCATTATTCTAATCTTTCAATATTCTATTATTCATAAATCCAGGGCTTTGGGTCAGCATCCTTCAAAAAATCTTCACTTGAATTATTTGTATCATGGTAAACATACCTGCCATCTACAATCTCTTTTACTTTCCTTCTTACACATTTCCCTGATCTGGAACCGGCAGCAACATAAGTATATCCGGCATCAAGTTCAATTGGAAAACGCTTATAAATAGCATGTGCTTCGTCCCATGTAACTTCAACTGCATCCAGTACAAATTCATTAGGTATTTTTCCGTAATACCTGGAACTGCTGGGATCTTTTTTAATTAAGTTATTCTCAATAAATTCTTTCCTGTCATTATGATTACCAGGGTATTTTACCAGTGCTATTGCACTTCCTCCACGAGTATGAAAACACACATCAGATCCCCTGAATGTGAATAAGTCTTCAATCATATTAGTTGAAAATGGCCCGTCAATATCATCTCCTGATACAGTTTCCACCCAAAATTCAAAATCTGCATTAATTAAGTTCACAGGGCACAATGGATTTCCTAAAGAGTCATCCTGATGGTTAATGGCATCTCTGGCAATAACGATACTATTTCCCGGCAACACCGGTACATCAGTCCCATCTCCGGGAATTGTCCATATCATTCTTGCAACTATAGTATCAAGTAAAAATGTCCAGTAATTCTCATCTAGTGCATACGACTCATGTTCAATAACAGATATTCCATCGGCATATTGTAATTCCTGTGTATTATTAAAAATCTCAACATATTGATCTGAAGTATATTGATTTCCGGCAGGAGTTAAACAACCACTGTAATAGAATTCTTTAATTATAAAAGCACTCGATTCACTTTTTACCAAAGGTATTGTGTCAACTACAGAAGAGAAAATATCAATATTTTTTAAACCGTTGAAGTAGAAAAAATTTCCGTCCACAGTATATGAATGGGTAACGGTAACACTGTAAAAACCCGGTTCAATACCGGCAAATAAAATATATCCATCGGAAGATACATATTCTGTTGTTGAATAATTTTTTATACGATTGGTTAATACTACCTTTGCACCATTCCTGCTTTCCTGTGGTATCTCTTCACCAAATTCAATTGTTAAATCAACAGAAAAAGCTCTATAATCAGGCTCTTTCATGCATGAAATAAACATTACAAAAATGAATATAAAACTAAAAAAAAATTTCATCTGTCTTTAATTTTAGGTATTAAATTGTGCGTAAGCAAGGTATGTATTGTATGTTTCATGAATAGCTATTAATTTCTCGCTTTTTATAAACGAATTTTAATTTCTGCCCCAAAATAAATAGAAGGATTTCTCCTGGTATAACTTTCATACCTTACATACTGATACATAGGCCTGTAATTTAAAAAATTATTTACATAAAGGCTCAATTTCATTTTATCTGTTATCTCTTTCGAAAGCCTGAAATTAGCCAAAAATAATGGCGACATTCTTTCAGTTAAATAATAGTCATCTGATTTCTCGTTAACATACCTTATATAATCCGGATCTGTCCTCATTTCCTGTGTAAACTCAGTTATATTTCCATCTTTATCAAAAAGATATAATGGTGCTTCATCGTATTTAGGGTAATAGTATTTGTTGAACCAAATAACTTGTACAGTAGTTGAGAGTATCATCCTTAATTCAGGAATTTGGGTTACCATTCTTAAATTGGTATTAAACCTCTCGCTTATTTTGCTTTCGCCTGCCGGGTACATACCAATATTTGAATATTGAACACTGGATGCGCTGCTCGGCAACACAGGATAATTTATTGTGCTATATGTTCGTTTAGTCTTTAACCACGCTCCGTCAAGTGTAAATGATGTGTATAAAAATTTAATTTTCCCGAAATCAATATTGAATTCGAGACCGGTTTTAGTTGTTTTTTTGTTATTTACCGGAGTTCGGTAAGAAATGATATGGTCATAATTTTCTGTAGGTAATGTTGAGATATCTGGTTTTTCTCCTTCCGGGATACTGTCGGTCAAATATCTGTAACAACTAATAAACTGGTATTCTTTCACAAATTCAAAACCATTGGTAAGTTCTTCCTGAAAAACTGTAATATTTCCTGAAATGTTGCCAATTTTAAAATCCATGCCAAGTTCTTTTTTTAGATTTTCGTAAGGCTTTAATTCAGGATTTTCTGTATTAAACTGCATAGAATAAAAAACAGCCGTTTGTGTTTCAGGATCAGCGGTATAATAATCCAATACAGCAAGGTCGTAATAAGCTTTATCGGGGTATAAATAAACCAGAGAAGGTGATTTGTAAGTTTTTCCGATTCCAAAACTAAACGAAAGCATGTCGAATAGTTGATTGTTTCTACTATTTAATATTTCATATTGAATATTTAACCGTGGTTCGATAAAAAATCCTATTTTACTTGTAAACAAGCCTGTAGATTGATAATTATTCAAGCGAACTCCACCCTGTATATCCAGTTTTGTTTCATTGATTGGAATAATAATCTTATCTTCAAGATAAATGGAATAATTTTGCATAGCGGGTATTTCACGAAAAGACCGTGGACGGCTACTATTATTTGAGATATAGGGAGGATTAGTAATATCGTAAATTTGCCCTTCGCCATAATTCCCGTTCAGTCGATATTCTCCACCAAATAAGACTTTATTAATAATCCCGTTTTCAAAATTTAAAAATTTATTGTATGTCAATTGCGCAAAAACATTTACAGGTTTGCCATCAATAGTTAACTCGGTTAGTTGTTCAGATGGCAGATAAATCCCGTAATTTTCACCCTCATCAGGTGACAATGATATTGCTTCAACACCTCCGCTTGAACTACGATAGCTTTTTTGATAGCTTTCCTGATGAGTATATGATACTGAAAACGTATATTTTAAGTTTGAAATTAACTTTTTTTTCAGGCACCATTTACCATTAATATTCAACCTGACACCATTATCTTCGTTCCGGTATTCTTCATCAGCCGCCATTGCATCAGGGTCAGTTTTTGTTTTATCTAAGGTTCCAAAATAACTTATCTTAGTATTAAACGAAAGTGGTATTGTCTTATCCATAAAAACTTTTGAATAAGCCACCTGGCCTGTAATCCGTTCAAAACCTTCGTACTTACTCCTTACATCGGAAAAAGATTGTAGATAATCGACATTTAAATTCAAGAAACTGTTAGTAGAAGAAATTTTAATTCCTTTATTCAAGGCCAATTGCTTAATTTTAGGATCGGTTTTTATTTTTATTGACAAGGGTGCAAGGCCTGCTTTTGTTTTAACTACAACTGCACCGGAAGTAAGATCACCATAAACAACTGACGGTATCCCTTTTATCACATCAACTGATTCTATATTATCGGTTGATATCTGCCGTAAATCAACACCCGTACCTACTACGGTACTATATTCTCCTTCCATACTTGTAGCTGTAGAAAGGGTTTGCATGTTGGCATCATTAGAAATCGGAGCACCATCAACCAGTATTGCTGTTCCCATGGCAGTATTATCATCAGTGCCAATTTCCCTGATAGAGATTTGCTGTGGTTTAGACAAATCAGGATTATTAGCAATATTTCCGGGTAGTAATTGCATGATATCGCTTAAACTGGTAGGTTGAATATATTCTATTGCTGCGCTTTCTATTTTTGTTGAAGTTGTTATTCCACCACCATTTTTAGCGAGAACACTTACTTCTTTCATATCAAACGAAGTAGGAACTATTTTAATAAGTATCTCCTTTTTTTCATAATCAATTATATATATAGATGATGAATAAAATTCGTAGCATAAATATTGTACTTGTAAGGTATAAGTTTTGGGGCTTATGTTTTTAAATTCAAATTGCCCATTTTCATTAGTTGTTGTCCAACGTTCAATTTCTTTTAAATTGACTGCTGCAGCTATAACAGGCTCACCGGTCTTTTTATCGACAACCTTTCCTTTTATGCTTATTAAATTTTGAGAAAAGACGGTGTTAGAATATATGCTAAACAATAACACTAATAGTATAGAGGTCTTTTTAATCATTCAAGAAATTTAAAGAATTGAATATTTTAAATTACTTCCGTACAAGGGAAAAAAGGGACTGTCAAATACTTTTTCGACAGTCCTTTTTTTACATCCTAAATTATTCTTTTATAAACTTTTTTATACTAACACTGCCATCTGATGCGTAGAAAGAAATAAAATAAATTCCTTCATTAAGCATACTTAAATCGATTTCCATATTATTATCGGAATCGAAACATTTAACCGTTTTTCCAAGGATAGAATAAATTACCATTTTTTCAACATTCTCAAGATTTGAAATATACATAACATCCTTCACAGGATTCGGGTATATTTTAATCATATCCTGGCTATTTACTTCTTCAATTGCTGTCGATACAGTAACAGTAGCTACCCAATCCTGAGTAGTATATCCGTTTTCAGCAGTTACTGTATAGGTAACAGGAGAAGTAAAATCTTGCGCACCTGTTGGAGAAATCTGAGCACCAGCTGATACTGTAATTGTAGGCTCAAGAGAAGTTACATCAGTTCCTGTAGTTACTTCAATAGTAATTGTATGGTCTGTTGTATTAATAACAGCATCACCGGTTTGCCCGGCAAGAACAAATGTAAGGATATCTGTTTCGGCATTTGGTATAGCCAAATTGGTTAAAGCAATTTTATAAAGATATGTTTTTGCCAGTGCAACAAGAGAATCATTTAACACACCTCCAATACCCCATACTGAAGTACCGGGATAACAATCTGTCCAGTGCTCACCTTTATCCCAGGTAATTTTTGATTTAGATGATGACCCCAAAACAATATATGTACTTGTATCGACTTTATAAAACCCTGCACCTCCGTCAATGCCATCAAACATTGTAAATGTAGTACCGCCATCAACAGTTGCAAAAATACCATTTGATGAACTTGGTATATACCACTCGTTTTCGTCAATATAGTGAATGTCATAAAGATATTTGGTACTGTCTGAATCATCTGCCTCATAAATAGCAGGGTATAAATCAGTGAATGAGTCTCCACCATTATCTGTTTTTAACAGTATTGTACTTCCACTAATAAAACCTGTATTATCATCCAGAAAAAATATTGAGGTTACATAACTTGATCCATAATCTTCTGTAATTGAAGTCCATGAACCTCCACCATCTGTTGTTTTAAACACTCTTGAATGGTAAATTTTATTGTCTGCCCCTGCAATAGTATCGCCCCAGTTTACATAAACATAGACAACCGTATCGTTAATACATTCAATTTCGGTTGGGCTAAGGCCATAACAACCTTCTACATGTGGATTTAAAGAAGGATCGGTACCTTCACCAATATTCTCCACATCTATGTATTCCCATGTTTTCCAGTAATCAGTTGATTTATAGATCAATCCATGTCCGTATATATTTACATCATCAGCACATTCAAATTGCAAAAAGCGGCGTGTACTGGCATAGGAAACAGTGTCTGAAGTACTAATGTCAGAAAAATCATATTGTGCACCATATATAAACAGCTCGGGTAAATCAGCATCTGTCCAGCTTAAGCCTCCATCATAAGTCATTTTAAAGGTTTCATCATAACCAATAATTAATGCCCTGTCGGCATCAAAAATGTGCATCTTCTGAAGACTTATACCATCAGTTAAAATTTG
>Ga0255364_10301_pt1 | contig 11616 bp, 12 predicted proteins | sample ANMaggSSYBR01G12_FD_182087 | JGI IMG/M metagenome (GOLD analysis project Ga0255364, IMG submission 182087) | Sediment cell enrichment communities from methane seep in Santa Monica Basin, California, United Staets - ANME aggregate JGI... | ecosystem: Environmental > Aquatic > Marine > Cold seeps >...
ACACGCTGTCTGGATACCTGCCCCACCGGTGCTCTCCGGGCACCATACACGCTTGATGCCAATCGCTGTATTTCTTATCTGACAATCGAACATAGAGAGGAAATACCTCTTGAACTGCGTCCCCAGATGGGGGATTGGGTCTTTGGCTGCGACATCTGCCAGGTGGTCTGCCCCTGGAATAAACCTGGCGCTGAGGTGCCCTCTATACTAGGTGAACTTCTGCCCCGCGAGGAATTATTAGGAATTGATTTGATTGAGGAACTGGGTTTGAGTCAGGCGGAATTCAGCGCCCGTTTTAAAGGCAGCCCGATCAAGAGGACCAAACGCCGGGGATATTTAAGAAATGTAGCGGTTGTGCTTGGAAATCTCAAGGACCCGGCAGCCCTGCCGGTCCTGGTAACTGCTCTGGAAGATCAGGAACCGCTGGTGAGGGCTCATGCTGCCTGGGCCTTGGGGGAAATTGGGGGGGAGGAAGCTCTAATAGCTTTGACAGAAGCTGGGCTGAAATTAGAGAAGGATCTCCTCCTAATGGAAGAAATTCAACAGGCAAGGATTAAAATTACTGGGATTTGATCCTGAAGATTATTGGATCAGTTTTCTTCGATCTTGGAGTGTTTTGTAAGTCCATGCCAGGATAAAAATCAGAGTCGCGGTCATAACAATAGCAGGTCCTGACGCCAAGTTTAAATAGTAGGAAAGATATAGTCCAATTACACCGGATGCGGAAGCGATTACTGCCGCCAGAACCATCATCACCGGCAGTCGCTTGGTGAGCAGATATGCAGCGGCAGCTGGTGTCACTAACATAGCCACCATTAAAGCTACTCCCACCGCCTGGAAGGAAACAGATATCGCCAAAGCAATCAAAACCAGCTGCAGATACTCGAATACCCGGTTGGGAATCCTTAATGTTGCAGCCAGGGTAGGATCAAAAGTCAGTACCAGGAATTCCTTATAAAATCCAATTACCAGCAGCAGAATTACCGCGCTGAAGGCAGCGATAATGATCAGCTGGTTTCCGGAGACACCCAGTACATCTCCAAACAAAAAATGTGTCAGGTCCACGGTATAACTCTTTACTGTGGAAATGATAGCAATACCCAGGGCGAACATACCCGCAAAAATAATCCCAATTGCGGTATCTTCTTTTATTTTCGCGCCCCGGCTGACTGCTCCAATAGCCAATGAGACCAGGACTGCCGTCCCGGTCCCCCACCAGAATAAAGGTTCCCTGGAACCGCCGCTGAGCAGGTATCCAACAGCAACTCCAGGTAAGATTGAATGAGCAAGAGCATCACCGAAAAAGGCCATGCCCCGGATTACAACATACACCCCCACAACTGCACAAACAATTCCGGTCAGTATCGCCGCGGATAATCCCCGAACCATAAAAGAGTATTGCAATGGGTTGAGAATCAGATCAAGCAGGTTCATGATGATCTCCTTCACAACAATCATCTCCAACGGCCAGCGTGTCAAATTCACCTTCTACAAAATGCAGGTGCCCTCGATAGGCTTTCCGCAGCAGGTCCCTGGTAAATACTTCTTCCGGGGATCCGAATCCCAGCAACTCTTTATTCAAAAGCATTACCTGAGAAAATTGTTCTGCCGCCAGGCGAAGATCGTGCATGGAAATCATGAACGTGACCTCGCGCTTCTGGAGATCCTCCAGAATAACAAGAATGCTCTCCTGGGCAGGGACATCAAGCCCATTTAATGGTTCATCCAACAGCATCAATTCCGCCTCCTGAGCGAGGGCGCGAGCAATGAACATTCGCTGTTGTTCCCCACCTGATAGTTCGCTGATCTGGCGCTGGGAATAATCAATCAAATTTACAAACTTCAATGATCTGCGTACAATTTCCCAATCATCCGCCTGGGGCCAGAGGAAAGGCCCCATTTTATTAATCCTTCCCATCATCACCACATCTGCAACCGTGGCCGGGAAGGACCAATCCACCTGGCTGCGCTGGGGTACATAAGCGATACAGGTGTGACCACCCGGCTCATGTCCGGAGACTTGGACAACTCCCGAAGCCGGTTCTTGAATACCGGCTATGATTTGAAACAGCGTGGTTTTACCGGCTCCATTTGGCCCAACAACCGCGATTCCCTGCCCAGGGGAAAGATCAAATGAGATCTTCTCCAGAACGGTCTCGGTCCCGTAACGAACAGATATATTTTCTAATGCCAGTAGGGGTGCATCCAATTGATGCGGCGCATAACGCCGCGAGAAGGATTTCCGGCGGAGATTATTAATCAGGTTATTCATACTATTAAGACTCCTCGTATATCAGCAGGCTTACCTCGTCAGTGATGATTCCTTTACTTGAGGGCATTAACTATGGTCTCAACGTTGTACCTCATGAAGGTCAGATAAGATTCTGCAGGTGCTCCCTGCGAAAGTGAACCAAAATAAAGTGGCACAAGTTTCGCTCCAGTGTCTTCAGCAATCACCTCAGAAAGAGATGGATCAAAATCTACTCCGATGAATATTGCTTTCACATTATTTTCCCTGATAATGTCAATCAAGGTGGAGAGCTGCTGTCCGGAGGTTTCTGCTTCAGTCGTTATTGCCGGGATCACTGCCCCCACTTGTGTAAATCCATACTGCTCAATAAAATAACCAAAAACGGTGTGATCTGTCACCAGTTTCCGGTTCTCAGTGGGAATATTCGCTACCTGTTCTCGAATCCAGCTGTCTAATATCTTTAAGTCTTCCCTGTATTCAGCTGCATTTTTCAAATAAATCTCAGTATGTTCGGGATCATTCTCAACCAGGGTGTCTGTAATTATCTTTGTCCAGCTTATGACGTTATTGGGGTCAAACCAAACATGAGGGTCCTGGTCGTGAGCTTGTTCTTCATCATCTCCATTATGATCGGTCTCCAGCCCTTCCCGGGGGGTAATCCCTTCAGAAACAATGACCAGCCCATCAGTATTTCCAGTAACTGATAATAGATCATCCAGGAAATCTTCCAAACCCAACCCATTGGCAAAGATCAAATCGGCTTCAGAAACTTTAACCATATCTTGGGGAGCAGGCTGATAGGAATGAGGATTCTGCCCAGGTTCTAAGAGCACTGTCAAATCAATGGCCTCCCCGCCAATAATACTCACGACATCCCCCACAAAAGTGGTAGTAGTAACTACCTGGAGTTCTTTATCCGCGTCCAGAGGAGGTGAGGATGAGTTTAAAGTACAACCAATTAAAGTCACACTCAATATCGCCAGGAAAAATATTAACAACCCAGTATTAATCTTTGTTGTGATTTTCATATCTTGTTCCAATCTCAATCCAGGCAACCCCGGCAAGTGCCAAAGAACTGCAGCCAATGGTCGTCAACCCGGTAGCCAGTTTGTTTCTCAATATTATCAATATAACCAGTAATATCCTCATCACCCTCAATAACCTTCATCAGTCCGCAGTCCCTGCAGATCAAGTAATGGTTATGACCCTCCACCGCTGGCCAGATGCTATGGCATCCACCGGGTTGGTGAATTTGTTGGATTAAACCCAAATTCTCCAACATCTCCAGGGTCCGATAAACACTGGCAATCCCCGGGGATTGATCCCATTCAAGAGATTTTTGGTAAATCTCTTGCGGGGTGAGGGCAGTTGTGCTGGATGCGATGATTTCCATCACTTGCTGGCGAAGTCGGGTGACCCGGAATCCATTCTGGTGAAGCGAGGCTTGCCAGGAGCTGAGAATATGATCCTTCGCTGATGGTTCCATATTTGTCTTCCTTAATGATAATAATTATCATTATCATTTTGAATTATTATACTGGGCAAACGCCCTAACTGTCAATATCAAAAGACACAGGTTGGACGAGACATCCTAGATGAATAAACTCAGATCTCAATTGATTGCGATTCCAACCAAATTTTTGAAGAACAACCTACATCATTACATTTGCCCGACCATCAATGGTCGGGCTGAAAAATGCGCCCCGCTGGGGCTTTAGCATGGTATTACTTTTTCAACTCAAACCATGATTTAATGGATCCGACCGCGTGATGGTCTTTCTGATTCTCAACATATTTTGTTAATTTTGACACCATAAATTCACTGACTGTGAAAATTGAATACCCTGATTGCCAGTAGAATTGACCTTCATCAACACCCGATTTATTTATTCGGGTTGAAGATGATCCTTTGATTTTCCCAATGTACTGTGAAACAGTTATTGTTCTTGGGATGTGTGTGACTAAATGGACATGGTCCTCTGTTCCATTTAAGGCATATAGATACCCCCCTAACCCAATTGCTTTGCTGCGAATGAAGTCAAACAAGAGTGGTTCAATCTTAAATGTAATTATTGGTTCTCTGTTTTTCGTCCCCCAGATAACATGATAATACAACCTGCTGTGTGGCATTTATCCCCCTTCTTCCACGATTCAGCCCCCAGGGCGTAGTTTTCAGCCGGGTGATTTATCACCCGGTATTTAGATATTACATCCTTTTTTAGAAAACCTCAATCGTTGTTGAAAGGAATTTTTTCTAGAACAGGGGTATGAATGTGTTCAATGATTTGTTTATTTTTTGGATACGGTTTCATTTAGAAGAAACCGTATCCATCTAAATAAAAAAAAGCCGGACTTTGAGTCCGGCTTTTTAGTCTATCAGGTTAGATCAGGGTTGAGGAGTTAGGGTCGAGATCGATCCCGGCGTATTAACTGGTGAAGTTTGATCTTCATCGGTAGGCATCGGTGTCACCAGATTCACCCGGACAATCAGAAGCTGTCCCGGAAATATTGCATTGGGGTCTTCCAGATCTTCGTTATAAGTCAGAATATCATCAACCGTGCTGCGCAGGTCATAGGCAATCGAACCCACTGAATCTCCCGGTCTGACCATGTACTCTACCCGGAAACCGGGCAGGACATCAAACGGAATAGCCGTGGGTGTTGGTACTGTAGCGCCAGGCGCAGGAACGAGGACCTCGTCCCCCACATATAAGATCGGATTAGAAAGGTCAAGATCCAGTCGGTCTTCACCCGCGTTATATACCAGCAAGGTGAAAATATCAAAATCAAATAGCTCGGCTATGGATGCGAAAGTATCATTTTCTTCTGCAATGTAAATAACCGCGCCTGACCGGGTGGGTGATGGACTGGGTATAGGGGTATCTACAGGAGCCGTTTCAGTAGGTGTCAATGTAATCGTCGCTGTTGGCGGCACTGGACTGGGTGTAAAAGTTACAGTCGGTGTTGGTGTTTTTGAAGCAAAGATAGCTCCGATATCCACTCGAGTTCCAGTCAGCCAAAATATTAAAAACGCTGAGCCAAGAATAATCAATAACACCGTGCCGACAAATAGTAGAATATTCTGCCAGGACTGACTCTGCCGTTTCCGGTAAGAATTAATGATCTCTTTGGTTGATTCTTTTTCGCTCATACTAATTTTTCCTTACTGAATTGAGCCTTTATTTTACCACCAGGGACATTTCCTGGTCCTTAAGCTCAGATCTTATTATCCTTAAATCGCATAATTTAATTTTACCTTATTTTCAAGGACATGACGATTGTGACCAATTTTAGCCGAAAATCAGCGGTGAATCGTGAGAGAATCCCAAACTGCAAAGTTATTTTCTGAATCTGTGTTGGCAATTACTGTCAAGTATATCTGTACGGTATCTCCCTTATAGCCATCCAGGTCAATTTCAAAAGTTCTCAATTGGCCTTCGCAGATTTCATGCCATTCCCCCAGGAGGATCAATGTAGTGAGGTCACCATCAACCACAAGGTTGATCCTGAAATCGACATCACCATTACCGCAGGTTCCATTCGGATTAGTAACCAAACCAACCCGGCCGAACAATAAATCTCCTGCATTCACTTTATAATCTGGAAATCGCCCAATTATATAATTACCCTGTCCAGCGGGAGGAAATGCTGCCAGCAATATCTCTGATACTCTCCCCCCTTCCAGAACTTGTTCATTTTTCAGAGAGACAAAAGGTTCGGTTGAGGTTCCTTGAGAATCAAAATTCAGGATCTGGTCTCCCGGGGTAATATAATCCACCGGTATATATCCACCGCCCCAGGCAGCATCGCTGGCACGGCTATTAAAATCAAACATCGTGCCAACCCCTTCTACAACATTGATTTGGACCCAAAACGCCTTCGCAAAAGGACCCACGCCAAAACCATCCCCTTTGGTATTACGAATCTTCCAGAAACCCTGATACGAACCAATTTCTTCGGGGGCGATCAGGTCAATCGAGACATCTACAGTATCTCCCGGCTGGATCGTTTCTGAAGTGAGTTCCAGAGAAGCAGGAGCGCCCAAGGCATCTCCACTCTCAAAATAGAGGAGATAACCTATTGTCCAGGGGCAGGACCCTGCATTTTGTAAACGCCAAGTTTTTGTAAATTTTTCCCCGGGCTCAAGATTCATTTCATCCGGGATAGTAACATCCTTAACAAATTTAACCTGATCACAAGGTACCGGGGTTCCACCTTCCCCTCCTTCAGGCATCTGGGATGGAACAACCACGGTTGATGTTCCCAAAGAAGAAAATGACCCATCCATACTGGGAGTTTTTGTGGATTGGGGATTCCCGATCCCGTCTGAGTCTAATTGGGCAGCCACTGTCATCGCCGCTTGTGTATATAAGGCGCCCGGTTTCCCCTCAGGGACCGAATTATCCTGGGTTAAATTACAGGCACTCAACAATAGTGATAAATACAGGGTAAGGACGGGAATCCACTTTTTCATAAGTCGTCCATCACGAACAAGATTTATACCTCAATTTTATTTTACACAAAACTCTCCCCCTTTGCAGAGAATCCTTGATTTATTCCGATTTACCAAGCCGCTGCTGGTATAGATCTAACGCATGCCGCAGATAAGGATCAATTGGGTAAGAATAAGCTTCTTTCATATCAACCCAAACATACTCTTCAGCTTCTTCATTTAAGAGCACTTCACCAGATTTCACCCGGCAGATAAAATCAAAGAAGATAAAATGCCGCTGCTCCCAAAAGTGTTTATCATAAACAAATTCCTGGTGGCAGAGATATTCTGCCTCGATCATCTCCAGACCTGTTTCCTCGTGTATTTCACGTGATAAAGCTTCCAGTAATCGTTCTCCCATTTCCACATGTCCACCGGGAATGGTGTATTTTCCTTTCCACTTATGTGTTTGCACCAAAAGGAGTTTTCCATCCGCGTTAAAGATCAGCGCCCCAACTGTTGGTTCCGGGTATCGTTGTTTTGTTCCCATATCATCGCCTTGTGAATTATGGATGTTTCAGGCAAAATAAATCAATTAGTGATCAACCGAGATTTATTGGTAGAAGATTATCACCGGGAGGAAGGCTTCCTTGCATAGACCAGGGACCGGTCCAGGTAATTTTTATTGGCTGAACCGTTCCAAGAAGGTCTAATTCGCTTTCGACAAAAACGAGTTTATTTGTGGGCGTTCTTCCACGCCAACGGCCTTTGTTCTTTCCTTCGAAGAGGACTTCCACTGTTTCTCCCAAATATTTTTGGTTTATTTCCGTCGCGATACCTTCCTGTAATTCCTCAATCAACCGGAATCGGTTCCATTTTTCATCGTCAGAAACATCGTCATCCATTTTTCGGGCTGCCAAAGTGCCGGGCCGGACAGAATAGCGAGCCAGGTGAACCACATCCAATTTCAGTTCCTTCAACACATCGAAAGAACGCTGGAATTGTTCGCTGGTTTCACCTGGAAAACCCACAATTATATCGGTAGCAATACTCACTCCCGGTATACGATCTCTAATCTCGGAAACCAGCTGGTGGTATTCGTCAATTGAATATTCCCGTTTCATATTTTGAAGAACTTGATCATCCCCTGCCTGGTGAGGAACCTCGATATGGGGCATCACTTTTGGCAGAGATGCAACCGCATCCATCAGATCTATATCGAACCAATTGGGATGGGATGTCAAAAAGCGGATTCGCTCTAACCCCTCAACATCATGGACAAGATTTAGCAATTCTGGCAGGGAGGATTTCTCTGGCAAGTCTAATCCATATCGATCCACGATTTGTCCCAGAAGGGTGATCTCTTTGACACCCTGGGATACCAGGGATGAAACCTCGTTTAAGACATCTTCTACTGGGCGACTGCGCTCAATTCCCCGTCGATAAGGAATAATGCAGTATGTACAGGCATGGGAACAGCCAAGGACAACAGGCACAAAGGCCGAAACCAACCGCGAACGATCGGCTTCCGGAAGGGTGAGCTCACCATCCATGAACGCAAAACGGCGGGAAGTTGCTTCCTGCTGCCAGATCTTGGATTCATCCTGGGTCAGATAAGCCATCAATGGGCCAGGATCAGAAGGTGCTGAAAAAACATCTACATATGGGAACTGCTCTTGCAGATCGATGGTACTTTTAATGCCCACCAGGCAACCCATCACATTGATAACCGTATCCGGGCGCTTAAGTTTGATGTTTTTCAAAGAGCTGATTCGTCCTACCGCACTATCTTCAGCACTTTGACGGACAACGCACGTATTCAGAACAATAACATCCGCATCTTCTGCTTTGGGAGTTGATTTGTATTTTAATCCCTCAAGTGCAGATGCAATTCGCCTTGAATCGGCAACATTCATCTGACAGCCGGAGGTCCATATGTGATATTTCATGGATGCCATTATATCGTTTCAAAAAGTTGAGTCAAGCCGGGAGTTATTTAACCCCCTACCAGAGGCAAAAATAAAAAGAAAATCGCTCCGCAGGGTAAACCAGTTTATCCCTGGGAGCGACAAGTTTTTTTCTAACCCTGACAGGGTTCCTATCGATACTAATCCAGGGTTAAATCTGCGTCCTGGACCAAAATCCTCTCCAAAGCCATGGTGTGACTGCAGCGGTCTCTTGTTTGGAAAAAATCACAATCACAAAGCCACTTCCCATCCTGAAAAGATATCTGGTGGGCGTTATTTTGTCCCTGGAAAGTAATTGACAATGAGTTTATTTGGATGCGTTCTCTCTCACCGGCATATTGTTTTGATTTTTGAATTTTTCCAATCATTCCCGAGTCCATCTTTTATCCTCCGCTTAGTGCAAATAAAAAGCACGCAGCCGTAGCATGCGTGCATTAATTACTAAAAAATATTATTCTTTTTGAGCTGACACATCCCATAAGAGGCCACCTTTAATTCCACCACAGTATACGCCGTTTCCAGAATAAAGTCAATAAATATTGAGTCTGAACGATCTAAACCGGGATCTCCGACCAGGCATCAAATAGAATTTTCATAAAAAGATCAAAGTCTTTTATTAATGCCGGCATATTCACACCATGATTGGATTTAACGTCCACAGGAAGCAGTGTGCCATCCTCCAAATCTTCGACTGAGGAGGTGATTGTGATTAGATTATTATTAAAGAGCTCCGGAAACGATATATATACCGCAGGCAGCAGATCCCATAGATAAAAATTTCCGATCCCGCAGAATATCCCATGCAAGATTAACCAACGGCGCACTATCCAACGGCTTTCCACACTCCAAAAATCCAGTTTTTTGAGATCTCCCCAGGTAAAGGGCGCTTGAAGGCAAATCTGGGCATTCATCAGCGTGACCGGGCAGGGAGCATTCAGTACCAAATGAGAAGCCTCTGGATCAGCTGATAGATTCAACTCTTTTACTTGACGTCTTCCAAGACGGACGGAGCGTAAATATCCCCCCATGCAGATTATTTGTTTGATATTGTTGAAAAAATCGGGGTCAAGTTCCTGGGCACCCCGCAGGTTGCCCAGTGGACCGGTAGCCAGAATCGTGAGTTCACCGGGGTAGGCCGCAGCCATCTCTTTCAGGAAATGAGCTGCTGGAGTTGATCCGTCATAGCGCTGCCCCGCTCCCCGCTTGACGGGAAGGTCAGGAATCCCCACCTCGGACACCAATTGTTTTGTTTGGGTATAGACCTGATCAATGGTTCCATTTCCAAAGGTGGTCGTGATTCCCATAAGTTTTATATCGGGTCTGCCCAGCAGGTAATAATAAGCCAATCCGTCATCGATTTCTTTTGTCCTCAATCCCATCGTATTATCACAATCGAATATTACCTTTTCCATAACACCTCTTGCCATTCTCTATTCCCGGTATTCCTATTCATTGGTTGCGGGTAACGCAGAGTGAGCCTCTCCACGGGTCACCAGGGTCATCGCAATCAATCCGAGCAGGAAAAAGGCAGGACCGGAGAGGAAGATGGTTCTAAAGTTACTTCCAAACAGGTCAATCACACTTCCCATCATCAAGGGAGCAAATGCGGCTCCTACCTGGGAAGCCAGGTAATAGAGACCTGTATAAGTTCCCAGCAGGTGTTCATCATCATTGGTATCAATTACCATCGGCAGAGTGTTCACATTAATTAGCGCCCATCCGAATCCGCTGATTGCCAAGACAATTCCAATTTGGACAGCAGTGACAGCAAAATAACCCAGCACCATATCCAGGCCAAAAAGCAGAATTCCCACGATGATTGTTCGCCGTCTTCCAAATTTCTCGCCAATAAAACCGGCAGGGACGGAGAAAAGGATAAACGTGACTCCCGCGAGTCCAAACAAGGTTGGAGCGAGCCCTTCACTGATACCAAGTTCATTAACTGCATAGGATGTAAAAAAGGTTCCAATACCCTCATAGGCTATAAATAACAAGAAAATAGCTCCCAGCAAGGCCAACAAACTCCGGCGGTATGCAGGAGGAATGATAGAGAATCCTTTGAGGGTACCTACTGCTTGTTCTTCATCACTTTCCGGGTGATCTCCAGGGGTAGACAAATCGTCAAGTGCGGGTTCTTTGGTCGTAAAAAACAATATGGCAAGAGCAATAATCAAGATTGCTGCTCCGCCAATAAATGGATATAGCGTGTTTATATCAAATAACATTGCCAAACCAAATGCACCAATAATAAAGCCGACTCCTCCCATAAAATTAATCACCCCATTAGCTTTGCTTCGAAGCGGGGAGGGAATCAGATCCGGCATCAGGGAAACAACCGGCGTACGCAGCACTGCCATGGCCAACAGGACTACCGACATAGCGATCATAAACAGAGCAAAAGCTCCAGAATTATTGGTAATCGAGCCATTATATTCTGGCTTGATCATCCCCACGGCGAGAGGTAATAAAATAAATGCCAGGGCAGCAAGAGGAGCTGCAGTGAGAATAAAGGGGTAGCGCCGTCCAAACCGGGTTCGAATCCGATCACTCCAGATCCCAATCACAGGAAGGATAAATATGGCCGCCAGGTTATCAATGCCCATAATTGCCCCGGTCGCTGTTGCATTTAACCCAAACCCAAGAATATTTCGGGAACTGGCAAATCCGGGATGCCCGGTTTGCAGGAAGATGGGCACAAATGCATTATAAATTTGCCAAATGACCATGATGCCCAGAAAACCATTACCAATCAAAAAGGTCTTTTTCCAATCAAGTTTCATCGGATTGCTCCTAATCCATAGTTAATAAGTGGTTTTCTGTAATCAGAGTTCAGAATACAGGATTTGCAGCAGCTCATCATAAAATTTCCGGATAATTCAACGTTAAACATGCCAACCTTCAACATTTTCAACAAATAATGCGTTATTGGTAAATACGCTATCACCAAAACACCCTGTCCCCAAATC
>Ga0255364_10138_pt1 | contig 11610 bp, 10 predicted proteins | sample ANMaggSSYBR01G12_FD_182087 | JGI IMG/M metagenome (GOLD analysis project Ga0255364, IMG submission 182087) | Sediment cell enrichment communities from methane seep in Santa Monica Basin, California, United Staets - ANME aggregate JGI... | ecosystem: Environmental > Aquatic > Marine > Cold seeps >...
GCTGCTCAGTGGATTGTCGAGGGGTTTCCATCATGATTCGGAATCCTGACTATTTAGAATACTGCCCTCGCTATCATGTGCGGTGTCATCTACTTCAGCCTTGCTTGGTCCTAAAGAGACCGTGGAGCGGATGGCGTTAAGAGCTCTACCCAATTCACGGGTGCTTGTTGAGAGAATAGATTTCATATCTGGAGAACGACGAACTTTACTCGTGATCTCATGAATCAAACGTTCACGACGCGCGGTTCGCTGGACTTGGTCAAGCAAAGTGGCATTCTGAATGCCTGCTGCGACTTGGCTAGCGACAGTTGCCAACAACGCGGCATCATCCTCTGTAAATCGATTGTCTTGGTCGTAATCTTCCAGGATGATCGTTCCCAGAATATCATCACCGAGCAGCATGGGCACACCCAGCCAGGATTTAACTCCCTCACCAAAGTCGCTCACCCCCAGCATTGCTGCTCGCTGGGCCGGATTGTCCGTGAGCAGTAAGGGTTGGCGGGAACGGATCACAACGGAGCTAAGATCATCCCCGAGAGGCTCAGTAGTGGCGCGTGCGGGTTCAGCGCGGCGTGAATCATAGGAGATCGTCAACAGATCTTCTTGGGGATCGAAAATACAAATCTTAAGATCTGTGTCACCAATCGCTTGAATGAGCTGACGACGAACGATTCGAAATAGCGTATCTTGAGGCAGCATCTGGGAGACTGCCTGGCTGATACGATTGATGACCTCCAACTCTGTGACTCGGCGCCTTTCCTCTGATCGTTGGCGAGCGCTCTCCAAAGCCTGAGCAGACTGGCTAGCGACTGCCTCCATCAGGGCAATCTCTTCATCGCTCCAAGGTTCAGAAGGTTTACCTCGGCGTGCAGCGAGCGTCGCGACGGTCTCTCCACGTACTTGAATTGGGACGGCGATGTCACGCCCATCTGAACTGAGGACAGTGGCGTCTTGGACGATGGCATCTTCAATGACTTGAAAGACTTCGTCAGTTGGAGACCCGATTTCGCCGCTTGAATTTATATGAATGATGGGCACAGAACGAGAACGGGCAATCCGTCCCCAAGCAGCTTGTGTTTCGGATCGATCAGAGAGTTCTATACGATCGAGATGTTCCTGCATCTCACGCTGGATGCGGGCACTATCGATCGCGACTGCTACCTCGCTCGAGATTGCTTCTAGGGCTCGAATATCATCCTCGGCGAAGGCATGCGGTTCAATGCTTTGAACATCGAGAGCTCCTAGAAGACGCTGTCCAACGAGCAAAGGGACGGCCAGCTCTGATTGTGTCTCTGGGAGGAGCGGATTCTTAAAGTGGAAGGGGTCTTGCTCAACATCGAGTGCAACGCGTGGAAGGCGGTTGGCTGTGACCCAGCCGATGATGCTTGCGCTGCCCAACGCAAGCCTGTGATGCCTGGCGATCATCTTGCTTCCTGCTTCCCCTGTGCTTGCAGTGAGATCAGCCCAGTTGCCGGTCTCATCCATAATAAAAATGGAGGCGTGGTAAAAACCGAAGCGGGAGCGGATGAGTTCGATCGCCTGGGACATCAGCATTTGTGGCTCTAGAAGTTCAGTTGACAGTTTGGCGATATCGGCAGTCGTTTGTAATTGGAGTGCCCTGCGTTCCAGGACGCGAGTACGTTGAGAAACTAATTCTTCGAGTTCGCGACTCTGTACCTGGAGTTGATCGCTGATTCCGCGCTCCATACTCAAAGCCCGGGCCATCTCCCGATTAGAAAGCCAGATGAGAACAACAAGTACGGCCAATCCGAAACCAAGAACGAAAACATCAGCGAGTACAGTCGCGTGTGGGAGGGTTGCAGATGAGATTAATCCGCTATTTTGAGCCCAACCCGCAAGGACGTAAGCTAGAATACTCAGCAGAACAAAAATAGACGCTGCCCAAGTGCCAATCAGGATGCCCGCTGCGGCGACAACCATCGCCATGCCTATTGTTGAGGCGTGCCCAATTCCTGCCTGGAATAGGGATGCCACTATGATGATGAAAACGGTAATTGTGGGAATTAATCCAGCAATTCGGAGCCGACCCTGACGACCAAGCCAATAAGAGAGCAAGATGAAGGGGATGACTCCTAATCCAGCAATAGCGCCAGACGGTGGGACATAGCCAAGAATCCAGAGGATTAAGAGCACAGTTCCAAACAGTAATCCAGGGATCGCCAAACCCAACAGGACGATATTCAGCACCATTTGGCGCTGGGCAATGTTCGGATCTGGTGACGTGGGAGCTATGGCTTCCCGTAGGCGATTAATCATTTGGTTTCTTCATCCGCATTATCTCTACTAACAACGCCGATTATCTCCAAAAAATCAGACGAATTAAATTTCGAGCCCAGTATACGGCCCTGTGGTTTCCTCTCCATGTATCTTGATAATCACTTCTGGGTTGCCCAACCCACGTTGCAAAGCTCTGGCTGCTTTCTCTAAAACGTCTTCGATCTCCAATGAACCGCTTAATTCTGACGTGATTTCACTTACTAAACGCGCTCGATCTGCTGCAATCGCAGATATTTTAGCGAGGCGAGCATTGAGGATTGCGGCGCTCAATTGATCAGCCAGCGTCTGCAGCATTTCTACATCTTGAGGTCGGAATGTGTCAGAATTGGAACTCTGCACGTTCATCGCGCCGAGCACACTACCACTGGTCTGCAGTGGAACAGCTAACTCGGAACGCATATCGGGCATGAGATCCCTTCGTAGTTCTGTATCCTCTGCTTGAATATCCGTTACTAGACGCATCTGGTTATTGCTTGTGACCCAGCCAATGATCGAGGCCGAGCCAACTGGAACGATGTATCCCTCGGCTGCTAATGCTTTACCGATCTCTCCAGTAGCATCGTGAAGCGCAGCGAAGTCACCATCCTCTTCGATAAGAAAAATGGAAACATAATCGTAATTAAATTGCTGTTGAATGAGGTCAACTGCGCGCCGCAGCAAGTCGTCAAGTGAAGCGATTGATATTACCGCACGAGCGACTTCCCCTGCTGTGCGTACCTGGCGTGTGCGTTCCTCGACGCGGTCTTCAAGCGATTGATAGAGGCTGTTTAGTTCATCCGCCATGCTGTTAAGGCTGTGAGCGAGCGCGCCGATTTCATCATCACGATCTGAGGGAACGCGGAAGGACCAATCGCCACGAGAAAGTCGTTCCGCAAGCTCCGTTAGATTTAAAAGAGGGCGTAGAAGAAAACGGTTGGCGACGAAAGCGACAACCGCAATCGAAAAGATTGAGGCGCCAACGATCATGGCGATAGTGAAGGGAGCGAGGGCGTTCACCTCTGCGAAGATGTCGGATTGCGGGAGTTCAGTGACGATGCCCAAATCAAAATCTGGGATCCACTCATAGGCGGCGAGAACCAGGGTGTCTTCTTTGTTGGTGTATTCAACGGTTCCAGAAGGTGTATCGACGGCGTTGGTGAAAACCGGATGAGACAGACCGCTGACGGCTTCGGGTTCGGTGGCATAGCGAGGAAGTTCAATGAGAACGTCTGGGGCGAGCAGAACGAAGGTGCGGCCGCGCTCAACGCGGTAGATGCCGCGCTGCTCCCAGAAGACCTGCATTTCTTCGAGCAGGCTGCCGAGGCGCGTATCGCTGTTGACGCCGATGAGCAGCAGATCTCCTTCCTGTGCGCCAGATGCGCGCAGTGGAGCGCTGGAGATCAGGACGAGATTGTCGGGTGCGAAGAGCGGGTCATTGTAGAAAGGATACGTAGCCAGGGCGAGAGGGTCGATGGCGTCGAGCGTGAGGGAGGGAGATGCCTGGCCTTCCCAATCAGGGTTGGTGGAAGCTAGAACTGTTCCATCGGATGAGCGAGCAAGGAGCACGCCAGAGAAGAGGGTCTGGCCCTGGCGCACGCGGAGATCTTCGAGCTCGGTTCGGGCGCTGTTTTGAGCGGCGCGATAATTGGAGGATGAGGCGGGCAGTCGGAGTAAATCGGATGCAGCTTCACGAAGAGCCGTTCGTTGACTACCAAGTTGGAGGCGCTGTTCGCTGGTGTCGGTCCATTCCTGCAGGACCTGGACCTGAGCCTGCGCAGCCGAGACCATCTGACTCGCGGCCTGATCTTGCATAAGATTTCTAAAGCTAAGGAATGCACCAATGCCCAAGGAAATCAAAGGGATGAGGATGAGAGGCAGGATGAGGAAAGGAATCCGACGTATGAGACTTCCACGTTCCTCGCGCTGCTCAGTGGGTTGTGGATGAGTTAATGGACTGACCACAGCTACTCAATCTCCCAAACAGGATCACCATCAAGGATGCGGCTGATTTGAGCAGGGAAACGGTCCGGGTCGAGTGGTTTGCCGAGGAAGCCGTCAAATCCAGCGGCTCGAGAACGCTGCATCTGCTCATCGCTCGCGTATGCGGTGACCGCAACAACTGGGATGTCACGCAATGCCTCCGAGGCGCGTAATTTGCGTAGCGCTTCATATCCGTCCTCGTACGGCAGTCGAATGTCCATCAGGATGAGATTAACCTCAGGGAGAGTGTCGGCATACTCAACGACTTCGTAGCCGGAGGTTTTCCATTCACAATGAAATCCCATATGGTCAAGCAAGCGGGCCATTAGGACAAAATTCGATACATTGTCTTCGACGATCAGGATTGTTGTTGCCTCAGGAGCATTCGTCACTTTACTCTACCCCACTAGAATGATGCGAATTACTTCTTACTAGTGCAAGAAGTGTGCAATTTGTCTCGGGAGATGATCTACATCGATAGGTTTTTGAATATAGTCATCACATCCCGCTGTTAATGTTCTTTCACGATCGCCGCGCATTACGTTTGCCGTTATGGCGATTATGGGGGTTTTTTCAAACTGCGCATCTGCTTTTAATTCCTGGGTCATGGTAAGCCCGTCGACTTCTGGCAAATTAATATCCACCAAGATCAAGTCAGGGTGATGGAGCTGCGCGAGCGCAATGCCATCAGCGGCGTTATCGGTACCAATAAATTGATACCCTTCAGCTTCAAGAATGCGCTTGACAAGGTTGAGGTTGTCGAGATTATCTTCAACATACAGAATCGTTCGCGATTTATCAGCCATAAAAGGTCAATTCGGATGAAACCATCTAACCCTCAGAGAGGGATTATAGTCAATGGTGCGCCCATTAGCCAGCAGAGCCCTCGTCGTCACAGCGAGGGCTCTTGAGGAGGAGAACATAGAGCTGTCCATAATAGGTATCTGGAGGCTGTCGGTAGAATTTTGGGGCGCAGGTCGGCTGCTCAGTGGCGCCGATTCTCTAGACACCCTTTTTTATAAAATATCCTGTTGTCTCCGATACAACTGTATGGTGCTCTGTGCAATTTCAGCTTAGCATTCTTTGGTGAGAATGGACCTTTCAATCCACTTACAAATGTGAGGTGAGCTATATAAGCGTACATAAGAGTGGGCTTCTTGGATTTCTCTTAATTTGTGCAAGTAGTAAGGACAAAGCCTCCAGAGAATTCCAGGAGGCTTTATGTTTAGAGCGGGCAGCGGGATTCGAACCCGCGACATTCTGCTTGGGAAGCAGACGCTCTACCACTGAGCCATGCCCGCATCACCGTTCCGGATTATAGAAGTGCGCATAACGTCTGTCAAGGAACATGCTTTCTGAGGTTCACAAAAGATCAGCAAGAATTCCTACGAAGCCAAAAGAAGCAAACGGCGGAGCCAATGGAGAGCGTAACTTACGGATCGAATTTTCATATTCACGAAGTGAGCATCGTAAGATTTGTGCTCCGTATGTTCGTTTTCGGGAAGTATGACTTGGATCATCGCTGAGCTGCCCTCCCGAGAAGGTTGCATCGCTAGCAGTAAACCTGCTTTGGCGCTAGTATTTTGCATATCTTCTTTCAATGCAGCAGAGAGAATTTCATCCGTTTCGATTTCTGAGAGGTTCTGTTCGCTGACGATTATCTCCGGGAATTCTGCTAATGAAGCCGCGAGGGCTCCATCTGTTCCCGCTTCAAGGAGTGCGAGATGCATTCTCTTTTCCTTCAGCAAATCGACGACGACGGATTCGAGCGTCTGATCGTCTTTACCGTAAATCGATCTCCCTATACGATCCTCGAGCGTCGCCTCGATACTTGAGATCATCTTGTCGGCTTCTTGATTTGTCTTCGCTTTTGCTGTGATACGGATGTCCACACGCCCGGGATGAGCAGATAGACCGACTGTCGGATTGTGGAGTTTCTCCAGGTCCTCGATTATTTGGTCTAGCATTGACTCGCCGATACCTGAGGTGCGGACGATGCGGCTCTTGATGATGCTCTTTAATCCAAGGCGGCGCTTAAGATAGGGGATGACGTCGTTGACAAGCAGGTGCTGCATCTCAGCGGGGACGCCGGGCATGGAAATAACCACGGAATGATCTGTCTCCACGATGAAACCCGGAGCGGTTCCCACGGGATTTTCTATGGGGATGGAACCCGCAGGGATATACGCTTGTCGGCGATTGTTCTCGGTGGGAACACTCCCGAAACCTGAGAAACGCTCCTCGATCTGCTGCCATAATTCGGGTACGAAGATCGTCTCAACGCCGCAAGCCTTTGCTATTCCTTCACGCGTGGGATCGTCAATTGTCGGTCCTAAACCGCCGGTGGTAATTACGGCGTCTGCGCGCTGCATGCTTGCTTGAACTTCTTCGGCGATCCTATCGATATTGTCACCGACAGTGCTGGTTCGATAAAGGTCGAGGCCGATTTCGCGCAGGGCACGGGCGATGTAACGCGTATTCGTATCGACGAGTTCGCCCAGCAGCAATTCCGTTCCAATTGTAATAATCTCTGCTTCCATATCTCTACACCACGTTGTATTCGAATATTAGGCGATTCTCATCAAAGCGTGCCAGATCCAAGGATGAGACATCCACCGTATGCGACTTTCCCGCAAGGATTCTTTCCGTCATTAATTTCCCGGCTATGGGCCCGTGCATAAACCCATGTCCAGAAAATCCGCCGACCAGATAAAAACCATCGATGGGCGTCTCGCCGAAAATAGGGTGCGCATCAGGGGTCACTTCGTATAGCCCTGCCCAACCTGTTTGACGTCCTGCTGTTTCCAGCATTGGCATCCGCTCCGCGGCGGATTGCATGGCGACCAATTCCCATTCTCCGTCAATCGATTGATCGAAGCCAGGTTTCTCGTCAGGGTTTGACATTCCGGTAAGAACACCGTTTCCTTCTCGATGGAAATAAAGTGATTGTGCGAAGTCGATCACAAATGGGAAATCGGCGGGGAGGTCAGGGAGGGGCGTTGTGGTCAGCATCTGACGGCGGATCGGGGTTATGGGAAGTTCCAACCCCACCATGCGCCCGATGAGCCCCGCCCAGGGTCCGGCGGCGGCAACGACGACCTGAGTGGCGATTGATCCTGAGTTGGTCACGACGCGCTGAACCTGATTACCCTCAATATCAATGTCAAGGACACTGACCTCTTCGAGAGCGGTTACGCCAAGCTGGCGAGCGCGCTGAATATAGCCCATAACCACGCTGTTAGGGTCGGCTAATCCATCATCGGGATGAAAGGTGCCGGCTAGTGCATCTTCGAAGCGCATCATTGGTAGATGAGATTTGACATCTTCGGCCTCTAACCATTGTGTATTTACACCAAGTCGGTTCTGCATGGCGACATTGCCTTTGAATTTAGCAACCATCGCCTCCTGGGTCAGCACGAACAAATAACCGCATTTGCGGTATAGTGGGTCTTGGCCGGTATCCTGTTCGAAGCTTTCGAGCATAGCAAGGCTGGCGATGGATAATTGTACATTGATTTCAGTAGCAAATTGATAGCGTACTCCCCCGGCACAACGACCGGTGGCACCTTGTCCGAAATAAGGTTCTTTCTCAAGCAGGACCACTTTTCCAACCCCGGCAGCTACCAGGTGATACGCAGTGCTCGCGCCCATGACACCGCCACCGATGACGACGATGTCGGCTGTATTGGGAATGTCGCTAGTCATAGTTAACCCTTTTTATATTGGGAAGAGCCCACTGGGAACTTCCCCGAGGCATAAGTCAACTCTCGTGGAACTATTCTAATCCATGCTGTCTGAGTAATAGTAGCTACACTTGATATGCATTTAAATAAAGAACACGAAGATTCTCCTGAACGAACCACCGTGTTCTTGAGAAAGACACTGGCAATTTGGGTTAGTTATTCCATTCCAAGATAGACTTTTTGCACCATTGGGTTTTTGCGGAGACCCTCGGCCGAGTCACTTAATACAATTTCGCCGGTTTGAAGAACATACCCGCGCTGGGCAATTTGCAATGCCATTTGCGCGTTCTGCTCAACGAGTAGAATGGTCGTCCCTTCTTTATTGATCTCCTGAATAATTTCAAACACACTTTCAACCAGAACCGGCGCCAATCCCATCGATGGCTCGTCCATTAACATCAGTCGAGGTCGAGCCATCAGCGCCCTCGCAGTGGCGAGCATCTGCTGTTCCCCGCCGCTGAGGGTCCCGGAAATCTGACTTTCTCGTTCTTTTAGACGAGGGAAAAGCGTAAAGGAGCGTTCGAGATCCTGTTTAATGCCATCGACGTCGCTGCGGCTAAACGCGCCCATGTCCAGGTTCTCGCGGACCGTAAGTTTCGAGAATATCCCTCTGCCCTCCGGAACCATGGAGACGCCTTTGAAAACGATCTTGTGGGCAGGGTAGGGAGCGAGGTCTTCCCCATCGAGAATCACTGAGCCGGTCTTTGGTTTAAGCAGACCAGTGATGGTTCGGAGGGTTGTTGTCTTCCCGGCACCATTGGCTCCGATGAGCGTGACGATCTCGCCCTCTTCTACGGTGATCGAAATGCCTTTCAGAGCGTGGATGTTGCCGTAGTAGGCATGTACATCAATTAGTTCGAGCATCGGCATGGGAGCTGGCTCCTCGTTATGAGTCTGTTGAAGTAGTTTCTAGACCTGTAGCCGCACCGCGGCCCAGATAGGCTTCAATAACTTGCGGATTTCTCTGAACTTCTTCGGTGGTACCTTCTGCGATTTTCGCGCCATAATCGAGGACAGTAACTCGCTCAGAGATCCCCATAACCACGCGCATATCGTGCTCAATGAGCAAGATTGTGATTCCCAGGTCGTCTCGAATCCGCTGGATTAAGCGCATGGTTTCTGTTGATTCCTGCGGGTTCATACCGGCAGTTGGCTCGTCGAGAAGTAAAATCTTAGGTTGATTGGCCAGTGCTCGGGCGATTTCAAGGCGGCGCTGATCGCCGTAGGGCAGATTCCTCGCTAAAAGGTCTCCACTGCCGACCAAACCCATATATTTAAGTAGGCGACGGGCTTCTTCGACGGCGTGTTCTTCTTCAGCGCGAGTACCGGGGGTATTGAGAATAGCTCCATACCAATGTGAATGCAGATCCGGTTCCATACCTAAGAGGATATTTTCAATTGCGGTCATGTTGGAAAAGAGGCGAATATTCTGATAGGTGCGGGCGATGTGAAGTTGAGCGATTAGGTCCGGAGATTTCCCACTGATGGATTCGCCGTAGAAGAGAATATCACCCTGGTCGATAGCGTAAAAGCCGGTAACACAGTTAAAGAAAGTTGTTTTACCGGCGCCATTTGGCCCGATGATGCTGACGATGGAATGTTCAGGAACTTCAAAATCGAACTCGCTGACAGCCACAAGTCCACCGAAGTTCTTTGATACAGCTTTTGAAGCCAGGATTATATTGTTTTCTGTCATGGATTCAATCTCCCGCTTCAGCGCTGAGCATCTCAGACTCTTCATCGATGTGTAGTTCGCGTTTCATGATCTGCGACGGCCAGAATCCTTCTGGTTTGGCCAACATCATAACGATCATAAGAAGGCCATACATCAAGAGGCGATATTCTGCGAATTCACGAAGCAGCTCGGGCAGACCGACAAGGATCAGGGCGCCTATTACCACCCCTGGAAGGCTTCCCAGACCGCCGATGATGATCAAAACGAGCACATTGATGGATATTTCTAGTTTGAAGCTGTGAGGGAAGATTGAAGTTAATTTGCTGGCCAAAAGTGCACCAGCAAGACCTGAAAATGCAGCTCCAAAAGAGAAGGCCATCAGCTTAGTCACAACGAGGCGAATGCCCATCGCTTCAGCGACATCTTCATCTTCTTGCATCGCCAACCACTGACGACCGAGTCGGGCTTTGCTCAATCGCCAGGATACGAACCATGCGATCAAGACTCCTGCGAGGATGACAAAGTAAAATTGCTCGGGTCGTTTTAACACCAAGCCGAAGAACTCAGGTTTAGGTATTTTCAATATCCCCTGGGCTCCACCCAGTACGGGTTTGAGCAGATCGGAGAGCACCAGAATTCGGATGATCTCACCGAAGGCAAGGGTCACAATCGCCAGATAGTCACCTCGCATCCGCAGAACTGGGATCCCCAGCATGAGTCCTGCGAATGCTGCTATCAACACACAAAATGGGAGAGCTGCCCAGAAGGACAAGCCGAACCCAAGAGGTCCCTGGGAAGTCATGACAGCCATGGAGTAAGCGCCGATGGCGTAGAAGGCGACGTAACCGAGGTCAAGGAGCCCGGCAAAGCCAACGACGATATTCAGTCCTAAACCCATCAGGATGAACAGTCCTACGTTGTTCAACACTTCAGATAAGTAGGAGCCTAATAACAGTGGGAGGATGAGGAGGGTAACTACGACTCCTGCATAAGTCATCCAGCGAAGGCGAGATTTACTCGAGGTGGAGACACCTTCAGGTTCTGTATGAGTGGTTTGCCTGCGACCCTGCCAGACCGTTAGTCCAGCAGCCAAGAAAAATATGAGGGCGGCCACAAATGGGCTCAGCGCCTTACCGGTGAAGATGAGCTTGTTGAATTCTGCTCCGAAGAAAAATCTCACACGGCTGGAGATGTTCTCCGAGAACAAACCAATGGTGAACGTCCAGAGCAAGCCATTAAAGATCGGCCGCTTGATATTGCTCGGCAGCAGACCAAACGATGTAGCAATAAGCCCGACTGCTGTCATCGCGGCAAGGAAGGCGAGGCTGCCTGCAACTGGAGGGAGGCCAAAGGAAAGGATTTCAATTAGAGCAGGAGACACATTCGGCATAAATTGGCGTAAGTTTACCGCTGAAGCGAGGAGGATTAATAGCGCTGACGGGATGCCTGAGATTACGCCGGTGAGAGAACCATAGAGAAGAGCGATCCCTCGCTGCCCTTCTGCATGGTCACGCGCCACTATGTAGGCGAGTGCTGCTGTCGGTGCGAAAATCAAGACTTGCCCCATCGTGATGACACCCGCGATCAGCTCCCGTTCGCCAAATAGGACAACAAGACCGATTGCGCTGGCGCATACGGAGACGACCCCAGCGATGATGCCGAAGCGGAGAGGTGTGCGCAATTGAATGCTTTGTGTAGTTGTCATCGTGTCACCTTACGCCTTTTTCTCAGCTAATGGTTCGCCAAGGATGCCTTGTGGTCGGAAGATTAGAACGAGGACCAACATGATGAAGGCAATCACGTCCTTCAGCTGATTGAAAGCGGGAATTCCAAGGCTCTGCAAGAAGAGACTCGGTCCAATCGATTCGAATAAGCCCAGGAAGAGACCGCCGATGGCGGCACCAGGGACACTGCCGATCCCGCCCAGGACTGCAG
>Ga0255364_10303_pt1 | contig 11599 bp, 12 predicted proteins | sample ANMaggSSYBR01G12_FD_182087 | JGI IMG/M metagenome (GOLD analysis project Ga0255364, IMG submission 182087) | Sediment cell enrichment communities from methane seep in Santa Monica Basin, California, United Staets - ANME aggregate JGI... | ecosystem: Environmental > Aquatic > Marine > Cold seeps >...
ACAAGAGATGCCGGTTACTACATACTTCTATATAGATTACCAGGAACACGACACATTGCCTGAAGATGCAATGTATTTGCACGCAAATTGGAATCGGATCAGCAGAAATGAAGTTGTTAAAGCAGAAAAGGGCAAGAACCTAAGTGATAAAGACAATTATGTTGTGCTTGAAGCTGAAGGAAATGGTACTTATATTGGAATGAATATGAGTATTGATAATATCGAAGGCGGATGGTGGGGTGAAGGTGACGACATGATTTTCATCGACAGAGATGGCGCCAGAGAATGGCCACCTGATATGCATGGAACTGGTTCTGAAGATTACCTATGTCATGCATGGGGGATGCAAAAGCAGGCACATTTATACTGCGGGCAGCCATGGAGTGAGATAGATGATGTTGCAAACGGACACCACTTCAGTGGTAAAGTTTGTGTATATAGGTTTCATGGTGTTGATCCAATTCCATTTAAGAAAAATATTCGAGTCAGTATAGAGCACGGACATGCAAATGACAGAGGTGATGACTGGGCATCTACGGCTTATTGGTATCAGAGTGAACCTCATAAATCTTTTAAAAAGATGCTTACAGTGACAGAACGGTTACCCGGGCCTTCAGTTGTTAAAGATGATGTTGATTCAAAAGGGGAGTTATAGTTTACTGAGGTCTGATTACAGATTTACTAAGAATATTATTATCACAGTCATTTAAAATATCATAACTCGGCGTCATTATATACATGATTATTGTTGAATTATACTCAGGAAAGAATCTCATATATAGCCTGCCGTACATAGTTATATCTGCAAAACTTTCTTCTGGTTTCTTGAAGGGGCGCCCATACTGAAGATAACTTCGTTTATTTCCATCAAATTCATGTAGCACACTGTTTGTTTCTACGATTGCAGAAACCATATTCCAATCAGTATAACCAAGATAATCCACAGTTTTGGATTTGAACTGCTGTACTATGAATTTAAAATCAACATCTCCCAGACTCTCTAATACCAGTTTTTTATAATCATAATTAAAGGTCTGCATAATTTCGTCATAAGCAGGGGTGCCTTTTTCTGTATAACAAAATGGCAAATCAGAGGGTGACTGAACAACATATGCACCGTAAAAGGAAGAATTATATGGAGAATCCTTTTCATAAAATGTATTAGTTCTTGTGAAAACATTGAAAGCAGGAAAATTGTATAGTATGGTCATGCCTTGTATTTCATTGCCTCTGGATCTATAAGAGTCTGCATTGAATGTCATTACGAAAGGATACCAGTCGCTGTTACTAGTAGATAAACCTCCTGGAATATCAATGCTAAAATTCTCTTTAGTCATTATGCTGTCTTTCTCATGAATCCCGGAATATATTGACATAACAATCAGGCTGCGAATAGGATACCAGAACCAAAAGATAGCAACCATCAACAATAATATAATGATAACAACAAGAATTTTTTTCATATGATAATTATATCATGTAGCATTTTTGCTTATTGTATATGAATCCGTTATTTGAAACATGAATATAAATATGATAAATTAATTGTGTGGGACTTCTTTAATAAATGTACATTTACTCATTTTTCCCAAACACGTAATCGATAATTCCTGTATTAAAAAAGGGAGTGAAAATATGATTAAGTATAAATTAGTTATTAGATTAATATCATTTTTAATTTGCTTTGCTATGTTTCTTGCAATAGCTGGTAGTTCAGTTATTTCTGCAGGAACCAAAACGTCTGTAAAACCTACTGTGACTGAGCTTGATATCATTGACGAAGCCGTTGCATTTTTAGATGATATGGATATGAGTGACATGGCTGATAACATTCGGCAATGGGTGAAAGATAAGAAAATCGAGATTGACCCTAAACTAACAGCAGCCGGAACTACGACGGCAAAAGGGACAATAATCATCAGAAAATCATTTGTAACCCCCTTACCACAAGATAAGTATGATAGATTCGAACGAATAATTGATCTGGCTACTGTTCTTTATCATGAAAAAATCCATGTGCATCAGGCGCCATTGGGAGGAGCATTATCTGCGGGGGTCGAACTAGGAGATTGGTCAGCAAGTAATGATGTTATGAAAGAATGTGTCGGTCCGGATCCTCTTGAAGTAGACGCTTTTTACAAACAAGTCAGAGCTCTTTTAAAATGGTGGCAGAAAATAGAAGCAGAACCAATTCCGAGTTCGCTTAGCGGAAATGCCAAAGATGAGGCAGAAGCCTTTAAGGAATATAAAAAAAGTTTTATATTAGGTAAGGCTGACACTATTATGCAAATATTAAAAAACCTTAAATATGAAAAAGCTGAAAAATTCGATGATGTTGAATATCTAAAAGACTTGTTTATGGTTATTGTTGATTCGGGAAATCTTTCAGAAGCGGAAATAGTTCAGCAATTAATCGATCTGCTGGATTCACTTATAAGTAAATTATTTGATAAAGATGGTTTCTATGACAAATGCAGAAAGAAATATGCAGAAAAAAAAGGTGATAAAAAAACATCTATGGCAATTCCGGCAGAACCGGGCTCTACTATAGAATATGTATTGGATTTACCAGAAGGCAATGGTTACCTATCCATTGCAGGTTTACCGGCTGATCTTGACGTTGGTGAAAATGAATTTTTTAATATCGAGGTGACGGAATTCATGATACCGCCAGAAGCTGATGCAGGATACGCAATAATAAGCCCGGTATATGAAATAAGCTGGAATTCTTATTCGCCGGTGCCATTTGATATAACAATATATATGGAAGACATGGCAAGCCCAGATATGATGATAAAAGCTTTTGCGCTAACAAAAACGAAGGAAGAATCTTCATGGACAAATCTTGAGACAACAATCATAAGTGAAGGTGATTTCAGCATACTGACTGCATCATCTGATACGACAACTATGTTTGCTGTTGTAGTACCGGCTATATCTTATCTAGACATGCCACCGGCACATTGGGCTTATGATTCAACAGCACGGCTAAAAATGGAGGGGGTATTGGATGAAGGAATTGTCTTGTATTCTGAAATGGAAGTTAGCCGGGAACTATTTATCAAATATCTAGTCAGAGCGCTCAGCCTTGATTTAGTGACTGATAGTGTACCTTTTACGGATGTAGAGGAGTCGGATCCATATTTCCCATATATTAGTACTGCTTATCATAATGGTTTAACCACAGGGGTTGCAGCAGACAGTTTTGGAACGGGAGAAATTATACCGCGAGAACAAAGCATTACATTCTTAATAAGAGCTATTGGGATGGAGGAAATTGCTTTAGCGATGGATGAAGATACTATGATGGGGTATATTGATTCGTTTTTTGATATATACACAGATTGTTCAGAATGGGCTTATCCATATTTATCCCAGGCAGTAAAGATATTAATGCTTGAAGGCTATCCTGACAGTACCCTAAGAGGAAAAAATCTTCTATCACATACAGAAGTAATAGCTTTGATTGACAGAATAATGATTCATATAATATATAACAGCAGATAATTAAGCATAATGATATAAGTCAGGCTCAAATCTGTATGGTTGAGCCTGATTTTACTATATAACAGAAAATAAGTTGTAATATATAATAAAAAGAGGTGGAATTATGGCCAAAACAAGAAAAGAGGGAATTCCTAAAAGTGTTTTCACTGTAGTTATATTAATTGCTGTAGGAGGATTGTTGGCATTTGGTATGCTTGGCACCAGTATCAATGCTGAAGAGGATATTTTAAAAATCACCGGATTACACAGTCAAAAAATTCTTTACTCTGATATGGAATCTATAGAACTTATGGACGAACTTCCTATAATTACTGCTAAAACCGGTGGTTTCAGCATGGCTGGTAAACGAATTGGATCATTTACCACCAATGAGTACGGTAAAGTTAAGCTTTTTCTTTTCAATAATATAGGGCCTTTCATATACATTGAAAAAGCTAATGGAGATATAGTAATTCTTAATAATAAAGAGCCTGATTTAACTAATAAATTATATGATGATATATCAAGTAGATAGTATTTAGAGTATAATCTATTAATTACAACATAAAATAACATAGCAGGATGGGTTTTCGTGGATATATGCATTTTTTATTTTTCCGGGACGGGCAACACATGGTGGGCTTCAAACAAACTTGAAGAAGAGCTTACGAATCGGGGACGAACAGTTGAGATGCACTCAGTTGAAGTTTTAAGTGCCGAGAAAACAGCTGAATTAATAGAAGATGCTGAAACTATAATATTTGGTTATCCTTCATATGGGTCTTATATGCCGGTGTCTATGAAAAACTTTATAGATAATTTGCAAAAACCGGTTAAAAACAAGGATACATGCATCTTCTGTACCCAGGCATCATTTTCTGGTGATGGTGCATGGTTTTATCATAAAAAACTTGAAGAAAATGGATTTATAGTCAAGTGGGCTTATCATTTTAATCTGCCAAGTAATCTTAGTATCACTATCTCTCCATTTCCATACACTGACGATAATGTGGAATTAAGTAAAAAATTTAAAAAATGCGAAAAAAGGGTGGAAAAAGCAGCTGAAGATATTTCAATGGGTATAGCCTCATATACCGGTAATAATTTTGGTAGCTTACTGCTTGGATTAATACAAAGACCAGTTTATAGACTAATATATAAAACGCCGTTAAAGAGTCCTTATAAAACTATTCATTCAAAATGCACTTAATGTATGAAATGCATTCAAATTTGTCCGGAAGCTAACATAAAACTTATAGATGGAGAAATAACTTTTAGTAAGAATTGTACGATGTGCATGAGATGTTACAGTTTCTGCCCGGTTTCAGCAATCACAGCACATGGGCATACACATAAAGAAGGAGTAAAAACATATAGAGGTCCCGACGATTTTGACCCAGTTCTTATTGCAAAGAGAAAAAACCTTATGGACTTCATAGAATGAAAATTTGAAACACCCCTGGGGGGGACTGCGAAAAAATGATGGTAGGTGTCTTCTGTTCTGCGAGATAAGTGAGTTTTATTATGAATTACGTGTTGTTAGTAGTTTATTCCACAATTTTAATACTCATTTTCAATAATAATAATTTTTTTTTGATAAAGCTAAAAAAAAATGCTAAAATTATAAATAGTGTTGTAATCGGTTATATTGGATTTTAATGTAGTCGAGGAATATTTAAAAGTTCATATAGTCCTTTATAATTCATAATACGTTTGGGGGGGAATTATGAAAAAACTAGAGGGGAACAACAAAGCATACTGGCGAGCAACTTTAAAGTTGCTGAGTGTGATGCTGTCAATCTGGGCGATTACCTCGTTAGGGGTAAGTATCGTGTTTGTAGAATTCTTTAATAAATTTTCAATTGGTGGATATCCTTTAGGATTCTGGTTCGCACAGCAAGGCTCAATTTACATTTTTATCCTGCTTATTTTCGTGTATATCTTTTTCATGGGTAAAATTGACAAAAAATATGACGTAAATGAGAATTAAGAAAGGTATAAGGGGGAAATTATGAGTCTTCAATTAACTGTTTATATAGTAGTTGGTATAACATTTTTATTATATATTGGAATAGCAATATGGTCACGAGCTAAATCTACCAGTGATTTTTATGTTGCAGGTGGTAATATTAATCCGGTTTTTAACGGAATGGCTACGGCTGCAGACTGGATGTCTGCGGCGTCATTTATTTCGATGGCCGGTTTGATATCAGTAATGGGATATGGTGGCGGAGTCTTCTTAATGGGGTGGACAGGTGGTTATGTGTTACTTGCCATGCTTCTTGCTCCATATCTCAGGAAATTCGGAAGATTTACAGTTCCGCAATTTTTTAAGGACAGGTATTATTCAAAATCAGCATCACTAGTAGCAGTTCTTTGCCTTTTGGTTGCTTCGTTAACCTATATTGTAGGGCAAATGACAGGTGTTGGAGTTGCTTTCTCCCGTTTTCTGGGGGTTAGCAGTGATACAGGTATATACATAGGAATGGCTGTAGTATTTATGTATGCTGTTATGGGTGGAATGAAAGGTATTACATATACTCAGGTTGCCCAGTACTGTGTACTGATAATGGCATATATCATCCCGGCAATATTCATTTCAATGATGTTGACAGGGAATCCTATTCCACAGCTTGGATTAGGATCTAAAATGGTAGGTACTGATGTTGCATTTCTAACAAGGTTGAATCAGGTGGTCGTAGACCTTGGCTTTGAAAAGTATACGACCGATTTTGCAGGCAGTAAACTGAATATGGCCTTATTTGCACTGTCGCTTATGATAGGAACCGCAGGGCTGCCACATGTCATAATGAGGTTTTTTACAGTTCCAACAGTAGCATCTGCACGTAGGTCAGCCGGATATGCTCTGGTATTCATTGCCTTACTTTATACCACTGCTCCTGCTGTAGCAGGCATGGCCAGGTACAACCTTCATACGACAGTAACACCCGGCCTTGAAAACAATAATGTTTTTGCAGTCGAATCGAGTTTGGAAGCATCTGAACGTCCTGATTGGATGAAACGTTGGGAAAACACAGGCCTATTAAGTTGGGAAGATAAAAACAGTGATGGTCGTATCCAGTATTATAACGATAAATCCGATGACACCCAGTTCATGCAAGACGCAGAAGCAGCAGGCTGGCAGGGAAATGAATTAAACGTCAATGCAGATATAATGGTTTTAGCCAATCCGGAGATAGCAATGCTTCCGAATTGGGTAATTGCGCTGGTAGCCGCCGGAGGTCTGGCTGCTGCGCTATCTACTGCAGCTGGTCTACTGATTGCAATTTCTTCTGCAATATCACATGACTTAATTAAAGGTGTTATTGCTCCAAATATGTCGGATAAAAAGGAATTGTGGGCAGGTAAAATAGCTATGGCATGCTCAATAGTGCTTGCAGGATGGCTGGGGCTCAATCCTCCGGGATTTGCAGCCGGAACAGTTGCTCTGGCATTTGGAATCGCTGCCAGTAGTCTGTTCCCAGCTTTAATGATGGGCATTTTCTCGAAAAAAATGAACAAAGAAGGAGCAATTGCAGGTATGCTTTCCGGCTTGTTTGTAACATTATTCTATGTATTTGCGCATAAAGGAATCTTCTTTATTCATGGAACAACATATACTGATCTAATAGGTGGACCAAACAGCTTCTTCGGTATTTCTCCAGAAGCTTTTGGATCTGTAGGAGCACTTGTGAACTTCATAGTCGCATTTGTTGTCGATAGATTTACAAAAAAACCTCCTGAGCATATTCAGGAAATGGTAGAAAATGTACGTATACCCAGGGGTGCTGAGGACGTAAAAGGGGCACACTGATAAACAATGTAATGGTGGTGTGAAAATATGTTTTTCACACCACCATTTTAATAGAGGAAGGCATTAATATGAGCATTCTCACAGCCGTAACATGGATTATGTTTTTAGGTCTTTTCCCACTCTCTTTTTTTTGGTTAAGAAAAGCTTGGTTAATAGGGAAAAAAAAGGATTATTCTTATGTAGCCCTGAAACGTGGACTTCCTCCTAGCCAACCTGAAAGATATGCAAAATATTCTTTTGCTTTAAATCTCGTAGCAGGATTGATTTTTGCTATTGTAATCCTTTTAATAATATATCCCGGGTTATCCTATGAAAATTGGACTGCAATTGCAGGAGTTACATTATGGATGAAGTTTCTGGCAGAATTCATTTTAAGCCGAAATGCTCATATGAAGGATAAAAAATAACGATTTTATGATTAACCCACATATTAAGTGAGTGCATTAGTATGACTGCTGATATTACAGAACTGTCTTAAAATAGAAAAAGAGTTGCTTCAAATTTACGTTTTTCTTACTAATAAATGTAATGACAACATAATAATCAAGAGAATTAAGATTTTATATAATAATTAAAATTTAATAAATAAATGCTAATGAAAGCTATAACTGTCTGATATAATTGTTTTATGATGATAAAAGGTTTCATAGCTAATATCCAGAGCTTAAATGCACCAGCATAATGTGATGAAAACAAAAGTCATTATAGGTTTGTAGATTTATGGAGGTTAAAATGAAAAATAAAATTATATTGCATATAAATTATTGTGAACAGGGTCAGACGCTTGAGGAAACATGTGAAAAAGCTGTCGCATGGGGGTATGACGGAGTAGAGTTTCGAAGTAAACGCCCTAGTGTTGATGAAGATATGAATCAATATCTTGAAACTATTTATAGAGCTGCAAAAAAGTTTGGATTGGAATGTGTTATTTTCGGCGGAGGTAATCCTGATGTTGTAAATGACGACCAATCAATAAGAGATGGATCTATGGAATATTGCGAGAATTTCTATCCGCGAGCAAAAGAGATGTTTGATTTTGATGTTTGCAACTTATTTCTTGGAACTGTTTTAAATCCATCAAAAGAAGTACCTTATGCACAATTCGAAAAACATGGCTCATATATTGCACGCCCGGAACATTGGGAACGTGCTGAAAACGGATTGAAAAAACTTGCTGTAATAGCAGAAAAAAACAATTTTAAATTCGCAATGGAAACCCATCCAAATTACCTTCATGACTGCATAGCTGCCACCATGAAACTGGTGAAACTCAGTGGGTCAGAAAGTATTGGTGTAAATCTGGATTACATAAACTCAGACGTTGTACCAGGTGGAATGAGTATAGATGATGCAATTGAAACAATTGGTGACAGACTGTTTTATTTTCACCTTAAAAATATTATTAAATTGTCTGATGGTGGAAGAATACGTATTGGCTTAGGTGATGGTGAATATAACAATCGGCATATTATGAAAAGTATTAAAGAATCCGGCTATACAGGTCATATTTGTGTTGAAGCTCCAAGACAAGGTGACAGAGAATGGTTTGCCCAACAAGATTTGGCGTATATTAAATCAGTCATTAAGGACATCGTATAGATATGGAAATAAAAAAACTAGGAATTGGTATAATTGGCCTTGGTGTAATTAGTGATATTCATATTGAGGCACTAAAAAATATTGATAATGCAAAAATTATAGCAGTTTGTACCCGTGATAATGAAAAGGCGATTAAAAAAGCTGAGGAATTAGGATGTAAAGCATATACAGATTATCGTAAACTTGCATCTGATAAATCAGTTGATGCAGTAATCCTATGCACTCCGAGTGGATCCCGCCTTGAGATGGCAGAGTATATTGCAGAACAGAAAAAACATATCATATCTGAAAAGCCCCTTGAGGTGACTACTGAAAGAATTGATAGAATGCTAAAAGCTTGTAATGAAAATAGTGTTTTTATAGCTTCAATATTCCATAAAAGATATCACCCTGTATATAAATATATAAAAAATATGATTGATTCAGGAAGACTGGGTGAAATCGTAACAACTGATGTTCTTATGAAATGGTACAGAACTGATGAATACTACAATAATTCAAGTTGGAGAGGTACTATGGCCCTTGATGGTGGCGGAGCATTAATGAACCAATGTGTGCATTTTATAGACATGGTTCAATGGTTTAATGGGGGCATGAAATCAGTGTTTGCGAAAACCGGACAAAAAACTCATAAAGGCATTGAAGCTGAAGATACAGCTGTAGCAGTTGTTGAATATTCAAATGGTGCATTTGGTGTTGTTGAGGCAACTACAAGTTCATATCCCGGATTTTCTACTTTAATAACAGTGAATGGCAGCAAAGGTGGAATAATTTGTGAAAATGAGAGAATCAGAGAGATGAAGTTGTCAGACGAAACAAAAGAAGATCGTAAAATGCTCTTCGACTCTGAATTTGGTGAGCATGGTGGAGATGCCAAAACTAATGTAAAACAGGATTTCAGCCTTCATCTTGAACAACTTCAAGAAGTTGTAGACGCAATTTTAAATGGAAAACAACCTCCGGTTGACGGATTAGAAGCAAGAAAAGCAGTTGAAATCATAACCAGTATGTATGAATCAGCAAAAAGCGGAAAAGAAATTATCATTAACGGGAATTAATTTTCAGGAGTTCAAATGAATATATATTTCGGAGACCTTCATAACCATTGTAGTATAAGCTACGGATTCGGAAGCCTTGAAAATGCTCTGAATGAAGCTAGTAAACATCTGGATTTTTTTGCACAGTAACAGGCCATGCTTTATGGCCGGACATTTATGAGAGCAACAGCGATACAGCTTTTATAGTTAAATATCATAAAGCTGGGTTCAAAAAACTTGCTGATAATTGGATAGGAGTAAAAAATACAGTTGCAGCTAAGAACAAAGAAGGGGAATTTGTAACCTTTCAAAGCTATGAAATGCATTCTTCTCAATATGGTGATCATCACATCCTATCACCGGATGATACCCTTGAACTTACAAAAGCTGATACCCCCGGAGAGATAATCAATAAGCTAAATCAAGAAGCTGTTGCAATACCTCATCATATAGCTTATTCGCCGGGATACAGAGGAATAAGCTGGGAGCATTTTGATGAGAGTATTAGTCCTGTTGTTGAAGTGGTTTCAAAACATGGCTGTGGTGTTTGTGATGAATCAAATGGACAGTACCTTCATACTATGGGACCTAGAGATGGACGAAATACTGTATATGAAGGATTAAGATTGGGTAAAAAATTTGGTTTTACAGGTTCTACAGACCATCATGCCGGATATCCGGGATCTTATAGTGATGGAATAACGGCAGTGTTGTCAGAAGAACTAACCCGCGAATCAATTTGGGGTGCGATTAAGAATCGTCGTACATATGCTTTGACCGGAGATAGAATACGATGCAATTTCACTGTTGATGGAAGTCCCATGGGCTCAGAAATTTCTTATAGCAATACTCATGATATTAATCTTGAGATAAATTCAGTTGATTTTATTGAAAAGGCAGTAATTTATAAAAATCTTGAACCTATAAAAGCAATTCACAGAGAAGATTTTAAGTCTTCCAAAATTAAATATGGGAAATATAAAATTCGGATTGAAACCGGCTGGGGTCGAAAAACAAGTCCATATAAGTGGATAAATTCTGTTAAGGTTACATCAGGGGAAATTTTATCCGCAGACCCCTGCTTTAGAGGTCAGAGTGTACTTGCTCCTAAAGAGGGTGAAGACCATCAAGCTAATGTAAATATGCTGAATAATGAAATCATAACTCTAAATAACAATACAATTGAATGGAATTGTACAACTTTTAAAAATCCTACTACCCGCCATTCTGCGACTTGTGCAGTTGTAATTGAGATAGAGGGTTCGAAGGAAACCAAACTGGAAATAAATTTGAACGATAAGAACATTTCAGTATCATTAGATGGACTTATTAAATATGGAATCAGCGGGCATATGAAAGAATATAATTCAGAAGCTTACTTAATTCATAAAGCAGTTCCGGAAAACATGTACAATGTTAAATTGAACTGTGTTTCAGATTCAAAAGAAGGAGATTATTTTCATGCAGAAGTACATCAGATTAATGGACAGTCAGCATGGATAAGTCCGGTATTCATTAAGTAAAAGGAGCTTATTATGACGGGAAAAGAACGCACAATGGCTGCACTTGAAAGAAGGAAGTTGGACAGATTTCCGAAATCACTTCGATGCACCAAAGAAGCGCAGGATGCTTTGTTGGTAGTTACCGGAACGACCACTAAACA
>Ga0255364_10304_pt1 | contig 11588 bp, 10 predicted proteins | sample ANMaggSSYBR01G12_FD_182087 | JGI IMG/M metagenome (GOLD analysis project Ga0255364, IMG submission 182087) | Sediment cell enrichment communities from methane seep in Santa Monica Basin, California, United Staets - ANME aggregate JGI... | ecosystem: Environmental > Aquatic > Marine > Cold seeps >...
CTAAATCTGTAGCTTTTCGCGATAATTTAAATTCTCCCTAATCTTTAGAAGATCACGCATCCTATTCAAAAACATAACACCTGCCTGGGGGTTTTCCAGGCTTCAGCGCCTTTTCGATCCAGCCCAAAGCTCACTATCTAGTGGGTGTTTTTTTCTTAAGGGGGATTTACACGTCTTATATTGATCTTTGTATCGGCTCTTTAAGCGCGCTCCCTGATAAGTGATCATAGGGGAAGCCACTGTCCCCCTAAAGAGGCAATAATGCTATTAATGCAATGAAAACGGGAGGGGCTTGACATGAATGCTTGCATTTTGTATACTGGATTTATACTCCAAGATGGCCGCCATTCCGGCCATTGGGGGAGAAATTATTTAGGGGGATTTCACCCATCCCAGTCCTCATCGCTGCCCACATCAAAATTATGGTGAGGAGCCATTATGTGCAGGAAATTATTTTTCGTCGGGGCGATTCTTTTGCTATTGGTTGGCGCCTCAGCGACCCCGATTTCAGTCCGAGCGAAAGGCAATCCGCCTCCTACCCCGGAACCTGTCAAACCGCCCTGGATCACAGGGAAAAACCCAGATGTGTCATTGTCTGCTGGAGAGGAAGGAGAGTTCGACCCTTCCGGAATAATCGGGTACTGGGAGGGAGTGGAAATACCCTTATTGGCCCCTCCCCCCAGTTATGTTGATCTGGTTCCCCAGCACCACGCGGACAACCCACCAGCTGTACCTGTCCTGGCAATTCCCCAGCGTTACCAAGATCCTGCAAATGTGACTTGCGGGGCAGCTGCCCTAGGTATGGCCCTGGAGTTTCTGTCCCTGAATGGAGAGGGGAATGCCCCCTCAAACGAAGCTCTGGTAGACGAACTCAAGAACTCTGGTTTGCTGTACGAGACGGGTACGGGGGTGGAGGAGCTGGCTTACCTGGCCCGAGGGCACGGTTACCGGGGGACAACAGCCTTTCACAACTGGACCCTGGAACAAATAGCTGAACAGCTCCATTTGGGAAAGCCGGTAGTGGTCTCTCTGGGCGCCAATGGCGCCGGGAAACCAGGTCATTTTGTGACCCTGACCGGGGTTTCGACAGATGGGAAGTGGGTCAGCTACAACGATCCCATTTTAGGAGCACAAACGGTACCCGCTGATGAATTTCTCAATCAATGGAATCTACAGGGAAATTCGGGCCTGGTTGTGCAAAAGACACCTCTGAAGGCAGCGAATGATCCAATGCTGCCCTGGATGGGATTATTCGGGGCGCTGTCAACACTGGCGGTGCTGGTGAAATCGAATCCCAACCGAACAGACCTCAAAGAAACTCTGAGTACCATTCGAAGTGTGCTAACCAACCCCGGGAGGAAGGGAGTTGGTGGGAGTTTATCCAGGGGCGGCGGATTGCGCCGAAAGTCACGGAAATTGTCGAGCAGGAGTCGGAAGTCGAAACCAAAAACAAAGCAAAAACATAAACGAAGGGCTAAACCGAAGCCCAGACCCACATCCCGCCTTGAGTCAAGGAGATCTGTGCCTAGTCCTGCGCTACGCAGATCGGCTCAGAAAATGAAGACGAAACCCAAACCGAGTCTGTTCGGGCGGATCAAGAAAGTTGCTTCAAGAGTGAGAAGCACGGTCAGGAAGGCGTCTTCGAGAGTGATCTCGAGAGTAGGTTCGACAGCGAGACGCCTGGTGCCTTCCCGGTCAAAATCTCGGACTACTAGACCAAGGCAGTCAGTACTGGTTGCAACAAGCGGCGCCGGTCTGCGGCGGGCGCAGGTCGTAACGAAGTCAAAGCCGAAGCGCAGGGGGCTGCTTGGCAAGATCGGTTCTGCTGTGAGCAATATCGTGAGCTCCGTTAAGAAAGGGGTAAGCATTCTGACCAGCAGCGCTGCGAAAACTGTGAATCAAAGAGTCAATCGCATTCGCACAGGCGCTTCAGCCATCATCAACCGGACCCGGAGTTCGGTGAGATCGGAGGTCAAGTGGAAGCTGGAAAAGAACCCAAAACTAACACCAACACCTACACCTTATCCCTCATCTACTCCAGCTCCATATCCTGTGCCTACGCCCGCCACTACACAAAAGCCTTATCCAGCGAGTAAGTCAGGCCCAAACTTCTGGCAAGAACTTGGGATTGGGTTGTCTGGCTCTATGGTTAAAGTAGCAAATACTATTAACCAAAAGATAAAAGACCCAGTAAAAAACACCGTGTTGAATCCCTCGTGGTGGCAAGATAAAGTCATTAAGGCTAGTAAAACTTCTCAATCAGTATTGAGTCTATCTGCCAGCAATGAATGGGATTTCAACCTATTTTCACAAGAAGGTGTTATTGCTCAATCTTATGTCCCGCCCAACATACTACGGATGTTGTATATGGAGCAAAAATTTGATATAGAATCTAAAGTAAAGATAACAGGGAACCCTGGCAGTATCCTGGATATTGATATTACGTCTGGAACATATAAGGTCAACCTGGGAGAAAAAATCAGTGTTTATTCATCAATAAAAGGTGGGGGGTTGACCCTTGGTGTTGGAATTAAGAAACCAAGTGAACTACCAGGTTTTGATTATATAGTTGAAAAAAATTCCTTAAGCAGTACCTGGAGGGGGCTAGCACATACGTATCGAAAAGAAGGTGTTGATGTTATTGATGACCCATATGAGAACGTGGAAAGCAAAGTTATTACATCCTTGGAGTGCAATACACAGACCATAAAATCAGAAGGAATCCTTGTATTGACTGTTGGTACAGCTTTAGCGCTAACTGGAATCCCTGCCGTTATTGAGGCACTTCCGGTCTTAGGAGTCCTAAAGGAAGCATTGGCGCACTAATTAGACATGATAAGAAACAAAAGAGATCTTACGAAATTACTTTTAATGGTTGGGTTTTTGTTGTTTTTATATGGATGCAGTAAATCTGGTTCTGGACCGAAGATAACAATAAATTCCCCGTCGGATATCTCCCCGAATCTCTCCGACATTCAGTTATTTTTCTCAAAAAACCAGAATGATGTGAGCAGTGCCATTATTACAACACTGGACAGGAAAGAAGAATCAATATTTGTTTTAATAAATGAGGGTGACGATGTTAAGTTATCACCTTCCGGTTCGTATCTGGCATATAGTTTTGGAGAGTCTATTGAGGGAAAGTTCCATAGTGGGATTTGGATTCGTGACATTAAGGAGGAAGTTGAGAGAAAAGTAATCTTATGGTCCGAAGAATATACAGTTGTTTACTTAGATACTCCAAGTTTTTTCCCTGAAGAAAATGGATTGATATTCTCAATTACCAGGTTTGAAACTGATACGGTAGGTCTTGCAACGATCAACATGGATGGTAGTAATCTGCAAAACATAGATACCCCTCCAGGCAAGTTGAATAAGGGACCAAAGATCTCGCCTGATGGAGAAAAAATCCTGGTACTTTGTTCGGGCCCAGATGTTGATTCCGGGCAGCCAGGGTTTATGCTTTGTATTATGAACAGCGATGGCTCTGAGAGAATTTTACTCACAGAAAACGGTGATTATCATGGCACATATCTATTTACTCCAGATAGTCAATCAATTATTTACTCAGAAGCAGAATGGGGGGGATTGATTGGATTAATCAATAAACCCTATTATCAAATCCGAAGAATCGATATTGATGGAAAGAACTTGCATACAATACTGGATTGGCATCGGGCTCTCAACGTCTTGGCTCTCAGTGATGATGGCGGAGAAATAATCTTTATGGACAGATATGACAAAGGAAAAACCACAAAAATATATATTTTAGACAAAGATGGCACGAACCTTCGACACCTGGCGTATTTTGATGATTTCCTGGCTGATTGGTACCCTAGTGAGTAGAAAGGTAACTTGAATTATTTTTCAATTATAAATTTGAATATATAAAAATAACTACCGGGGGAAATGTATCGATTTCAGCAGTTGATTAACATTAAGTCCAACAGATAACTGAAGACACATTTTTCCAGAACTAGCTATGCTCAAGGAGCACCTGGAGATCTTACTCTGTGATACATCCTTGTTTGATTTGGAAATAACAGATCAAACTCTCCATAGGATCTTTGAGACCATCCCTGAAGAGATCAAAGAATATCTCTATTAATTATTATCAACCAATCGAAAGGGGGAGATTTGCGTTAATGACTGAAAAACATACCCCTACCACCACGCCTGATTGGCAGGCTGCAGTGCGCCGACGCACGCGATTTTACCTGCTGGTGTCGATCCTGCTGGCTGTGCTTTTTGGTGTCCTGGTTTTTCAATTCTTCTCCCGCCAGCAGCGGATCGCACCTGGGGAGTTAATCCCGGCAGTATTTGCTGCTCAGGAGATAAAAAGTGGAACTACCCTCACTGCGGAGATGCTGGATGTCAGGGAGGTATCTGTCCGTGCTATCCCGGGGTCACATTTCAGCTATCAAGAACAGGCGATTGGGAAGGTCACACTTTATCCATTGGTTGAAGGAGAAGTGTTATTGCCCGAGAAGCTGGCAGGAGACAGAGGAGGAGCAATAGCCCAGCGCTGTCCGGCAGGAAAATGGTGTGTGAGTATCCCTGTCACCTGGTTTATCGCCGCCCCACCAGATTTAGCAGTGGGGGATCGACTGGAAATTGCCTCTGTACTCCCCGGAAATAACCTGGAGGAGGCTGGCTTTATTGCTACTACGGTGCAGGTTGTAGCTTTGCCTGGAGATGAAGAATTTCCTGCTTATGTTTTGGCTGTTGATGATCAGGAAGCCATATCCCTGCTCTACGCCCGGGCTAATGAATTCCAACTGCTAGTTCTGCTGCGGCCAACGGGAGGTTAATCAATGGTATTTGTGATTGGTATTTTCTCCGCTAAAGGTGGTGTTGGAAAAAGCATCCTTGCTGCCAATTTAGGGGTTGCATTTGGCATTGGGCATCGCCGCCGTACAGCGGTAATTGACCTTAACTCAGGATTAGGGACCACAGATTTGCTGCTTGACCTTGAGCCAGAACGCAGCTGGTCTGACCTGGTTTCGGTCATTAACGAGTTATCATCCCAGCATCTTAAACTGGCGATTACGGAATATCGTCCCGGAGTGGATTTACTGGCCTGTCCCCCGGTATTGACCTGGAAGCAAACCTTGACCAAAAAGAATGTTTCTTCGCTTCTGGAAGCATTACGTGAGGAATATGATCTGATCGTGCTCGATACCTCCCCCGGCCCCTCGCAGATAAACGAAGCTGCGTTTTCCCTGGCTGATATCCGGCTGGTTGTTCTCACACCAGATGCTCCAGGCCTGAGAGCTACTGCCCGTTATCTCGAAGCTGTACCAGAGAAGAAAAAAATAACCGGTTTGGTGATTAATCAGCAAACCGCAGGGGCAGCTGTCACGCCAGATGAAATCAAGGATCACCTGGGGGAACGCCTTTTTGCTGTTCTGCCCATGGATCCCGGTGGAGTGTGGGCTAACATCAGTTATGGCGAACCCTGCGTCTTGCGCAAATCTAGCAAATTAGGGAAATCCATCCGACAGCTTTCGGCACGGCTGCTCAAGATGACTGATCAAAGGACAAACTGAGATTGGGAAGATGACAAACAAAGATCAGGCAGCGCTCGAGGATAAATTACATCGGATGGCGAGTGAGTATATCCAGGTGCATTTGGCCAATGAAGGTGATCCTCTCTCCTATACAAAAGATCGTGAGCGTCTGGCGAAGATTATCTGGAACATGCTTCAGCGAGAGGGTGAAATCATCCCCCAGAAAACTGAAGAGGAAATTGTGCAGGCGGTTGTAAATCGGATGGTCGGCCTTGGTCCCATCGAACCCTATCTGAATGATTCCCAGGTTACTGAGATTATGGTTAATTCTCCTGATGTGATCTTTGTCGAAAAAGAAGGGGAATTGGAACCTGTCCAAGCCACTTTCCGGGATGAGCAGCACATTCTGAATGTGATTGATCGTATTGTTGCACCCCTGGGCCGCCGGGTGGATGAATCCACACCATTTGTGGATGCCCGGTTGCCGGATGGATCCCGGGTTAATGCCATTATTCCTCCCCTGGCACTAAGATCACCAGCCCTCACCATCCGGCGTTTTTCAGCTGATCCTTTTACCCTGCTGCGGCTGGTGGAACTGGATAGCATCAATAAACAAATGGCGCATTTTATACAGGCATGTATCCGCGCTCGGCTTAATATATTAATCTCGGGCGGAACGGGATCTGGAAAAACTTCTACATTAAACTCTCTAGCCCGATGTATCCCGGAAGGCGAGAGGCTAGTCACCATTGAAGACACAGCAGAACTGCAATTAGCGGCTTCAAATCTGGTCTCCCTGGAAACCCGCCCTCCAAATATTGAAGGAACGGGGGAAGTCAACATCCGCACGCTGGTGCGTAATGCGCTCCGTATGCGTCCAGACCGGATAATAGTGGGAGAAGTCCGTGGTCCAGAAGCGTTTGATATGCTGCAGGCAATGAATACCGGCCATCCTGGTTCGCTGACTACCGTGCATGCCAATTCACCTGCAGATGCTGTCCGTCGGTTGGAGTCGATGGTTTTAATGGCGGGATTGGACCTTCCTCAACCGGCTATCCGGGAGCAGGTCGCCAGTTCGTTGGATTTAATTGTGCAGCAAGAGCGATTGCCTGGAGGGAAACGAAAGGTGGTTTCTATTGCCGAAGTCCTTTCCTCTCAGGAAGAAAGCTGGGATAACCTCAGGATAAAGACTGAAGAAATATTCGCTTTTCAACGAGAAGGATTGGACGATCGCGGTAAAACCCAGGGGCAATTCCACGCAACAGGCTATGAACCTCTTTGTTTGGAAGTCATCAAACGGAGCGGTTTCTCTGTACAGGATGAACTGGAGGATTGAGTGCCCTTTAGAGTTATAGGCATCATTGTATATGTAGTTGTTTTGTTCACTGCCTGGCTTTTTCGGGACACCCTGTTTGGCAGCCTGTCGGCTTCTATACCTGTTTTGCTTGGGATCACTGCAGGCATTATTTTTTTTATTGCGTTTCTTCCTCTGGTAGAGAATTTGAGGGGAAGGGAACTGCGTCGAGTCTGGCGCCAGCGATTGGAGGAAAGAGATGGGCTTGCCCGACCAATGACCTGGTGGCAATCGCCCAGCTTCCTTATTCAACGGATTAATTCCACCCTAAATAATGTATTCCAGAAGGGGATTGGCCGTACCCTGCTGGGATGGTGGCAGGATGCTGGCTTTGGATCTCAACCACTCTCTCTGCTCATTGTCTTGATAGGGATTATCAGCGGCGGCAGCGTGGTGGGATATCTCTTTATTGGAAGTACCCTGCTGAGTGGATTTTCCACATTATTACTCCTGGTTGGTTTCATCACGTTGACCTATTCACGTGCCAGGATGCAGCGTCAATTATTCCAGGATCAGTTTCCATGTGTGCTGGATCGATTGGCTGATTCATTACAGGCCGGGTTTTCACTTCCCCAGGCGATTGAATTTGTGATTCCCAACCTTTCCCAACCCAGCGCTTCAGAAATGGCACAAATATCTGGACAGGTTCGAGTTGGATTTACCATGGACCAGGCGCTGGGGGAACTGTATCAACGTCGGACCAACGAGGATGTCCGGCTGCTGGTGGAAGGATTAACTCTGCAGCGGCAGGTTGGGGGAAATATGGCCTCAATGATGCGTGAGATGGCGGAGATGGTGCGAAAACGAGTAGAGCTGGAAAACGAAGTTCGAACCATGACTGCCCAGGGCAGGCTCTCGGCGGTAGTGATTGCCTTGCTGGTCCCGGTTTCCCTGGGACTGCTGTCTATGTTTCCTGGATATACCGATGTCCTCTTTAATACAACTGTCGGCAATCTGGTATTGATCGCCGCCGGGATTATGGAAATGATAGGTGCAGCAATTGTTATCCGTCTGATCAGGATTGAGGTGTAGAGATGGGATTAATATTCTTTATCGCAATTGTTTTTGGATCAATAATATTTATATTGTTGATCTCACTGATTTCCATGGATGATCAACGCGCGAAGATTCGCCTGCGGACACGGCTCATAACTTGTGAAGCCCCAACTCCATTTCCCTGGAAAACGCGTTTATTATCTTTCCTGGATGCTGTTAAAATCCCGGATCTGTTTAATCAATTGGTGGACGAACGTACAGTAATCTGGTCCGGGGTCGAAATGACCCACCATCAATATATTGCTTCCTGGTGGTTGTTGAGCTTAATGGGAGTTGTTCTGGGCGCGGTAACTTTTGGATTTGGTTCGGGAGATTTAGCAATGGGGCTTCTCGGATTTACCCTGATCCTCTTCTTGTCTATTGGCCCATATCTTTATTTGAAATTCCAGATCCGGGAGCGAAAGAGGGAAGTGGAACGATCGTTACCTGATTTTCTTGACATGCTGACTTTCACAGTAGAGGCGGGTTTAGGTTTGGTACCTGCTTTAAAGAGGGTTAGCATAGGCATAATAGGCGTATTTGGCGAAGAGCTGCAGCATGCCTTGGTACAGATTGAGCTGGGTTTCTCGCGACGAGAAGCTTTGGAGGAGCTTGTCATCCGAAATCCTTCCCCTGATGTGGAGCATTTTGTAGAAGCGATTCTGTTATCTGAACGCCTGGGTACATCCCTGGCAAGAACAATGCGAATCCAAGCAGATTTGTTGCGAACCCGCCGTCGTCAGCGCGCTGAAGTTAAGGCACAGACAGCCCCCATTCGGATTATCCCAGCCCTGGTGTTCTTCTTTTTACCCAGCTTGCTTTTGATTTACCTGGCGCCTCCGATTATTAATTTTTTATTTCGCCGCTGAGTGTGATTATTTTAGGCATCAATAAACGGAATACGGTTCGCAATCAGTGCCCTGGTGGGCAGGCATTAGTCGAATTTGCCTTTGTGCTACCGATCCTGTTGTTGTTAATGGTAGCAATCATTGATTTTGGCATCATTTTTTATTCACAAATGGCAGTTTCCAATGCAGCCTGGGAGGGAGCGCGGGCAGGTGCGACAATTATTGATCCATCTCAAGGAGATCAGGAAATTACCGGTGCTATTAATAACGCTGCCTATGGTTTGGACATTTCCCGTTTGACTATTGATATTGATCCTGCGCAGGATGAACCTCCCCGCAATCAATCCTTTCCAGCACCCCGCGGGGAATCTCTTACTATAACGGTCATATACAATATAGAAATCACCTTTCCCCAGGTCACTGTGCCGATCTCCGGGCAGGCAGTGACCCGCATGGAGTACCAGAACCCATGAAAAACAGTGAAAAAGCACAGGTGGTGATTATTGTAGCAATGCTCCTGATGGTGATTCTTCTTATGCTGGCCTTAATTATTGATGGGACCCGATTGATTGTGGAACAGCAGGAGTTGAAGCGGGCAGCGGACGCGGCTGGAAAAGCAGGATTAATTGTTGTTGGGGATCGAATGGTCACCCAGGTGGTTAGCGCTCAGACTGCGGCGGCAAACTTAACCCTTACGGCTACTCCTGCAGGAAGCACCCCAGGTCCAACACTGACACCAACACCCGCCCCGGATGATTTTTATTCCTGGTTAAATGATGATCACAGGGAAACACTGGTTGCCCCGCCGATGCAGACACTGGTGGCGACGCATGTCCTGGGCAGCGTTGAAGAGAATGGCTTTGGGTTTAGCAATTCTGCGGTCACTGAACTTGAAATTAACTTTCCTGACCAGTACTTTTCAGGCGCTCAGCATTTGCAGATTTATTTCCGGATTAAGCGTATTGTTACCGTGATGTTTGGATCTCTACTAAACCTAGAAGAAGGAGTTTTGTCTGGAGACACAAAACAGAGCATTCCCCAGCGATAATCCGGGGCTTCTGGTAGTACTGATCCGTCTGGCTCCCCTCTTGGGGTTAGGAATAGGGGCGGTTATATTGGGATACCGCCTGGCAGACTGGATTCCTGGGATTGGCAGTTTTTATCAATTAGTAATTATCCTGGGATTGTTATTAGGTATGATTCTCCTGGGAACTGAGCCAGGCTGGAATGTGACCTTATACCTGGGATTTGCCCTGGCTGGTGGAGTACTGCTCTTCTGGTCTGGTGCTCAGGTTAACCAGCAAAAAACATGGATCTTGTTTTCAGTATTATTTCTGATTTCTCTGGCAGGAGGAGCGTTTTCGAGCAGGAGTACAGGACGGGTGGCGGCGGTATTGTTTCCAATCACGATTCTTTATCTGGTAGGATGGATATTCTTCTTGTTTTTCCCACTTCCAGGGTTATTCAAGATGATTTGGATAGTTTTAGGATTGGCGCTTTTTACCTTGATAACAATAGCAGTATTCAAGCGGGGTAAAGCTCTAAGTCAAGTGGAAAGTGCAGTACCGCTTACCATTGAGCTCTTTGTGGTTCTCTTTAATCTTTACTGGTTGTCAGGTTTGATCTGGTAGTAGAATGGCAAGCGTAATTTATGCAGCAGAATACCTCTGAAAACATTCAACTTTGATGATTTTTAGCTGAAAATTATTGACACCGCCCCTCAATCATGCTACATTACATACAACTGATTAACGTCGGAAGGACAGGAGAAAGTCCCTGCATCCGGTCCAGGAGGAGAGAGATTTCCAGCCCGGGTCCGGGGAAATTGTCCGCGAAGGTGGGTATTCTTAAAGTTTTGAGGTGTATGCGCTGCCCACTAAAACAACACCTCACCAATGTTGCCCGGTGTCCCGACGCACCAAACGGCGTCCGCGGGGACTACGCTCCCCGCAGCCGTCGATCAAAAAACCTGAGGTTCAAATCTCAGGTTTTTTATATTTATTAGATAGAAGGAACCCGGTTCCTCCGAGGAACCGGGTTCCTTTAAGGATCACGCTTCCTATTATCTTGGCAAGTGAATTGCTATCTTGCAGGCATCTCCCCCGCTCATCACGCTTTCCAGCAATTCCACCCTCACCGATTCTCCTAATATTTCCTCCCAGATGCCCTGGTAAAAGCCCGCCCCGCAGTAGCAGTAGACTTCGGGCAAAGCCGGTTCCAGCCCCACCCCATCCCGCACCCTGGGACAGTGACAGTACAGACGGCGCTTCTCCTCTGGATCAGTCTCTTTAAAATAATCGACCAGGAAACCGCTTTTGGGGATCTTGGTGGCAATGATCGAATTCCCGTCCCGGTACCCTGCTAGCCCCCAGCCCAAGGAGTTTATTTTACCAATCAGCTCTTCCTCTAACTCCAAAGTCTCCCGCATGAATCTCTCAAACTTCACCTGCAGCATTTCCACCACCAGGTCAAGGTTTCCGCTGGATTGATAAGCCTCTTTAACGTCCTGAAGGTCTTCCACCGGGTAGCGGCAGGCGCAGCTGGTTAGAATTTCCCTTTGGGTGCCCTCATCCGTGTTTTCCGCCAGCAGGTCCAGCGCCCCGCAGGTCCAGGTTATTTTTTCAGTTGTGCCTGTTTCCTGGGTCAATCCTTCTCCGCCCTGGAGGACTAAATCGCGGACTTCTTTTCCCGCGGCGGTTTCAACCGCCCGGGATAATTTCTCCTGCCAGTTCCTTTCAAAATCAAGTTTATCTCTTTTTTCGGCCATGTTTTTTCCCAGTATAATAAAAAATATCTTCAGCTTTTGAGTATAGCACAGGGAACACCAGGGATTAACCACTC
>Ga0255364_10305_pt1 | contig 11586 bp, 13 predicted proteins | sample ANMaggSSYBR01G12_FD_182087 | JGI IMG/M metagenome (GOLD analysis project Ga0255364, IMG submission 182087) | Sediment cell enrichment communities from methane seep in Santa Monica Basin, California, United Staets - ANME aggregate JGI... | ecosystem: Environmental > Aquatic > Marine > Cold seeps >...
AATGAGGTTGCTTTTAGAAGAAGTTCAAGCAGCAAACGCTTCAGCAAATGATTCAGTACAACAATTTGTTGATCTAAAAAGCGATGCAAAAAAATTAACTACAGAATTTAGAGAAACAGTAAAAGAACTCCTTAGTGATGAAAAAATAAAAGAACTCAAAGAGCAAATAAGAGAAATTATTGGCGAAGAGTTACAAAACTATAGTAAGAAAATCCAAAATAGAATTAAACAATTTAACAGAAATCAGATACATCGATTATATGGAATTATTGGAGTGACAAACGAGTCACTAGCTGATGCTTATCAAGATGGCAATATAACAATGGAGGAAGCCAAATCCCAAATAAGTAAAATGGTAAATATGCTGACAAAAGAAAAGAAAAACCAGATTTTTTCAGAGTTGAAAAAAGAAAAAATCGATAAAAAAGACTATGCCAATGAAGAAGCAGGTGATGCAATGTTAAACTTTGAAGAAAGAGAACAGAATAGGTCACAGAATAGATCGGATAAGGCAAAAAATGAGAATAATAATGGGAAGGGTAAGGATCCTCAAAATAAATAATTGGAGATGTGATGTTAAATGGATAAAAAAATTATATCACTCTGTTTTCTTTTAATTATTGTAATAGCCGTAACAGTAACATACATTGCGTCTGATCAATTTTCTTCGGAAGAAAATCAACAGAATTATGTTCCTGCTTATGATGATGTGGCAGATGAGGATATAAATGATGAAATTAATGATATTTTCATCTCGGAGGATGATGAGGTAGAAATCGGAGAAATGGTTTAACCATCTTCTCTTTTATCCTTTTATTTATCTCTTCTTTAGTTATTACCTATTTATTCTTTTCTTTTCCATCTTAAGCGTGTGTTATCCTGTAATTATTTCGCCTATTATTTTGTTCATCCCTCATTTTATTAACTCCTTTTCACAATATTCCATGAAAACCCCTAGCAGATGGCCCTGTAATCTATTCCAGAATGCCTGTTCTGGGGTTTCTAAATTTTTGTAATCCAAGCTCATGTGTGGCCTTATCTTGTTGTACCAATGGATGAAGTCCCCCAGTGTTTCAAAATCACCTCTGTGTTTATCGTAAGTATCAAACCATTTCTCGATTTTCCCATTGGTTTGAGGATGGCTATATCTACAGAGTGCTTGTCTGATTCCGTTTTCCTTACAGAAGTTTTCAAATCTGTGATCTGCATTTCCATCCTTGTCTCGTTTATTGGCATAGAATTCACTTCCGTGATCTGTGATCACCTCTTGTACACGCCGTATGTGACCATAATCATCAAGCACTTTTTGAAGAAGTGCAACAGATGCATCTCCACTCCGTCTTTCATATTCATCGCCTGAAAGAATCATTCTGGTAGAGTCATCTTCAACGAAGCAAACCCATTCTCCATTATTGGCGTTATGCCAATCCATATGAACCGCACTAAGGCTCCGATCTCGTTCATATCTAATCCAAGGTTTCTTCCTAACCCTCATATTTGGATTCTCCTTTACAAATCCATTATCAAGCAGTATCCTATGAATAACATCATTCCCTGCATGGATATCAAATCGTTTACGAAGGTAGTGACCGATACCAACAGCACCAACACGCAATTTTTTCTTAGGCCGTTTCACACGATCCTCTAGATCCACTGGATAGTCCATACGAGACGGCCGACCACGTTTACTACGCTTTGGTATCTCCTTTGTTTCCCTATATTTCTTCGCCAGCTGCTGAACCCGTCTTCTACTGACATCAAATTGATTGGCCACATACTTGGTATTCATACCATAGTCTACAATGCGGACAACTATCCTCGATATATCTTTTTCAGAAAGGGACATTGTTCTGTATGCAATACCCGCTTTTAGATTTTGGCGAAATAATTTGCGGATTACACATTTCCATCTTAAGCGATCATATGTAAAAACCCAAGCGGACTTGGCGGGTTAGACCTGTTTTACGGGAGAAAAACTGTATAAGGTGGGGTGTTTTTGATGTTTGTCTATATCTATCTGTTGACAATTATCTCAATTTTCGAGATTTAAACGCTAAAGATAGTTCTCTTGTACGGAAAACAATGAATTCTTTCTGTGTTTTAAAATGAGTGTCATCACTCCAAATTCCATCGGCTTTTATAGAAATACAAAGAGCAATGAAAGGTACATCGTCGATATCGTCAATAAGTGTTTTAGCAATGTCAAACGATTCTTCATATTCCTCCTTTGGCATGATGGTGATGTGCTCGAAGATTAGATTGAGCAGGAGAGCGAATTCTTCATGTGTTAATTTTGCTTTTTTACAGATTAAGTTTTCATATTTGAAAAATTTCCTTTAGGGTATACTTTGGTGTAATTAATTGAATTGCCGGTGAGACAATGATTCGTCTTGAGAGGCCATCTTTTATCAGGGAAGCTATGATACTATTTGTATCAATGACTAGTCTCATTCCATCAAACCATGTTTTTTCGCTATTTCATGTTTAATTTTCCTTCCGATATCAATAGCATCCTTTTCGGTAAGTTCACTTTTTAAAAGAAGTTTATCCATGAGTTCAAGCCTTCGAGCTTGTTCCCACATGGCTTGTCTTGCTATTTCAGTCCATTTAATTTCTTTATGTTTTTTAATTATCTTATGAAGTTCTTCTGGTATTGCAAGAGTCATATTTGTCATATTTATCACTATAAGTAATATATGTGTTTTTACGTATATAAGGTTTTTTACTTACATTCTGGCATTTGGCAGATAACTTCTAGCAATTTTACTATTTCAATAGAAAAAAAAGTCAGCGGACCTGGCGGATTAGAAGGATTTTACAGGAGAAAAACCGCATATAAAACCCCTATTTTTTGTTTGTCTGCAGCTATCTGCTGGAAGCAATATCTAGCAGTTTTTTTCTGTTCTCTTACTTAATTCAGAAAGATGAAAATATTGTTTTTGTTTTATAAAATCGTCCGCTAATTCCAAACAAAATATTTCGTCAAAAGTCGTATCCACAAGATAACTATTTTCTTTCAACAGGCGTCTAAAAGCGTCTTTTTGATCGACTCCAATTGAAAAACCAATTACTTGTAAATTATTTATATCTGGCTCAACAACCTCTGAGTTAGGTTGATATGTATGCCCTTCCAATGTCAAAAATATGTAATTCTTTGTTGTCATAATATCATCTTTTATAGATTCATTTCGTTTTGAATTTCATAAAGCTCAAAACTTTTCATGTGCAGTCTTGAAATATATTCATAATTAACAAACTTAACTCTTGCTTTTATATCTTTGAACGCAGCAACATTGATTTTTTGTTTGAACTCTTCTTTTCTATTGATTGAACTAACAATATAAAATTTTGAATAAAAATCTTGTAAATCAACAAATTTCAAAAGTGAATTGTAGATAGATGTTGTATGCTCAACCTCAAACAGAGATGAAGGAAATTTTCTATCATTAAACCAAATCACATCAATTGTCCCAGCTCTTTTAATTAACTCAGGATAAGTAAATTTATGAATCCCATCGAGGCTAGCAATTTCCTTCAATGGTTTATCTAAAAATATTTTGTTTTTATCTTGATTTGGAACAAAAGTAGCAAATCCTTTAATATTGCCAATTTCTGCCAATAACCCTTGGTAATATGTGTGATTAAATTCCTCCTTTTGTTTTTTAGGGATTTTTTCACCGATGGGAAATTGTTTTAAAACAGCGTCTTTATGACTTTTTAGTGCCCAAAGCCCTGGTTTAATTTTAAAGAAAAACCGTTCGTCTTGAACGATTCTACGGATACTTGCAAAAGGTGTTTTTGTTTTCCATTTACAATTCGGAATCTTTAACACATTTTGATACAAACACCCCAAGGTAGCAAAACCACCATTTTCTTCCATGACTTTTGTTACAGCTTCGTATTGTTTCATGACCCACTTCCCATTTTTATAAAAACTATCGCCGATTATTTTTTGTTCTTTCTAATGTTTTATCCTCATTTAATATATTCTGTTGACTTTTATCCATCTGACACAGTAGTTTTAGTCATCCTATATTAGCATTTATAGTTGATATTGACGTCATAGGTTATAGAATGCAAAAAAGAAACGCAAAAAAGTATAAACAAGATATAAACACTGCTTTAGAAAAGAAACAAAAAATAATGTGCCCAAAATGTAACAGTTTTAATACAGAATATCTGGGCACAGAGCAATATGATCGTATTACATATGAATTCTACAACTGCAATAAATGTGGATGCGAGTTTGACAGAATTATCACTACAAGATATGAGATAATGAATAATTGACTCTTATAAATTAGGAGGAATATCACATTCATTAATTATTGAAACCTTGCTTTCGAGTGGAAATAACAGGAATGAAGAGGTACGGACCTGGCGGGATTCGAACCCGCGATCTATAGCTTAGGAGGCTATCGCCCAATCCAGGCTAGGCTACAGGCCCAAGTATGAAGCAAAGACCAGCATAATTAGTATCGTTTTTAAAATTTGGCAGAGATTTGGATTAAGGTGATTTGTATTCTGTGGTGAAATGTGCAGATGCAGTGCCAAATTCGTCTGTTTTCCTTTCTCGCAGTTTACTTAATCTGATAGTATCATATTCAATATTATCTGAACTTAACAATTTGGATATGCCTGGTATATGCCCATCGCCGATACATGCTACGATGTTCTGATGGTTCTCTGTTAGTTGCGTTAGTTTTTTTGCCATATGGGCGTTCCGTTCATCTATCAATGTGCGTTTGATTGTTGGAAAGCTACTTCCAATTTGTTCGATATATGTATCGAATTCCCCCTCAATTTTTTTCAGTTCATTCTCTATCCTTTTCTTGCTTACAAATAACCCTCCAAATCCTGACAACAAGAGTCTAAATTTTTCGGATATGGACATGGAACGTAGCATTTTTGTAAATAGACTTTGCGCATTCATGTCTATAAGTTTCAGTGGTATTTGGTGAGACTGTGCATATTTTATTGCTGCAAGCATTTCATCTCCAGCATTTACGCCATATTCCTTCGCCATGCTATCTTGGAATCTAGCTAATAATTTGTAGATGATGGGGACATTTTTTTTGGCATTTTTATACGACTCAGGATTTGTGTGTTTCATTATGAGTGTATTGTATCGCTGCCCATCTAGCTCCACGCATATGACATCCGGTTGTCTTTCATCGAAATTTTCTATAAGTGCAGACGAAAGATCAAAGACATGCCCCGTACCTATTAACGTAATCATTTAAACAACCAAATCCTGTAAAGCCATACCATACTGCATTTTATTTCATTTTTCATTGAACTTTTGGAAATTATTATATATTGATCCCATGATTTGCTTTCAAGCTCTAACAAGAATGTATTGAAAAAGGATTTTTAAAGGATGTGGAATAGAATGGATGGAGTCGAGATGGGAATGGAATTAGACGTAGGAAACAGTAGTAGAGTTGTTACTGGTATTGGTGGACTGGATAATTTATTGAGAGGCGGCTTTCCAAGGGGCAGTGTAACATTAGTCTCAGGAACTCCGGGTACAGGTAAGACTATTGTATGTTTCCAATATATTGAAGCAGGGATTAAAAACGGAGAAAAATGTTTATATCTGACATCCGACGAACCAGTTAAGAACTTACTTTGTGATGCAAATAAATTAGGCTTTGAATTTCAATCTGCTATTGATAATGGTCAGTTAAACTTCATATATTTAGATCTTGAGAGACACAGTGTTCACAAAGAGTTGGAGGAAGAGATTAGAACGGGGGGATATGATAGGGTTATATTGGACTCCATTTCTCCGTTATCTGAGACCCCAATTTGGATGGTGAACAATGGAAATGAAGTGATACCTTCTTCGAATGCCATGACTACGACTTCTTATCCGGTAGAATCTGTCCAAGCAACGAGAGTTCATCTTCGTCGTCTTATGGGTATTCTCAAGGAAGATGATTGTACCACCTTAGTTACTTCCGAGATACCTGAGGGATCTCGTAGTTTATCCCGAGATTCGATTACTGAGTTTTTGGCAGATGGAATTCTACTCCTTGATCTGGATACAACTATGGATCGTAGGAAATTAACGATACGAAAAATGCGCGGCACGAAACATACGTTAAAGCCACAGAATATCGAAATAACAGAAGGCGGAATTAGATTGGTATAGTTTTCTTATGGCTTGTGATATATTATTTCTGAGGTGATGCAATGAAGGATGAGCCCGGGATTGTGGAAGAATTAAGGAAAATGGAGAATCTCGGAAAACTTGTTATATGGTTGCAAGACGCATCTCAGGAGATACAGGGTTCTGAAAACATTGCAGGTGATGATGCCCATAAAACAACGTTATTCACTGATAAAAATACTAAGGAGTTGATGACAGGCACATTTGGTGGTGCTGGTAGACTAACAGAGATAATTGAAAACAATAGGATGCTATTTGAGATTTCCCCGGAGATTATTGTACTTGTGGACAGCACAGGAAATGTCTTAGATGTGAATTCCAGATTGTATGATTGGATTGGTTACAAACCAGAAGAGATTGTTGGAAAGAATTTTTTCAAACTACCCTTTCTGGCCAGTGAAAACGAAATCAAAATTAAGAATCTTTTTTCTCATGAGATGATTGGCAGTGGAGTTTTTCCACAAGAGCTAGATTTTATTGCGAAAAGCAGAGAAAAACGAGTTGGAATGGTCCACATCAGCCCGATAAGAGATAAAAACAAGAAAATTACTGGAACTATGTTGATGATCTCCGACATCACTGAGAATAAGATTGCTGAGGGGGAGATCCATAAGCTCAATCAATTCCAGGAAAGCATTATTGATAATGCCAATGTTTGGCTTAGTGTCATGGATGTGAGTGCCAATGTTTTGGTGTGGAACAAAGCAGCAGAGGCCATTACCGGCTATTCGCGTGAAGAAGTAATAGGGCATGACAAGATATGGGCATGGTTAAGCCCAGATGAGGGTCAATACCAAAGAGATGTTACAGGTAAAGGTGTCTCACTTATCGAAGGGGCGGTATTTGTACAGAATTTTGAAACAGTTATCAAGCGTAGAGATGGGAATACCAGAACAATTTCTTGGAATCCTCATAGTCTTTTGGACAACACGAATAATCCTATCGGATCCATTGCCCTGGGCCGCGACATTACAGATCAAAAGCGATACGAGGAGAAGATTAAAAAACAGAATGCCCAGTTGAAGAAACTTAACCGTATAAAATCAGATTTTCTCAATGTAACTTCTCATGAACTACGAACACCCATGGTTGCAATAAAAGGATACGTTCAACTGTTATCAGACATGTCTCTCGGTGAAGTTACTGAGAAGCAGAAAAAAGCGCTTGACATAGTTCTTCGCAACACCATCCGTCTGAACAACCTTGTCCAAGATATTCTTGACATCTCGCGTTTGGAATCTGGAACTATGAAATTCGTTCCTGAAAAAACAGACACTAGGCAAATGGTTGAGGAAATAGCTGAGACTATGCAATCGTCTGCAAGTATAATGGAAATAAAGATCAATGCAGATATGGAGGATAATCTTCCTGAGCTGACAGTTGATTCGGGACGTATAAAACAGGTAATTGTTAATCTTGTAAACAATGCAATAAAGTTCTCTCCACGTGGGTCGAATATTAATATGCAGGCTAGAAAAGAGGGAGCTTATGTACTGTTTGAGGTCCAAGATTTTGGACGAGGTATACCCAAGGATAAAAAAGAGAAAATTTTTGAGACGTTTTATCAAGTCGATTGTGCCAAAGATAGTAAACTACTTGGCGGTGCAGGGATGGGCCTTGCGATTTCGAGAGGTATAGTTATTGCCCATGGTGGCAAAATATGGGTTGAGAGTAAAGTGGGAGTAGGGAGTACATTCAGATTCGTATTACCATTAAAACCTGTTAGAGATGTTGAAGGTAGATTCAAAGAGATTGATTTATTCTCGCATAAAGAATGTACATAAGAAATACAGGGTTATATCCTCAAAAATAAAGAAATTAAAAGGAATGATGTTTTCATTCCTAATATCTGTAGTGTTCAGGTTTATACGGTCCTTCTACTTTTACGCCGATGTATTCTGCCTGATCTGCTCTAAGCTTTGTTAATTTAACACCAAGTTTTTCAAGATGCAGCCTAGCCACTTCCTCATCAAGTATTTTTGGCAACATGTACACTCCAACTTCATGATCCTTTTTCCAAAGCTCTATTTGAGCAAGACATTGGTTAGTGAATGAACTACTCATGACAAAGCTTGGATGCCCTGTAGCACAACCAAGGTTCACAAGACGCCCTTCGGCAAGCATGAATATCTCGTGTCCATCCGGGAAGATGTATTTATCCACCTGTGGTTTGATGTTTAATTTCCTTACACCTTCTATTTGCTCAAGCTTACTTATCTGAATTTCGTTATCAAAATGACCTATATTACAAACAATTGCCTGGTCTTTCATGTGTTTCATATGTTCTGCGGTAATGATGTCTTTATTTCCTGTGGCGGTGACAAATATATTGCCTTCTTCTAAGGAGTCTTCAATGGGTTTAACTTCGTAACCTTCCATTACAGCCTGCAAGGCGCATATGGGATCAACCTCATTTACAATTACTCTTGCACCGAATCCTTTCATTGATTGGCAGCAACCCTTCCCAACGTCTCCATAACCGCAAACAACTACAGTCTTCCCCGCAACCATGACATCTGTAGCTCTTTTTATTCCATCTGCAAGACTTTCTCTGCATCCATAAAGATTATCAAATTTAGATTTTGTTACAGAATCATTTACATTAAATGCAGGGAACAATAATGTGTTATTTTCCATCATCTGGTATAGTCTATGTACCCCCGTAGTAGTCTCTTCTGAAACTCCTTTTATTTCTTTGGAAATTTTTGTCCATTTTGCAGGATCTTTTTCATATGTTTTTTTCAAGCAAATCATAAGCTCTCTGATATCTTCTCCTTCATTGCTGTAGTCTTCATTCAATAATGATGGATTTTTCTCGATTTCAACTCCTTTGTGAACGATAAGTGTTGCATCTCCGCCGTCATCTACAATAAGGTGTGGTCCTTTTCCATCACCAAAATCCAATGCTTTCTGAGCACACTCCCAATATTCCTTTAAGGTCTCCCCTTTCCAGGCGAAAACAGGAACGCCCGACTTGGCAATAGCAGCAGCGGCGTGATCTTGTGTTGAGAAAATATTGCAGCTTGCCCACCTCACTTCTGCTCCTAGTTTAACTAAGGTTTCAATAAGAACAGCAGTCTGTATGGTCATGTGCAAGCTTCCCATTATTCTTGCTCCTGCAAGTGGCTTTTGAGGGGCATATCTCTCTCGCACAGCGATTAGTCCGGGCATTTCTTTTTCAGCAATCTCAATTTCTTTCCTTCCAAAATCAGCTAGATCAATATCTTTAATCTTGTAATTTTCTGTTTCTAATACCATCATTACAACACCTTTCTTTACTTTTATTTTAGTATAAGTTTCGCGTCAACTACACATATATCGTTCTCATATACAAATACTGGATTTAAATCCATTTGGTCAATATGTTCAATTAACTCTTGACCAATCTTTGATACCTTTAGAAGAAGATCGATAACCAATTCTTTGTTTGCTTTCATATTTCTAAACCCTTCTAAAAGCTTTTTTCCTTTTATTTCTTCAATCATTTGCACAGAATCATATTTGTCAATAGGTATAATGCGAAAAGTCACATCTTTATACAGCTCGGTGAATATACCGCCGATTCCGCACATAATTGACAGTCCAAATGCAGGGTCCTGAACGAGACCTATAATGATTTCAACACCCTTTTCTTCCATCTGATCGACAAGAAGATTTTCTTTTGGGAATTTTTTCTTGAACTCTTTGAATGTTTTTTCAAGATCACTCATATCTTTGATTCCAAGTTTTACGCCACCGACATCCGTCTTATGTAAAATCTTATTTGAGCACACTTTTAGTGCCACTGGAAATTTTAAGCCTAAGTTTTCCAAATCCTCTAGTTTGTTTACCAGTTTATAGTTCGTGGTTCTTATTCCATATGCTTTCATCAGGTCCTTTACTTCGTTTTCTGCAAGAGGTCCTTTTCCTTCTACCAATTTTTTTACACTCTCTTTCATGTTCAATCCTTTTTCCTATTATCTATAACACGCTTTGCTTTCAAGCCTTCTTGAGGAATGCCATTAGGGGGTAAAACTGTTACTCTTGGCGTAAAGACAATTACAGATTTTATGTCATTCTTCAAACTCTCTTCAAGATCTGCTGATTCAACTTGACTCAATTGATTTTTACTTTCTACTTCTACAGTTAGCATGTCAACATCATTTTTGGTATCAAGCACCATCCTCCAGTTACCACCGACCTCCTGATTTTTCATGAGAACCGATTCAATCTGGCCTGGGTATATGTTCGTTCCGCGGATGATGATCATGTCGTCACTTCTTCCCTTAATTGTAGTGTGTTTTACATGGGTTCTACCACAATCACAAACTTCTTGGTCATATATTTTTGCGATGTCTCTTGTTCTGTATCTTAGAAGAGGCATTCCTTCTTTTGTTAGTGTTGTTAAGACAATTTCCCCTTCTTCTTCAGGTTCCACTGGTTCAAGTGTTATTGGATCAAGAACTTCTATTAAGAAATGGTCTTCCCACAGATGAAGCCCATCATGTTGATCGCAATCTGTTGAAACGCCTGGTCCGCACATTTCTGTAAGGCCATAGATGTCATGTACGTCCATGTTCCAAGCATTCATGATTCTTTTCTTCAGGCCTGGAGTGAACATTTCGGCACCAAAAAGCCCATTTCTTACCTTGAGTTTTTCAAGATCTACATCTATTTCCTGAGCTACTTGTGAGAGTCTCATTGCATATGAGGCGACACCTGAGATAAATGTAGTATCATAATAATCCATGAGTTTGAGTTGTCTCTCAGATTGTCCCATTCCTGATGGTATAACAAGTGCGCCTACCTTCTGTGCACCATAATGAAAACCAAATGCGCCTGTGAATGTACCATATGGAATTGGATTTTGAAAGATATCTTTTTTTGTAAGGCCAGACATTGAGAGACATCTTGCCATGACTTCAGACCAAACATCTATATCATTTGGTGTATAGCAAACGGTAATAGGTATCCCTGTTGTACCAGATGATGCGTGAAGCTCTATGCAGTTATCTAGAGATGTGGTCATCATACCAAAAGGAGAGTTATTTCTGAGATCATCCTTGGTGGTGAGTGGCAGTTTACGTATGTCCTCAAGGGTTTTGATATCCGTTGGTTTTATCTTCAACTCTTTGAATTTATTCTGATAAAATGGAACATTCTCATATAGTTTTTTTACTGTTTCTTTTAACCGTTTCAGTTGTAATTCTCTGATTTCCTTGCGAGGCAGCGTTTCCATTTTTTTATTAAACAGATTATCCATACGGTTTTTCCCCGTCGGGGAAATAGAATTATTGTTATTAAGTCTGACGACACAAAAAACTGAAATAAGTCGGCAAAAGTTTTAAATAAAGAATCTCCTTCCTATGCTCCTACCAAATCTATGGACTAGGTGTACAAATCATGGTACTAAGTATGTATGATCACGTAAG
>Ga0255364_10306_pt1 | contig 11571 bp, 10 predicted proteins | sample ANMaggSSYBR01G12_FD_182087 | JGI IMG/M metagenome (GOLD analysis project Ga0255364, IMG submission 182087) | Sediment cell enrichment communities from methane seep in Santa Monica Basin, California, United Staets - ANME aggregate JGI... | ecosystem: Environmental > Aquatic > Marine > Cold seeps >...
GGGGTCAGCGGTTGCTGCATTTCTAAATATTTCCCTAAAAATTCCCCCTTAGAAAAGAAAGTTTTTGGTTATTCATACCTGGATGAAATTCAATAATAGGGAAAGTAGTTGATATATTATCCAAAATACGGGTCCTCGGAGGACTTCCAGGCCTGTAAAAAGTTGTAAGTTACACGCAAGGAGGGGGTGACTGGCGATAACAAACCTGTTAGGCTCCCCTATATCTTTTTCCTGTATGATGCAGGTAGTTTCTTCCCCTTTTATTCGGGGATATTGATAAATTGATGTATTTAACCTGCTGAACATGAAAACATTTTCTATTCCGGATTTTAAAGATCAAGAGAAACAGCGCCGAGCCAATATGTTGGTTGTGACGCAATTTTCAGTGATAATTTTGGTCGCTGCAATCGTTATATATTCCTCCTTTACTTCTCCAGAGCACCCCGAGGTCTTATTCATGGGTGGTATCGGGGCTCTGGCTATGTTGATCTCCTATGGTTTGTTAAGGAAAGGAAAGCTGGAGGCGGCTTGCTGGCTGATTGTGATTCTTGGCTGGCTTGTATTTACAATTGACATGGCAATGGTAGCCGGAATACGCGGGGTCAGCGTCCATGGGCAGATTTTGATAGTTATCTTTGCCGGGTTGGCATTGAATGGAAAAACTGCCTTGTTTGAAAAATAGTTTAAAGCTGCTTTCCCATGCTGATCCGCTCTTCTATTGAATAACCCAATTTTTCGTAAAACGCTTGCAGTTCAGAATTATTTGCCCGGATCTGCAAATTTAACTTTGGGCAGGACATCTGAGCCAATAAACCTTCTGCTTCCTTCATTAGTACCGTACCAATGCCCTTGCGGCGATAAGCCGGATCAACGGCAAGGTAATAAATCCAGCCGCGGTGTCCATCATACCCCGCCATGGCTGATCCCACCAGGAGACGATCATTTACTGCAACTAGAAACAATCCGGGTTGGATTTTCAACTTGCTTTGAATATCTCTGAGTGGGTCATTGTGGAGTGGTGTTTCAGGAAATACCTTTTTCCAGAGCTGGATGACCTCTAGTTCATCGTCCATCCTGTAAGGTCGGATATCAATCATAATATTCGAGCTTGGTAGCTGCATGGGATTATTGAAATTTTTATACCCGTATGACCACAGCGATTATACCAAACTAAAAGGTTATTCTTGTTGCAATTAATTTCCCGTTCAATCCAAGACGAAAAAATATTGCCAGGCGTCCCTATGCTTTATTCAAAATCCCTGATGATCTTGTCTGCTCTTTTACCCTGAACGGCTGAGAGTTCATCGAACAGAAGATAGGCAGGGTCTCCAGAGCAAGCACCGAGCACTTGAAGTGGTATGCCTGCACTGCCTGGGCGTACTTCTTCATATCCTTTATCAATTTAGGGGATCTGTAGAGAGGAAGATGGTTGTCCAGCTTCCGCCTGTCAAAATAATGGCCGTAGGCGTTCTGACGTTAATAATACATGCAACCGACAATCAAGATTGGCTGAACGTAGAAAAATTTGAGTTACAAAGTGCCTGTATCACACCGCGATCAACCGCCGCATGTCAGTTGCTCTTTTCACACCACATTTATCAAATGTATTGTCCCCCATCAACCTTGATAACTTCGCCAGTGACATGTCGGGATTTATCAGAACACAAGAAAGTTACCATATGCGCAACATCTTCCGCTTGGCCGATACGGCCAAGTACAATTTGTGAAACAAAGTTATTCCTCACTTTTGATGGTAGAGCACTCACCATCTCGGTTTCAATAATGCCGGGAGCGACGACATTTATATTTACACCATATGGCCCCAAATCTCGGGCCACTGATTTACTTAAGCCAATTATTCCTGCTTTTGCAGCTGAATAGTTTGAGCCAGCCTCGCGACCGCGCAGGCCATGTATGGATGCAATCGACACAATCTTCCCAGACTGCTGTTGGCGGAACTGCATAGCTACAGCGCGCATATAATTAAAAGCACCCTTAAGGTTTACATCCAACACGATATCCCATTGTTCTGCTTCCATTTCCCAAATAGGTTGATTTTGATGAATGCCAGCATTATTAACCAAGATATCTAAACGTCCCAAGCTTAAGGTCACCTGTTCAACAACTTGGCGGGCCCGGGAGAAATCTGCTGCGTTTCCCTGAACAGCAAGGGCTCTACTACCTAGCTTTTGGATTTCACATACCACATTTTGGGCTTCTGTCTCATTCTTGAGGAATGTAAAGGCAACATCTGCGCCTTCGGAAGCCAGATCCAAGGCAATAGCCCGTCCAATTCCTCTGCTACCTCCCGTTACAAGCGCTACTTTACTCGATAACATTCCCATTACATTACTCCTGATTGACTGGCTTAAAGGAAATTAAATATGTATAGCGCTGCCTTCTGCAGCATGCGCAGCTTCCATCAGCACCTCCGAGATAGTCGGATGGGCGTGGATGTTACGGGCAATCTCGGCCGGAGTCAGTTCGAGCATGCGCGCCAGGGTCAATTCAGGCAATAGTTCGGTTACTTCAGGGCCGATCATGTGCGCGCCCAGGATTTCGCTGTATTTCTCATCCACTACAAGTTTGACCCAACCTACGTAATCGCCCAAGCCGAGCGCTTTGCCGTTAGCTTGGAAGGGGAAACGCCCGATCTTGACTGTGTAGCCACGCTCTCTGGCCTGCGCTTCGGTCAGGCCAAAGGAGGCCACCTGCGGCTGACAATAGGTGGTGCGCGGCATCATCTCGTAGTCCAGAGTGACGGTCTCATGTCCGGCAATATGCTCCGCACAAACAATTCCCATGGCCGAGCCGACATGTGCCAGCATCAATTTACCGGTCACATCGCCGATGGCCCAGATGCCTGGTATATTGGTCTGCATCTTCTCGTCTATAACGATAAAACCACGTTCGGATAACTTGACACCAATCTCTTCCAGCCCCAGCCCATTGCTATTCGGGCGGAATCCGATCGCAACCAGGGCCTGCTCAGCCTCGATGGACTTGGTCTGTCCTTCGGTAGAGACCGTAACCTTGACACCCGTTTCGGTCCTTTCCACAGCTTCAACTTTGTGCCCGGCCAGTGTCTGGATACCGCGTTTCTTGAGGGCTTTTTCTAACTCGGCACTAACTTCCTCATCTTCCAGAGGTATGATACGAGGCAGCATCTCGACCACTGTCACTTCCATACCGTAAGAATTCCACAAGGTGGCAAATTCCATTCCGATAGCGCCAGCACCAATGATGACTGCTGATTTAGGTAATTTAGTTTGCAGGATGGCTTCCCGGTAGGTAACGACTTTCTCGCCGTCCACTTTCCAGGCCTCCGGGATGACCGCCGAAGCTCCCGTAGCGACAATAACGTTCTTAGCAGTCAGCTCCGTCAGCAATCCATCCTGACCAGTAACGGAAATTAGCCCCGACCTGGTAAGAATCGCAGAGCCCATGACAACGGTAATTCCGTTCTTCTTCATCAAGAATCCAATACCTTTGACCAACCGGTCCGAAATCTGCCGCGAACGTTTGACGGCCGCGCTGTAGTCTAAGGACAGATTCTCGAAGGTAAAGCCGAATTCCTTGCCACGCTCGCGAAGGGTATGCGCCACTTCAGCGTTTTTCAGGAGGGATTTAGTAGGGATACAACCCACATTCAGGCAAACACCGCCCAGCCATTCCTTGTCCACGATGGCGGTCTTCTGCCCAAGTTGTGCAGCACGGATAGCGGCCACATAACCGGCCGGCCCGGCGCCGATAACAATGACATCAAAGGCTTCAATCATTCTTTACTCCAGTTTATAATAATTCAGTCCAGTATTCCACATATATCAAGTCTAGATTAAATGGAATTACCGACATTGAAATTTAATAGTGCAGCTTCATACAGGTAATCCAAATCTTGCTTCATTTCTATGAAATCAAGGATGGCTTCTTTCAGTGGATACGCTGGTTCATAGGCAATCTTTTCCTTGGACCTGAGTGGTGATAAGTCGTAGGCATCAATAGGATTTGAAGTGTTGAGCGCCTTTGTATGATTGATAGATAGGCCGGGGAACACGCCGCGCAAGACCTCAACCACTTCGCTGCAACGATAAACGTAACCATTGATATTAAAAATAATGTGGTCTGTAGGAGCTGCCTGCATAGCTAAAAGGTAGGCGCGTACAACATCCTTGACATATACATAATTAGCTAAATAATCCTCCGGCGGCAAATCCACCGGCTGGCCAAGAATGGCATTCTCAATTAACCGATGCGATATGCTCAGATCACGGCGGCGGCTCTTGCCCAAACCGTAAACCACCGGCTTCCGAAGGCCGATATTATCCACGCCGTTGGAAAGCTTATAATAGCGAGCGACATGCTCGTTAAACAGTTTACAAGCTCCGTACATTGACGTCGGGTTAACTGGAACATCTTCAGTAATCGGTGTTACGGAATAACCTTCAGCATAGCCATAGACGGCTTGGCTGCTAGCCCAGACAACCCGCCGAACCCCAAGAATCCTTGCTGCCTCCATCACATTCTGGAAGCCAGCGCAGTTTACCTGGATTGCCCTGCCGGTTTGGTTGTCAGTATCCGGGACAAGCATATATGCCAGGTGAAAGACCACATTCACTTTGTAGTTAGCCATTACTCCCATCAAGTGAGGCATGTCTGACACATCACCATATATGAAGGTAATCTTGTCCATACAGTCTGCAATGTATCTGGCATCAGGAGAAGAATCAAGTACAATCACTTTTTTCTCCTGGCTGACCAGCTCGCGCACCAAGTATGAACCGATGAAACCAGCACCACCTGTTACCAAGAAAACTTCATCGCCTGGCAACAATACTTTCAAATTTGTTGTCATAAGGAATCTCCATGGAGTAATAATTGATTGGAAACGTTATCCACCAACAATAATGTGTCATCTTAGGAAAGCGGGATATCCTGCAATCCAAATACTTCCTCGCCCTTCATGGTAGTCATATCACTGAAAACATATTCCTTGCCCAGGCGCTTGCTTTTATTCTGGCCCAGGCTGCTTTATTACCAACTATGTTCTGTTCTTGAGATAATCTCGTTTTGAAGGTCTTGGCTGAGACGAACAAAGTAATCACTGTACCCAGCTACGCGCACAATGAGATCTTGATAATCCTCTGGTTGTTGTTGAGCAGCTTGCAATACCTCAGAGGAGAGCACATTAAATTGCATATGGTGCCCACCCAGCTTGAAGTAGGTTCGCACCAAATAGGCGAGCTTTTCAAGGTTTTCCTCTCCGCTGATTACCGATGGGTGAAATCTCATATTTAACAACGTGCCGCAGCAGCGGGCATGATCCAGTCGAGCCATCGAGCGGATAACTGCAGTCGGTCCTTTCTGGTCCATACCCTGAACCGGTGATATACCCTCCGAAAGAGGACTCTTGGAACGCCTGCCATCAGGTGTTGCGGTAGTCAGATCGCCAAACCAGATGTGCGTTGTAGTTGGGATCATATTGGCAGCATAAGGTACACCGCGTTCGTCATGATGTTTTTCTAATTCATCGGCGAACATCTCAACCACATCGTGAGCCAAGGTGTCGACAAAATCGTCACCATTACCCCATTTGGGCATACGATTTCGCAGCAGCTGCAACTCCCTTTCATATCCAATGAAGTCGGCATGCAATACCTCAACAAGATGTTTCAATGAAATGGTTTTATCATAATAAACCATTTTCATTATGGCTGCCAAAGCATCAGCCATAGTCCCTGTACCTACACCGCACATCATCGGAAGACTATAGTGAGTACCACCATCATGATAATCCAGGCCTTTTTCTAAACAGTCATCCATCAGGAGCGAAGTGAAAGGGACAGGACAAAACTCTGCGTATACTTGCTTGGCAATACCATCATAGATCATCTTTAGATTAATGCCGTATGCCATCTGTTTACGAAAAGATTCCAAAAGGTCATCAAATGTGGTCAATTCCTCCGGGTAACCGGTTCGTGGGCCCAATTGCGTACCTGTCATTGGGTTTATGCCATTATTCAAAGCCAATTCCAGGCTTTTGGGCATGTTGAAGTACCCACTGGATGCCATCATGTCTTTGCCTTGTACAACCAATTCAACACATCCGTTGATACCACCCCTTCTGGCATCCTCAAGAGTTTTACCTTTGTGAAGCAATGCCTGAGTCTTTTCATCTTCGTTAAACAGCGCCGGCATACCAAAACCCAAGCTTACCACCTGGCAAGCTTTGGCAAGGAATTTGTTTGGAGTCATTTCAGAGATAAGTACAGAGATTTGTGGCTGTGGTAAATGCAAGCAACCTGTGACATCCAGGCATAAAAAGGAAAGATCATTAGTAGCATCCCTCCCATCTATTGTCTGCCCCCCTAAATTCAGGTTTTGGAAATCGTTGTAGGTATTGCTTGCTTTGGCCGTCCCACCTTCCTTGACCACCGTTAACTCATTAAGTTTGATCCACAGGCAAGCAAGCAGCTCCCAAGCTTGCCCGCGAGTAATTTTGCCAGATTCAGTATCCGCTTGGTAGTAAGGATAAAGATACTGATCAAAGCGGCCCGGGCTAATGGCGTAGGAATTGGTTTCCAGGTTCAAAATAAGATGCACAAAATAAAAAGACTGTAAGGCCTCATGAAAGGAGCGTGCAGGATTGGCCGGGATCCAACGACATATCTCAGCAATATTTTTTAGTTCAGCTTTGCGAAGCGGATCTCTCTCGTCAGCAGCCAGTCGTTCAGCTTCCTGGGCGTAGCGCTTTGCAAAGAGTATGGCGGCATCACAGCTACGGGACATAGCCTGCAGTAGAAAGATTTTTTTAAGACAACCCGAATCTTCGTAATTGATATTATCAAACTCGGCCTCTACCTCAGCCTTAAGTCCCAGGAAACCTTTTTTCAGCACCCGTTCGTAATCAACCGTGATGTGGCCGATAGTACGATTCAGAAAGTAGTGAAAGAATGCGCCTTCGTCGGAAGCACGTAAGACTTCCTTGGGCAAGGCAGCCATGATTTGACTGTAAACCTGTTTCCCACGCCAGTATTCAAAAACCTCATTGCACAAAGTTGCTTTGGTTTTATCACTCACCTTGAAAGGTGACTCTTCGCGGAGGGCAATCGTATCTAATTCCTGTTCTACCCAATCACAAGCAACCTCAGGGTACAAGGGTGAACCGAGAATCGCTGATGTCTTGCAACCAACAATTAGCTCCCCTTCCCGGATCAACACTGTTGTATCCTTAAGAATTTCTTCCAATGCCTCTGCTCGTCGAAGGAGACTCGGCTGTCCATCCGTCCTGGCATAAGCCCTGGTTACTAAAACAGCCCGTTCAGCAAAAACCTCTGGTCGGGCAGCATGGAAGCCAGCAAGTAGATTCTGTACTCTTGATGAAAGTGATGTTTGAGTAATTTGATGCCCCTTTTTTATTAATCTTATTTCAATCTAATCCATAACGTAACCACCGCTGATTACTAAATTTTCTCCCGTCATGAAACTTGCTGCAGGAGATGTTAGGAAAAGAACCATCTGCCCGATCTCTTCAGGCTGTGCTCCTCGGCCAAGGGGTACATCCTTCAAGCCTTCATAGAAGCGTCCACCAGAGAGAGCATTCTCCGTTGCGACCCAACCTGGCGAGATGGTGTTGACATTTATGCTATATGGTGCCATCTCAGCCGCCAGACACTTGGTAAAAGTGATGACAGCGCCCTTAGACGCGCAATAATGAGAATTCCCATATCCAGAGCGTCCAGGCATAATACCCGGCTGCATACCGTCGACTGAACCTATGTTCACGATCTTTCCACTACTTTTAGCAATCATGGTAGGAATAACTGCCTGACAGCAGTTAAAGATACCTTTGATATTAACATCAAAAACACGATCCCATTCTTCTTCTTTCATGGTTGCTACCAATCCAGGAGGATACAGGCCGGCAATATTGGCTAAAATGTCAATCGTGCCAAATTCTCTCAATGCCGTTTCAGCTAGTCGTGTTGCATCCTGGCGAACAGCCACATCCATCGTCACAGGAATGGCTACGCCACCCCATTCGTTGATCTCCTTGGCCGTAGCAGCAGCCCAATCACCATTGATCTCGCCAATCACAATGCGGCAGCCTGCTCTAGCCATTACATGTGCTGTTGCTTTTCCTATTCCTGCCCCTGCACCGGTAACGATACCAACTTTATCACGCAGGCTTATACCCTGTAAGAGTGGCAAATCGCTGTACTTATCGTTTGTTCTCATAATTTATTCCACCAGTACAATATCTGAAAAACAATCAATCCATTACCATCCCGCCGTTGACATCCAACACTTCGCCTGTAATGTAGCCAGCGACATCAGAGGCTAGAAATAACACAGCCTCAGCAACGTCGTCCGGGGTGCCCAAACGATGAACAGGGATTTCCTCAATCACCTTCTGCCAGCGCTCTGACTTGGCTTTCAGCGGATCTGTTGCTATCCAGCCAGGAGCCACAGCATTCACCCGAATGCCATAGGGCGCCATCTCACAAGCCATGGAGCGCGTAAAACTAATCACGCCGGCCTTGGCAGCTGCATAATGTGCATTCTCAGTGGTACGTGTCTTCGCATCGACGGATGCTATGTTAATAATGACACCATTCTTTTGTTTGATCATCTGGCTAGCAGCAGCTTGCGAACACAAGAATGTACCCTTTAAATTCACAGCCAGAACATGGTCCCATTCGGTTTCTATAATATTGACGATGGAACAGTTTGGATAAATACCAGCGTTGTTGACCAGGATATCGAGACTACCAAAAGCCTCAATAGCTTTCTCTGTCAATGCAACTGCATCATTCTGCTTTGTGACATCTGCAATCAGAGCGGTTGCTTGTCCACCACTAGATTCAATTTTTTTAACTGTCTGTCGGGCTGTTTCAATATTTAGGTCTCCAACCACAATTTTTGCTCCCGCACAAGCCAAGCGAAGAGCAATTGCCTGACCAATTCCCTGACCTGAACCGGTAACGATTGCGACTTTGTTTTTTAATTGCAATTTCATCTCTCCTTTTTGTCCGTTTCACCGCAGAATGTTAGCTCAATTTCTTTCAAGGTATCTGATTTCAAGTTGCCGCAAAACCTCCAACGGTTCTTCATCGAACAATTCATTGAAAATCAAGTTGGGTCGATCACCTTCTAAAACAATATTCCATTTACCTGGGTATTGATTAAAAATGCAATCCGGAAAAAGCATATGGTGGTGCCAGGGGATATGGTTCTGTCTAAACACATCAACCTGGTTTAGAAGCTTACTGGCATGATTAACTTGATTATATTCAGAAACTGGGTTTTCTAAATAGTTATCGCCATAATAAATATTTAGAAGTTCCTGGTTAATTTTTACAAATCTTTTATCTGAATATGTAACATATGTCTGGTCTGATGAACGATCCTCCAATACAAGAGCATATTGATGACTTTGTGTATTGAAGACACAACCGGGATAAAGTATATGAAAGTGCCAGTTTCTCCCTTCCTGTTGTAACTCCCTGGCCTTTTCACGAATTTGACTTGCTGTGATCACCTGCATGGATCGCCTCCTCAAATCAAATGGCAATTAAGGTAAACTTGAGAACATCTTCAATCCACATTGCTATATGCAAGGTGTGAAGCGAATTGCTTACTGGCTTTTCAAGATACCAATACCTTCTGCTCAGCAAGCACATTCAATGCCCGAAAAACGTCGACAATCCAGGGGCCATCCTGGCGCAAGTAAATCTCCGCCGATTGGCTCTTGCGGAGAACGATTTCGCGTTCTCCATCCAGTGCCAATATTCTCTGTCCGCCTTGGATGATTACCATATCACCAGTCGATAGTTTTCGAACAGACTCAACATCAAATGTAGCCATCAAACCTGGAGCCAATGGAGCAGTCACACGGCTCGTTCCAGGTTTGCCAAACTGAATATGAATTCCACCAGGATCTTCTGGTGATAACAATTCAATAAATCCACCCAAGCTGGAAATTCCTGTAGTCGTGGGTTGAGCCCGGGTAAGAATTGCTTGTTGAAGTCCAGCAGGGTCCCAAATCGCCCGACTTCCAATAGCTTGTCCATCTACAACAGCAACATCCGCCAAAGCCATATCCGATTCACCATTATTAACACAAACTTCCAGCCATTTGCTGCGAAATGCGAACTCAGACAATTTTTCCGGAAAACGCGCTACGAAACCAGCCGCTAAACCAGCACATGTTCCCTCTACAGAGTAAGGAATTACATTATTTGTTCCTGTGGAAATGGGAAGGATGGGAACTTCGCCGCACCCCTTGGCTACAACTCGATTGGTTCCATCCCCGCCCAGGACAATAATGCATCCCACACCCGCCTCACGCATCTGCTGGGCAGCGTATGTAGAATCCTCGCTACAATTTTCCGACTGCATATCCAGGACACGAACCGTGTGGCGAATATCTACTAACTCCGGTGGTAATCTATCGAGCGCTATCTCTCCCAAGTGATATGCATCGGGCATCAAAAAAATCCGGCAAATACCGATCGCGTTCAGGCCAACAAGCGTCCGCAAGATTACATTGATTTTTTCCTGGGCGCCAAACACGCTTCCCATGGCGACCAATCGCCTGATATCAGACCCGGAGCGGGGATTGGCAATAATTCCCACCGATACAGATCGTGAGTTCAAATCTGGGAATTCGGATTCTAGTAGAATAGGTTCCATCACTTCAGACGAATAAGCCCGCGGTTTATTCGTCCACCTCTACAAGTACTTCCAGAGAAATTGGGCGTTCTGGCGGGCGCTGTGTATCAGGCAGTAATGTATCCAGCTTCTGACCAGTACGTTGTGCGACCAAATGCGCAACTTGCCGGTGACAGGATCTCCCCTGACACATCCCCATTCCAGAACGTGTCTGGCGTTTTACCCAAACGACGCTTTCACAACCCGCATCAATTGCCGCCAGGATTTCTTTCTTGGTAATTTCTTCACAGCGACAAATAATAGTATCGTCCCTTGATAAGGAACTTAACCCTGGTTTAGTCGTGAATAGATCTCCCAGCAGGCGCCCAAATCTGCGCTGTTGTGACAATGGTGACTTCAAACTGTTGTAAATCTCTTCTGCTTTCTGACTGCTCATATGCCCGGTTTTATTGGATACAGCCGTACCGGCGATCTGACCCTCCAACCGCGAATTCTCCGCTCCGCTAATGCCACCGCAATCCCCCGCCACGTAAACTCCATCCAGGCTGGTTTGCAGGGTTTCATCGCGAACCGGAATCCAACCACCTTTTTTGGCTTTATACTCAAGCTTGCATCCGATCATCCGGGCCATATCAGTATTGGGAGTAAGACCAAAGCTGCAGACAACAGTATCCACCAATACGGTTTTTTCCGTCCCGGGGATAGGTACACCATTATTATCCAATTTTGCAATTATGGCTCCTTCTACATGTTCCTTTCCTTGTGCCTCAATGACTGACCAGCCAGTCTTATAAGGTGTTTTCCCTTTTATCATAGTACTGAGGTATTTTATACCTTCCACCAAGCGGCCCCATTGACCAAGCATGGTGGGGATGTACATAATTCCTTTTGGAAAAAGCC
>Ga0255364_10307_pt1 | contig 11523 bp, 5 predicted proteins | sample ANMaggSSYBR01G12_FD_182087 | JGI IMG/M metagenome (GOLD analysis project Ga0255364, IMG submission 182087) | Sediment cell enrichment communities from methane seep in Santa Monica Basin, California, United Staets - ANME aggregate JGI... | ecosystem: Environmental > Aquatic > Marine > Cold seeps >...
CGATTTATCTTATGGCTATGGCCGCAGTCTTACCTCTTATTGAAAATATGGGTGGAATCACAGCCGGCGGAGCCTGGAGAAACATTGGTTTGATTTTTGCAGGTATACAGTTGCTCTTCGCAATATTTGTGGTGCTGGGAATGCGCAAAAAAGACATCCCTGAAAATTATTTGAAGCTTGAAGCAACAAATCGACCTCGCTTTCGGGATTACATTAGTGTATTTAAAACAAACCGTGCTTTACAAATGCTGATAGTAGCTGCATCTACTAATAAAATTACCCAGACAATGCAAGCTGGTCTTACTGTTTTATTTTACTTCTACGTTGCCAAAAATCAAGCGCTACAGAGTACCGTCCCAACAATTATTATGCCAATTATGATAATTGCTATGTTTATTATGATACCTCTAATTACTAAATACGGTAGAAAAGAGACTTTTACTTTTTCTTCATGGGGAGGCTTTGTTTTTGGAATAGCAGCAATTTTTCTTGTAAGTTTAAATCCATCAAATATGATTTGGCTAGTGCTAATCATGGGGTTGAATATGCTTTTAATCGCCGGTGCCCAGGATATAAATATAATATCCATGATTGCAGACTCCGCTGATTATGAATACTACAAAAACAACCGCTTCATTCCGGGAATGATAGGAACATCATTTTCATTAATTGATAAAGTAATTAGCTCCTTTGGGACTTTGATAATCGGCTGGGTATTGACAGGTGTTGGTTTTGAAAGCATAAGCACAACTCCACAAACAAGTACCATGTTCTGGGTAATACTTGTAATGTACTTCGGGCTCCCGGCTGTTGGCCATCTTTGCTCAATCATAGCTATGAAATACTATCCTCTGGATAAAAAATCACACCTTAAGATGAATGAAGAATTGGCAGCCAGAGATGCTGTAAAAGAAACACCATAAGATTCAGCTTCAGAATCTATATACATAAAAGAGTCGCTACATGCGGCTCTTTTCATATTTATTAACGTTTTACTTATGATATATACATATTAATAATCATAGCCAACTCTTAAATGATACACTTGAAGTACTGATTGGTAAAAAAACGATTATAATGTATACAATGAAACAAACTCTAATTTAAATGAAAGAACTGATAATAATGAATGAAAAACCTATAAATATTCTTCTTATACATGCAGATCAGCATAGAAGCGATTGCATCGGCGCCTATGGTAATTCAGAAATTCAAACACCCAATATTGATAAAATTGCTAATGATGGTGTTTTGTATAAAAACAGTTTCTGCACTTTTCCTGTTTGCACTCCGTCAAGATATTCTTTGTTAAGCGGTCTATATGTACATCAGCATATGGGTTGGTCAAATCATTGTACTTTACTCCCTGCTACTGAAACTTTCCCGCGAATATTGAGAAACAATGGATATAATACAAAGGCTGTGGGAAAGATGCATTTCACCCCAACCTATTCAGATGTCGGATTTGAAGAAATGGAATTAGCTGAGCAAGACGGACCCGGAAGATATGATGATGATTATCATAGATATCTGATGGAAAACGACTTAAATGATAAGATAGACCTTATTGATCAGGTAAAAGAATACCGCAAAGATGCTCCACCGGGATATTGGGATACCTTCGGCGCTCAGGAATCATTGCTTGAAGAAAAATCACATTCTACAACCTGGATTGGCGACCGGGCATTTGAAACAATTGATAATTGGGATGACAGTAATAATATGTTAATGGTGGGTTTCATAAAACCGCACCATCCTTTCGATCCACCGGCAGAATGGAGCAACTTATACAACCCTGATGATTTGTCATTACTTCCCGGCTGGACAGAAAAATACCTACCTTACGATATCGAAAAGAGTAGGGGCTATTTCCCTCACGAAGACCTGACAGAAGAAAAATTACGAAGGGTGATGGCATATTACTATGCTTCAATATCTCAAATAGATTTTCAGATTGGCAGAATGATTGATTTGCTACAATCAAAAGGCATGTACGATAATACAATGATAATCTACACCAGTGATCATGGTGAATATCTTGGTTATCATCATTTACTATTAAAAGGCAACTTTATGTATGACCCGTTAATGAAAGTACCTTTAATTATTAAGTATCCTGACCAACAACATGCCGGAACTAAAAATAATATGTTAATCAGTAATATTGATGTCGGGCCGACCATTTTGGGGCAAGTTAATATAGCTACAGGAAAGTATATGTCGGGTTATGATATTTCCCGAAATATTGACGAAAGAAAGTACATCTTTGGCGAAAGCGGTTATGGAGAAGATTATATGGTGCGTTCATCTTTACATAAATTACTATTATGTAAAAATGATGAAAAATCACAATTTTTCGATTTAGAGAAAGACAAGTATGAATTGAGTAATTTGTATAATGATCCTGACTATAAAGATTTGATCAATGAATATAAATCAAGACTGAATAGATGGATATTATTTGAAACCCCTACACCTATTTATACTGACGAATATAGAGCAATAATAGATAAAGCAAATGCCGTAAAGTATAACAGCGGACATAGAAGGAATGTCAAAGAATATTTTAAAAATAAAATGAAGAGTGACGTTTAACAGTACATCACTTCCTAAGCCAGTATTTATCCGGACTCATAATCTAATCTTATCAGCAAAAACCCTGTCAAAATATATTTTTTGGTTCTACTTAATGCGCACGCCAAAAATCTTTCTGGCATATGAACCGATGACAGCTATGTCATTGAAAACTCCGGGGGTTCCTTCTATGTTTGCGCCAAGTGATACAACATCCAGAATGTGACCTGTTGTTCCTTCAATAAGATACATATTGCCTGCAAAGTTGCAGTATAGAATATATGATTTTCCTTCTGGCGTGTAGACTGCAGTCGGTGAACTCCAGCTGTAAGCCTCTGAATCAATTGCCCAGACTTCTTCGCCGGTTTCTTTATCAAGAGCAACCAATCGCCCCATGTATTCACCACCACTTTTAGCAAGGCCGAAAATAACCAGGTCTGATATGTCGTTTTTGCCCATAACAGGAGTTCCAAGGACACCACCGTTTATTACTGAGTTGTACATGCATGGATATTTAACTTCCCACACCAACTCGCCTGTGAGTGCGTTGAACTTGGATATAGTTGAGTCGTAGATTTTATCTTCATTGTCACCGAACTCTCCGCTGATATCCACTTCATTTCCTGTGTAAAGAAAAACTCCTTCGTCTGTGACATCGAGTACAAGTGAAGCATCTGTATCATCATGTGTGGTTGCCACCCATTCAGCTTTAAATGAGTTGAGATTAATGCACATAATCATGCCGTTATTATCTGTACAATACATAAGATTCTTGTAAATTACCGGTGAGCTTTCGATTCCGATTCTTTCTCCAAACGGATTAAGATATCTATACTTTACAAGATTCGGGTTAATCGATATTTCTCCTGCCGCTTCATCATATGATGTCTTTAAATCTATCTTATATATTATTCCGTTTTCACCGGCTTCGTAAAATGTGTCGTTTTTTGCATCAAGTAGCCCGGAAGAATCAAAATTTGGCCATACCCTAAGCGAGTCGGGATCGTCTCCGCTTATCTCATAAAGAAGAGTTTGATCAATCAGGCTGAAAATTCTATATGCAGGTGTGAGCACTTCATAACCATTTTCTCCAATGCCCTGGCCGGTGTAAAGAAGCGGATAACCCCGCGAATCTATAGAGACACTACCTTTAGTAGGATATCCGATATGGATTGGGTCGCGAGTCCATTCTCCTGTTGCTAAATCAGCAAAATATATGTTTCCATCAAGAGATGCGTAAATTACTTCTCTAAGATTAGGACCTTTAAGTGATTCCTTTATATTCATATTAGCCTGAGTTTCTTCAGGCCAGGCCACTATTGAAGGCTGCCCTGTCCAACCTACTCCGGGCCAATATCCACCGGACTGTGTTGAAATACTGCCGATATCGAATTCCCAGATTATCTCCAGCTTCTCTTCTTTAATATCAGCTGTACCAAATGCTCCGCCGTCACGGTAATTATTTCCGCGGAAAGTTATAAGTCCAAGTTCTCCCTCATATTCACCGGAATCCGGAAATTCTATATCATCCATATCCCGGAAATTCATTGCTATTCCTTCGTCTGTAATTACTTCTTCGAAATAGTTGACTGACTTTGGAATAGCTGATTTGACTATTCGTCCGGGCACCAATACATTAACCGGGTATTCAATGATGGGTAGTTGTTCGAAATTAATGAAGCTGTAAATAGCTTTTGAAGCTGCTTCCATTACTTTTATTGCTTCACTTTTAAAAACATTTTCAGTAAAGAAACTTAACACATAAGGATTTTCACCATATACAATGGCTGAATCGTTATATGAAGGGATACCTCCGAACATACCTGTTTTTGATACTATATCGGCGATTCCGACAAGAGGGGCTGCAAGGATTGGTTGGGTTGCAATTAGATTTACTGTAAGAGCGGAGAATATTCCGGGGTTTTCATTCTCAAGTCTAAATATTTCACTCATGAATGTTGCCATATCTAAAGGAGATGAATATTCGGGCACAATGGTGTTTTTCGTACCCAGAGAAGCTAGGTACTCATCCAGTTTTGAAGGTGTTATATAACGAATAAGCATAGCAACAGCTGTCATATCATTTTGTTTAAGAGACGCTGCGGAAATTTCCTCAAGGGTAAATTTTGTACCAGCAGGAGCTTTGCTTATATCACCGGTTCCGCCAATTTTATCAGTCTGCTTTAACTCAACTTGCTCAGACATTTCAACAGATCCTTCTGCCACAATACTATAAAGACATAAGTTTATGGGAAGCGCTATTGAATCTGCGGATATATATTTTTCGTCGTCTCTTATATTGATTTCCATACCTGTTGTAAGATTAAGAAAATGAAGACCGTAGCTTCCGGGATTATGCGAAAGTATAATCTCTAGATAGTCCTGTAAATCCTGGACATCATTAGTTTCATATGTTGGAATATTCCAAAAAACATCCTGCGGATTGGGTGTTTCCGTAGAAATTGGATCTGTTGTAGCTGATGGAGTAATATCCGGAGTTATGTCATCAATGACTTCTTTGATTTTGCACGACGACAATATTAATGACGCAGCAATTGCGATTATGAGTATGTTTGTGAATCTTTTCATTTTATCACCTGTATCTTTTGTAATTCTTTCATTTACATTATATCAGCATCCCAAAACAATATAAACCCACCCCAAAGTGCACGTTTGTCCCTAGGGACAAATGTGCAATGAATTTACATTCTGAGTTTTATGTTTGAAAGCTGCTGAAATAAACATGGATTTATCAAAACACGGCAAAATTCCTATATTATAAGGCACCTATATTATATAATTGCAATATGTGTTAGAAATATGCATACCCTAAATTCGTCATGTTGAAAGAGGAGAGAGATGAAATTACTTAAAAAAATGGAGAAGTTTAAGCTTGCTGAACCGTTGTTTGAGGCGGTCAGGGTGGTATTGTCTTACAGAGGTGAGGAGTATTCACCGGCATATATCCAGGGCATATCAGGGGGAGCTTTTAGAGTTGGGGGTATCTGTCCCTGTGCCCCTACATGTACCTATGCAATGTGGACAACAGAATTACCTGAGATACTTGGTTATGAAATTGAGAAGTATGATTTCCTAGATGAGTCAGGGGTTGATATGGACCGCTGGAAGGATATGGTGAAAAGGATAAAACTAGAGATTGATAATGATCGTCCGGTGGTAATGTGGAGCCAGTTTGCATTTGCAGAGTGGGGGGTAATCAGCGGTTATGATGATGAAAAGCAGGTTTTCATTGGGTGCGATTCAAATCATGAGAGAAAATCTTTTATCAAGACTCCTTACAATAAAGCCAGTAAACTGGATGTCCCGGTGTTTGGCGCCTGTATAATAGGTGATAAAACAGCAGAACCGAATCTTGAGGAACTGGAGATTGCTTCACTCAAGGAAGCTGTAAAACATGCCAGAACGATTACAGAAATCAATCCGGGTTCTGAAAAATGGACGTTCTTAAGCGGTATACAGGCATATGAAAGGTGGAGAGATAGCTTTAAAGATAATCCCAAGAGGAAAAAGGAGCTTGGAGACTCATATTGTTTCAGGGTTTACTATAATACACATATGGCGGCCCATGATTATCTGTTGGAGATTGCACCTAAATATAAAGCCGCTGAAAATAATCTAAAAAAAGCAGCAGAGTGTTTTAAAGAAGAGAGAGAAACACTGAAAGACGCGTGGAAAACCGTAGGATTCAGTGCACCGAAAGAGATTAGTGAAGAGAGCATGCAAAATGCATATGAATCAATAGGCAAAGCCTGTGCCTGCTACACAGATGGCATTAACTGGATAGATAAAGCTTTAAAGTTAATATAAGAAAAATTATCCTGATGCAATAACCTTTTTTAAGAAGCATACCGGACAGACGCTTACTCACTGCCGGACCCATGGAAAACAAATTTCCCAACTTTCCTTGAAATCAAACCCGTGGTTCCCATTTTGGTTCCCGGACTTCGAAATGCCTAAATTCGCTTAATATATCTTATTGTATAAAGTCAAAATGAATACCCTTGTTTATAATACTTAATGGTGCATAAAAGATGTATGTTTTTTACTGGTAAAGTACTATCCTACACTATATAATTGTGATAGAATATTCAGTGGCTATAATTAGGCGCTCGTTTTTTATGCGTTCGTCGTTACATAGGAATTTAAAGAAGGAGAAACATAATGAGTAAGGTTTTTAAAACCATGAACGGAAATAATGCCGCTTCGCATGTAGCATATGCATTCACAGAAGTAGCCGGTATTTATCCGATCACACCTTCATCTGACATGGCTGAATTCGTCGATGAATGGGCGGCCTACGGCCAAAAAAACATTTTTGGCCAAACGGTCAAAGTTGTTGAAATGCAATCCGAAGCAGGCGCAGCAGGAACAGTACACGGATCGCTTCAGGGCGGAGCTCTCACTACTACATTTACAGCATCACAGGGATTGCTGCTTATGATCCCAAATATGTACAAAATATCCGGAGAACTTCTTCCCGGCGTATTCCACGTCAGCGCACGTGCGGTAGCGGGTCATGCACTTTCAATATTCGGAGACCATTCTGATGTAATGGCTACTCGCCAGACCGGTTTTGCATTATTAGCCTCCGGTGGTGTACAGGAAGTTATGGACCTTGGCGGAATCGCACATCTTAGTGCAATAGAATCTAGAGTTCCATTTGTGCATTTCTTTGACGGTTTCAGGACTTCACATGAATTCCAGAAAATAGAAGTTATGGATTATGATGATCTTAAAAGCCTCGTAGATTTTGAAGCTATTAAAGAATTTAGAGCGAATGCTTTAAATCCTGATCATCCTGTACTTAGAGGAACCGCACAGAATCCTGATATATTCTTCCAGGCAAAAGAATCTGCTAATAAATATTATGACGCAGTTCCTGACATCGTAGATAAATATATGAAGGAAATCAGCAAAATCACCGGCAGAACATATAATCTGTTTGATTATATCGGAGCTCCTGATGCTGAGCGTCTTATAATTGCTATGGGTTCAGTTTGTGACACCATTGAAGAAACCGTTAACCGTATGGTTGAAAACGGCGAAAAAGTCGGTCTCTTAAAAGTTAGACTTTATAGACCTTTCTCAATTAAACATATGATGGCTACAATTCCTGATACAGTTACCAAAATTTCTACCTTAGACAGAACAAAAGAACCCGGCTCAGTCGGCGAACCTCTTTATGTTGATGTTAAGGCTGCTTATTATGATGAAGAAAAAAATCCTCTTATCGTAGGCGGACGTTACGGTCTTGGTTCAAAAGATACAACTCCTGAACAGATTGTTGCAGTATTTGAAAATCTTAATGCTTCAAAACCTAAAAACGGTTTCACAATCGGAATCAATGATGATGTAACTCATCTGTCACTTGAACTCGGTGATCATTTTGATGCATCTCCTGAAGGAACAGTAAGTTGTAAATTCTGGGGACTCGGAGCAGACGGTACAGTTGGCGCTAACAAAAACACCATAAAAATTATCGGTGACCACACTGATATGTATGCTCAGGCATATTTCTCATATGACTCTAAAAAATCCGGTGGTATTACAGTATCTCATCTGAGATTTGGTAAGAAGCCAATTAAATCCACTTACCTTATTAGTAGAGCGGATTTTGTAGCTTGCCACCAGCCTTCATTTGTAGACAAATACAAAATGGCTCAGGATGTAAAACCGGGAGGCACTTTCCTTCTTAACACAGGATGGAATATTGACGAACTTTCCGAATTCCTTCCGGCTTCTACAAAACAATATATTGCCAACAACAATATCAAATTCTACACCATCGATGCTGTACACATAGCCGAAAGTATCGGACTTGGCGGAAGAACCAATATGGTAATGATGTCAGCTTTCTTTAATCTTGCAAAAGTTATCCCAATGGATGATGCTGTTAAGTATATGAAGGACGCTATCGTTTACTCATATGGCAAAAAGGGCGAAAAAATCGTCAACATGAACTATGAAGCTGTTGACCAGGGAATCGGTGCACTTGTTGAAGTTGATGTTCCAAAAAGTTGGAAAACAGCTGTTGAGGACGAAGTTGTATCAAATGATGCTATACCTGATTTTGTTAAAAATGTTGCAAACATAATGAACGCACAACAGGGCGATATTCTTCCTGTAAGCACCTTCGTAGGTAGAGAAGACGGAACATTCCCAGCTGGAACAACTGAATTTGAAAAACGCGGAATTGCTGTTAATGTTCCAGAATGGCAGATTGACCATTGTATACAGTGTAATCAATGTGCATATGTTTGTCCTCATGGTGTAATCAGACCGGTTCTTGTAAACGAAGAAGAACTTGCTGCTGCACCTGAAGGATTTACAACTAAAAAGGCAATTGGCAAAGGACTTGAAGGAACTACTTTCAGAATACAGATTTCACCTCTCGATTGTACCGGCTGTGGGAACTGTGCTCAGGTTTGTCCTTCTAAGGAAAAATCACTTATTATGAAGTCACAGGAATCTCAGCATAATCAGATTGAAAACTGGGATTATTCACTGACAGTAAGTAAAAAACCTAATCCAATGAATAAATACACCGTTAAGGGCAGCCAGTTCGAAAAACCTTATTTCGAATTCTCAGGCGCATGTCCAGGATGCGGAGAAACACCATATCTTAAACTCGTAACACAGCTTTACGGCGACAGAATGATGATTGCAAACGCAACCGGTTGTTCATCAATCTGGGGCGGAAGCGCACCTGCTACACCATTCTGTACTGATAGTGATGGATGCGGACCTGCATGGGCCAACTCACTCTTTGAAGATAATGCTGAGTACGGTTTAGGAATGCATCTAGCCGTTGAACAGTCGCGCGACAGAATTGCTGATCTTTGTACAACTCTCATTGAAAGCACAGCATGTGATTGTTTAAAAGAAGCTGCACAGGGATGGCTTGATTCCCGTCATGACGGTGAAACAACAAGAGCTGCAAAAAACAAACTTATGTCAGCACTTACAACATGTTCTTCAGGCAAATGCACTTATGACGATGCGACACAGTCTGTTGTAGATGAGCTAGTTGATAAAGAAGACTTCATGGTTAAGCGTTCACAGTGGATCGTCGGTGGAGACGGATGGGCATATGATATCGGCTACGGCGGACTTGACCATGTTCTTGCTACCGGTGAAGATGTAAATGTTCTTGTATTCGATACAGAAGTTTACTCCAACACAGGCGGACAGGCTTCCAAGGCTACTCCAACCGGTTCAGTTGCAAAGTTCGCAGCTGCAGGTAAACCAATAAAAAAGAAAGACCTCGGAATGATGGTAATGTCTTACGGTTATGTATATGTTGCACAGGTTGCACAGGGCGCTAATCAGGCACAGTTCATTAAAGCCGTTAAGGAAGCTGAAAGCTACCATGGTCCTTCACTTATAATTGCTTATGCTCCATGTATCAACCACGGAATCAAAGCCGGCATGGGTTGCGCACAGCTTCAGGAAAAGAAAGCTGTAGAAGCAGGTTACTGGCACATGTACAGGTTCAATCCGGTTCTCAAGGACGAAGGAAAGAATCCTTTCTCTCTTGATTCCAAAGAACCATCAGCAGACTTCCAGGAATTCCTCATGAGCGAAAACCGTTATTCATCACTCACAAGGTCATTCCCTGACAGAGCAAAAGAGCTTTTTGTTAAGACTGAAAAAGATGCAAAAGAACGTTACGAAAGCTACAAAAAATTAGCTGAGTAATCGAAACTAATACAAACTCAAAGGGCCGCTTCACCGAAGCGGCCCTTTTTTTGCACATTTGTCCCTAGGGACAAACGTTAAATTTTAATCATCTCGAAGTTTTCTAATCTTTCTTTTTGATAAACCTGTATAATCTGATAGTTTTAATATAATAGCATTGAATAATTCTTTGGCTTCGTCATCTTCCATTCTATATACTTCAATGTCATCAACCCATAAATCATCAACTGTAGATACCAAATACTCCTCATAACTCTTATTACATACTTTATTAAAAACACTACCAACATAATCATAATCAATTAAATTTAAAAAGTCTTTTTCTCTTGTTACTGTAACCCATAAATAATCGTATATAGTTTTTGCAATGTTAGCCACTACAGGATTTCTCATTATGTATCTATATAATCTTATAAAATCATAATTAGTAAGTACTGGCTTGCTCTTAAAGGGGCCATCAAAAACACTTCCCTCATGATTATATTTTTCATTAAAGTATCTTGCATATACACTATTTATTGTATCCATTATTAAAGGAAGGTTTTTACCCACATCTTTAATTATTAAATGAAAATGATTTGGCATAAGACATATTGCAAAAATTAAAAAGCCAAAAACTTCCTGACAGGCTTTAATTAGCCTCAAATAAAATAAATAATCATTAACATCACGAAATAATGTCATATGATTATGGCCCCGATTAAAAACATGATAGATACCGTCATCGTAAAGAATGCGTGCTTTAGTTGTCATAATATAATTGTATACTATTTACATTAAATGTCTTTATCTGTTCGGTTTAAATTTCTCTTAAAATTATACTGACAGTATAAAAAATGCACATTTGTCCCTAGGGACCTAGGGACAAATGAACAAGTTTAGAAGAGGTTGGCGAGGGTGTAGACGAGGAGGCCGAGGTAGTTGCCGACGGCGTAGCCTACCAGGCCTGCTGTTAAGCCTGCCACGATTACTTCTTTGTTTTTTATTGCATCGGCAACTGGCACAATAAATGCAGGGCCGTATACACCGGCTGTTGAGGTTATTATTGCTGTATCAACATCAATTTTAAATATTATAGCAAATATGAGGTGGATTATTATTGCTCCGAACATGGCTACAGCTACAAACCCAAGCACAGCAGGTGATGAGTTCAACATTTCCTTTATATTTACCATTGTTCCAAGAGCTATAGAAAATACCAGTATTAAATATTGTCCGGCTTTAAAAGTA
>Ga0255364_10299_pt1 | contig 11503 bp, 9 predicted proteins | sample ANMaggSSYBR01G12_FD_182087 | JGI IMG/M metagenome (GOLD analysis project Ga0255364, IMG submission 182087) | Sediment cell enrichment communities from methane seep in Santa Monica Basin, California, United Staets - ANME aggregate JGI... | ecosystem: Environmental > Aquatic > Marine > Cold seeps >...
TCCTCGAAGCGCAGTATATTTTGCCAAAAATTACGGTAACTCCCGGCACTCAGAAAAAAATTGAATATAAGCTGTTTTTAGGCCCTAAAAGCATGAAGGTTTTGAAAAAAACAGGGCATAGTTTAGAAAAAGCGATTGATTTTGGAATGTTTGACATATTGGCAAAGCCGTGTCTGTGGATAATGAATTTTCTGCATGATAATTTTATTCAAAATTATGGCATAGCAATTATTATTTTAACAATATTCACCAAAATATTGTTATGGCCCCTTGGAACGAAGAGCTATAAATCTATGGGCGAAATGAAAAAAATACAGCCATTAATGGCTGAAATAAAAGAGAAGTATAAAAATGATAAGAAAAGGATGAATCAAGAAGTTATGGGTTTGTACAAAACATATAAAATAAATCCGGTGGGAGGATGTCTGCCCATGGTTGTACAGATACCCGTGTTTTTTGCTCTTTACAGGATGTTGTATGAAGCAATTGAGCTAAGACATGCACCGTTCTTTTTATGGATAAACGATCTGTCTGCGCCTGACCGCCTTTTTAGTTTTGATTTTTCAATTCCATTCATGCAGCCGCCATATGGTATTCCTGTTCTAACAATTATTATGGGAGCATCAATGTTGCTTCAGCAAAAGATGTCGCCACCAATGGGTGATGCGGCGCAGGCTAAAATGATGATGTTTATGCCGATAATATTCACTGTAATTTTTATTAATTTTTCATCAGGGCTTGTTTTATACTGGCTTGTAAATAATGTGCTCTCCATGGCGCAACAGCATTATATAACCAAGAAAAATGCATAATACGGGGGTCTTAAATGACGTCTTATATAGAATTTGAAGGGAAAAATATTGATCAGGCTGTTAAAAAAGCTTGCGGTAAGCTAAAAATTGATAAGGAAAAAATAAGATATAAAGTGATATCTCATGGTTCAACAGGAATTTTTGGGTTGGCTGGAAGGAAAAAAGCAAAAATAAAAGTTTCAGTGCCAGAGGAAAAAAAGCAGGAAAAGAAGAATGATAATAAAAAAGATGATAGAGTGCATTATGCGAATAAAGAAAACGAATTAAGAGAAAACAATGTACAGACAGGAAAAGATGTTTTACAAAAAATAATAGATTCAATAACTGAAGATGCAAAAATAGCAATAGACGAAAGACCAAATAAAACAATATTTAATGTGGTTGGCGGAAACTCAGCTTTGCTAATTGGGAAAAGAGGAAAAACACTGGAAGCGATACAAATAATCGTTGAAAAAGTAATTAATAAAAAAAATGAAAAGAGAAGCAGAACCCTGGTCGATATTGAAGGGTACATGGAAAAAAGAAATTCATATCTGAAAAGTCTTGCAAAGCGTCTTGCAGATAAATGTAAACGGTTTGGTAAACCTATGTCGCTCGAAGAGATGAACGCACATGACAGGAGAATAATTCATATAACTTTAAAAAGCGATAAAGAGGTAGGTACAAGAAGCAAAGGAGAGGGGATATTAAGAAAAATAGTGATATTTCCTAAAAAGAGTTCTCGTCAAAAAAAAGAAATATTTCAAGATAAGGTTGAAAAAGCAAATTAAGATATCATAAGAGCTACAGAGTCCCGAGTTGTGTCATCACTACAGAAGCAGAAGAACTCACCTTCTATTAAATTCAAAATGAACAATTCTACAATAACGGCAGTTGCAACACCTCCGGGAAGAGGCGGAATAGGAATAATTAAGATATCCGGAAAAGATGCATTGTCCATCGCAGAATCTATCTTTGTCAAAAAACAAAGAAAAAACCTTTCTGAAAAAAAAGACAAAGAAAAATCTTTTTCTAATAAAGGACAGTCCTTTAAATCACACAAACTTTATTTAGGAAATATTATCAATAAAGAAACAGGAAAAAATATTGATGAGGTTTTGCTATCTGTAATGAAAGAACCAAACTCTTATACAAAAGAGGATGTTGTAGAAATAAATGCACATTCAGGACAAATAGCTTTAAATGAAATACTTAAGCTTGTAATAAAAAAAGGGGCAAGGCTTGCCGAACCAGGTGAATTTACCAAAAGAGCATTTATTAACGGCAGGATAGATCTGACCCAGGCAGAGGCGGTTATTGATATTATAAATGCGAGAACAGAAAAATCACTTGAAATAGCAAACTCGCAAATAGATGGAAAGCTGAAATATCACATAACTTTAATAAGAGATTCGCTTATAAAAATTTTAGCAGAAATTGATGCGGGAATTGATTTTCCCGATGAAGTAGATGAAGATTTAAATAAAAATGAAATAAAAAACAGAATTAACAATGAAGCTGTCAAGCCGCTGATGGAACTTATTGAAAATTATAAAATAGGAAATGTTTTTAAAGAGGGCATAGGGCTAGTAGTAGCAGGAAAACCAAATGTTGGAAAATCGAGCCTTATGAACAGGATGGCTAATAAAGAAAGAGTAATAGTAACTTCTGTGCCGGGAACGACAAGAGATGTAATTGAAGAAACAATTAATATAAATGGCATTCCTGCTATTATCAGCGATACAGCCGGATTACATGATTCTAATGACCCTATTGAAGTAATAGGAATAAAAAAAGCATATGAACAGATAAACGTTTCAGACATAGTTTTGTTCATGATCGATGCAAGCGAAAAATTGACAAAAGAGGATTATAAAATACAAAAAGATTTTAAATATAAAGAAATGATCATAGTTATAAATAAAATAGATCTGGTTGAAGATAATTGTAAAGTCGAGATACCGGAAAAGTGGAAAAAAATAAAAAATGTTAAAATATCAGCTCTCTATGGTAAGGGAATAGATGAACTAAAAAAGATGATTGAAAAAGCTTATACAGGCGACTATAGGATAAACATAAAAAATAAAACAATACCAAACCTCAGGCACAAAACAGAAATTGAAAAATGCCTGGATAAAACATTGAGCGCTAAGAAAGGCATGGGAAAGGAAACGCCCTTTGAGTTGATAGCTATTGATATTAAGGAAGCGATAAATTCTTTGGGAGAAATAATCGGGGTTTCCGTAAAAGAAGAAATATTAGATAAAATATTTAAAAGGTTTTGTATCGGCAAGTGATGTTTCACGTGAAACAATCAGAAAAAACCGAGACCAGAAATTTATAAACTTATTATGAGGTGAACTTGAGGCAGTGGGCAATTATATTTAAGAACGGCTGAAACTCGCATATAAGTGAGCGTAAAGAAATAACTTAGAGCAATTCTTTCATAAAAAGCCAGCTTACGCCGGCATTAGTCGACTCATAGAAAATGATATTTAAGTTATCGTTATTTCTTAATCCGCCTGCGGCGGACTAATACGCTCAAACAGTCAGCCATTTTAAATCTAATTACCCACCACCTCAAGTTGCTTTTTGAGTTCGTAAATTTCTGAAGATAAAAAAAGGGAGTCCAACAATGGAGATAAATTTTGAACCGTTTTTTAAAAAATATGAAGAACTCGTAAAAGCAGCTGATGATGTATTCGAGCGTGTGTCCAAAGAGCATTCCGAATGTGTGAATTGCAAGATTGAATGTTCTGACTGCTGCCATGCAATGTTTGACCTTACTTTAATCGAGGCTATTTATATAAACCACAAATTTAAGGAAAAGATTGAAGGTAATGCCAGAGAAGTGATTATTAACAAGGCAAATGATATTGATCGGCAGATTCATAAAATAAAAAGAAAGGCGTATAAGGAATTAGAGGCGGGCAGCGGTGAAGATGAAATACTTGCCAGGCTGGCCGGGGAGAGAGTAAGGTGTCCTTTCCTTAACGATAAAGATAGTTGCGACTTGTACGAATACAGGCCGATAACTTGCAGATTTTATGGAATACCCACATCTATAGGAGGCGTTGGGCATACCTGTGGAAAATCAGGCTTTATTGAGGGTGAAAAATATCCAACAGTCAATCTGGATATAATACATGGCAGGCTTCAACAGATTTCTGCGGATTTTGTAAAAGAAATAAGAACTGAGTATATAAAACTTGTTGACATGCTTGTTCCGCTTTCCATGGCGATTCTTACGGTTTATGATGAAGAATATCTGGGGTTAAAAGAAGATTCTCAAGGTTTGCACCCCTTATCTACAGCGAAGCCCTAATTTCTGCAGAGTTGATTCGTATCGAAGGAGCGAATCGAGACGGTTATATCATTTTCTTCCAGGTGATATGAATATAACCAGCTGGCAGCGTGTCCTGATATTTGGGATAAAGTACATGAGTTGCTAAATTATATAAAGTCGTACATCCATCCCAAATATCAGGACACTGCGAAAGAGCGGCTGCTGTGACCAACATATCACCTTACAGAAAATAATATAACCGTCTCGATTCACATCTGGTCTTATATCTTACGCGCCATCAGAGCATCACTTTTTGCAAAGAAGGGGTGCGAAACTTGAGGAAGATTAAATAACAAAATAGGGAAAAGGGCAAAGGAGTTGGAGATGACTGAAATTTCTACTGAAGAGGCGAAAAAGAGAAAAAAAGCAGTTTTTGATTGCATGTCACCGAGACGGCAAAAGCATATCCTTAAAAAAGGATTTGATAAATGGGATCCCTTTCAGGAACCTAAAGATCCTATTGATATTCGGAAAGATAAAACAAAGCGTACAAGCCAGATGCTTATTAGAGAATTCCTTCAAGAGACCAGTCAAGAAAAATACAGCAACGCATATGGCAGGGGGGTTGTGGATATTTGCATTGGAATAATAAACGGAGATGAACGCTATATAGCCATGCTCGAATTTTCAAACTGGTACACTGAGCTTCTTAAAAAAGAAGGATATGAATAATCGTAGCCGAAGGCGATAGTAATAAATTAGCTTTTTTAAAAATATTTACCACGGAGTTTCACGGAGAGACACTGAATAATAATTTTTAATATCTGTGAAATTTCCGTGAAACTCCGTGGTAATAATATGAAGAAACAAAAGTTGAAGAAGTAGGCCCAAAATTGAATACGTTCATCAACAGTACAAAAGCATGAAAGCCAAATTTCTAATTTCAACGTTCCGTGAACGCCTACAAATATGGCAAACTTCGACTCCAAAACAATCTCTATCCGGAAAAAGTCTCAATTGATCCTTGGCTATTTCAATTCAGTGGCCCGAAATTATGATATGATGAATACCCTTTTAAGCTTCGGCATTCATCATAACTGGAAAAGAATAGCTGTCCGTATGCTGGGGCTAAATAACGGAGACAGGGTTCTTGATGTATGCGGCGGTACCGGGGATCTTGCGATTCTTGCAACCGGTGCTGTTGGGCCGAAAGGCCCGGTAACCGTATATGACTTCAGTATTGCTATGATAAATGCAGGCAGGTTTAAAAATAATAATTCATCAATTCGAAAGCGTATTCAATATATTCAGGGAGATGTTCAGCAAATATCGTTTCAAAATGAAAGCTTTGATGCAGCAATGGTGGGGTTTGGAATACGAAATGTAATAGATATGAAAAAAGGATTTAAAGAAATGTATCGCGTTTTGAAACCAGGCGGAAAGATGATGTGCCTGGAATTTTCAAAACCTGCCTCGCCTTTTTTTCGCATGCTTTACGATTATTACTCATTTTATATTATCCCCTTTTTGGGCAAAGCTATTACCGCTTCCGAACAGGCATACACTCACCTACCTGAGTCAATACGAACCTTTCCTGCGCCTGATGAGCTAAAAGATATTTTAAAAAATATCGGCTTTTTGCACATAACTCACAGGAAACTCACAAACGGCATCGCTGTCATCCATCTTGCGAAAAAGAATCCAAGGTGTTAGCTCGACCTACAGGGAACGGTTAGAGACGCTTTTCTAAAGCCTCAAAACAGGAGGTGCAAAGGGTCTGGCCGAAAAGTCGGCGAGTGCGTGACTCCATTGTTGCTTCACCACATTCCTGGCAGATTAAACTTTCCAGTATTCTGGCTTTACAGGGCACGGGGCTTTGTGACGGCTTAACATCAAAGAGTTTATCAATATCTGCTTCCATTATCCGTTTTGTCCGCTCTGCCGTGGCTTCTTTCAGACGCTTTTGTTCGCTGGGAGTAAGCTCTTCTTTCAACTTTTTTGTTCTCAGGGCTATTAATTCATCGCCAGGGTCACCAATTGCATTTGGCCTCGCAACGATTCGTATCGATTTTCCCTTCTGTCGGCTATGGAAAGTGAAAGCGCTTTTCCCATAGTCCAGGTGAATCAGATTTCCCTTGCCAAAAGTACAGCCTAATAAAAATTGAATTGCGTCAACAGCACACATATCGGTTTCTACTACCGCAACGATTTCTTCATCCAGAGAACGTCCAAATTTGTCCATTGCAAGTTCCGCCGCGCGAATGCCGATGGCCAGACCGGGACACGAATGGCCGTGAAAGTCGATGGTTGCTTTTATTAGCTCCAGACTGATTGGTTTTTGATTCAAATTAGGTGCCTTTCTTAATATAATAAAGGTGAATATCACTGATGGCTAAGTAGAAAGTTCCATATACAAGGCGCAGTGGTTTTTCAGAGACGAGGCAATACATGTAGTATACCGAGTTTCTGAAAAATCGCTGCAACGCAGTAGATGGGACTTTCTGCTTAGCCAGCATTAATTTTCATATAAACCATCAATAGTCAAAGGAAAATGGCATCCCACCCTGCAGTGATTCACATTCACCATTTCCGGAGTTTTTTCGCAGCATACGTCTTTAGGCCGGGGACATCGGGGGACAAAAGGGCAGCCAGCCGACTTTACTACTTCCAATCCGGGCTTGAAAGGATTTTTGATCAGACCACGCACACTGTCGATGAGCAGCCGGGTGTAAGGATGGCGGGGAGCAGACAAAACCATATTGGCGGGGCCAACTTCAACCAGGCGACCTGCGAGCATTACACCGATTCGGTCTCCAATCTTTCTTGCCAGACCGATGTTGTGGGTAATAAAAAGCATGGATAACCCTAGCTCAATCTGTAGATCGAGAAGCAATTTTAATACTTTTGCCTGAACACTCGGGTCCAGAGAACTGGTTGGCTCATCAGCCACAATAAGAGATGGCTCAAGTATCAGGGCACGGGCTATGCAGACCCGCTGTATGGCTCCCATGTTCAGTTCATGGGGATAGCGCTTTAAAAATGAAGGATCAGTAGAAAGACGAACCTGGGCCAGAACTCTGGACACACTCTTTTCAATACTTTTCCTGGTCATGGCTGTTTTGTGGATTTTAAGGGGCTCTGCTACAGCCTCAAAAACGGAAAACCTGGGACTGATTGATTCTGCCGGGTTCTGGTATATCACACCGATGCGGCGTGCCAGGGATCGATATTCCTGCCTTGCCCATTGATCCATATCCCGTTCTTCAAAGGTTTTCTCGCCGCTGTTCTGTTTAAGCATGCCTGCTGCAATCATGGCCAGTGTTGTTTTACCTGAGCCGGTTTCGCCTACCAGACAAAAAATTTCACCACATTTTAAGGTAAGATCAGTGGGTTGAAGTGCCCGCACATCTCCGTAGCTTTTGCTTACTCCTTTAAGGTCAAGGATGTCGGCAATTCCGTTGCGAAGACAGCGAACCGTGTGGTTACCAATTTCTTCAAGAAACACTTTTTCATTTTTGCACCTGTCGATTGCCTGGGTGCAGCGGCTTTGGAAAAGGCATCCGGCAGGTGGAGCATGGCCGTCTTTGTGACTCGAATCAGGGATGTGGATATGAGTGTGCTTGTATTTATCCTGATCGCAATGGCCATGCTGGTGTACCAGTCTATAGAAGACGTCACCTTTAATACCCCCCAGATCGCGGGCTGTGGTCATGGTCGGATATGATCGTCCAAGAGCCAGGGTATAAGGATGAAGCGGTTTAAACAAAAGGTCATTGGCAGGGAGTGTTTCTAAAATTTGCCCCAGATAGAGCACAGACACAGTATCAGCGAGGCTGGCGGCCATTTCAAGGTCATGGGTAATTAAAAGGACGGCCTTGCCGTTTAATTTAAACTGATCGATAACACTTGATATAAAGACCTTGCTTAAAGCGTCCAGGGAGGAGGTCGGCTCGTCCAGGATGATTATTTCAGGATCGAGAATCATGGCCATGGCCAGCAAGACCCGTTGAGTCTGTCCGCCGCTAAGTTGATGAGGATAGCGATATAGATGCTCACCGGGAACTCCCATTTGCTCCAGGGCTTTTTTTGCTTTTAGATTTGCTTCCACCCGGCCTGAAAATCGGTGTTGAATCAAAGGCTCTGCAACCTGGTCTATAATGCGATGGACAGGATTAAGATTTACAGCACCGTTTTGAAATACCATGGCAATTTTCTTCCAGCGGATTTCATTTAGAGCAGATTCCTTTAGATTATCGATCCGTTGATCGCTTAGGCTTATCTCCCCTTCTTTTAAAGCGTTTGAAGGGAGCAGTCCCATGCAGGCTTTTCCAAGGGTGGTCTTCCCTGATCCCGACTCTCCAACAAGCGCCAGACATTTCCCGGGAGCGATAGTTAACCTGACTTCTTCCAGCGCCTGGATGCTGTGGGAACCGTCCTTGTAAATAACACTTAACTGTTTGATTTCAATGCTCATATTGTTTATTAGCCACCTTATCCAAGGGCATCTTTAAGGCGTGGGTCGAGCACCTTCTCTATACTGATGGCCAGGAATGTAACGGCCATTATCAGTAAGGACAGACAGACAATCGGCGGCAGGAGCCAGTTCCACCAGATATCCATGTAGTAATATTTAACAGCATAGCCTATCATCATGCCGAGCGATTTCCGGCTGGGATCGAAAAGTCCAAGGAAAGCCAGAGATGCTTCCATGAACATGGCCATCCTGGTTTTCGCAGCAAGGCCGATGAGATACAGAGGAAACATTTCGGGCATGAGATGGCGACGAATAATATAACAGTTGCTGCCTCCGATTTGTGCGGCGGCTTTCACATGAAGGCTTTCTCTCAGGGTGAGGGTTTGTGCCCGTATAGCCTTGCTTATAGTCGGCCACATCAAACCTGCCAGGATTAAGGACAGCACAAACGGCGAAGGCCGGAAAAGCGCGGCTGTGAGAATAAGTATCATGATGGCAGGAATGGCTAAAAGGACGTCTGCCAGGCGCATCAGGATCATATCAATAAACCCGCCAAGCCATCCTGCAACCAGGCCGATAATAACTCCAATTCCCAATGCAACCAGGCCGCTGACCAGGCCAAAGGTGACCGTGTTGCGAATAGCAAAGATAAGCTCTGAAAAGATGTCCTGTCCACCGTCGTTAATGCCCAGGAAATGTTCTGCCGAAGGTGGTGAGATGGGAGTGAATGACATATCCCATGGGTCAAAGGGAACGAGCGGCGGTCCCGCCAGGACGGTAAGGGCAAATATTATTGCAAGGATAGAGCCGGTAAGGAACCATGTATCCTGAAAGATATATCGGCGTAGATCAGCGTTCATATTCAATCCTCGGATCGATTATTCTATAAACAAGTTCCAGGGCCAGAATTATGGCCAAAACCATCAATGAAGAGATCAGGACGACAGTCTGAATAACCGGAAGGTCCCTGGCCTGGATTGCGTTGAAAAGGAGTGTCCCAAGACCCGGATAAGAGTGAATCCTTTCTACCACAAGAACCCCTGTAATCATAAAGGCCAATCGCAATCCGAAGCGTGTTACAAGGGGTAGCAAAGCGTTTCTGGCTGCATGGGCGTATCTTATCCTCCGGCTTGGCAGGCCCTTGGCGCGGGCTGTTGTTATGAAAGGCGCTTTTATGACCATAATCATGCTGTTGCGGGCCAGCAAAAAGTTGCCTGGGATATAGGCCAGAACCAGCGTGGCAAGGGGCAGGGCCAGGTGATGACCAATGTCTGTCACCCGTACCCAGAAGGAGACTTTTGCATAGGCCGTTTCTGCTCCGGCAGCAGGAAACCACTGCAGATTCAAGGCAAAGACAACAAGCAGGATAACGCCCGTACTGATTTCGGGGATGCCCTCCAAAAGAGTCATGCCTCCGACAAAACCCTTTTCCAGCCTGCTGCCCTGCCGCCAGGAGGCTTCCACTCCTGCTATAAATCCTATGGAGATGGAAATAATATGAGCCGTGCCAAGCAGCAGCAGAGTCCAGGGGAGTGCCTCTAAAAATAGAGCAGAGACAGGGGTCAAAAAGGCATAGGAATATCCCCAGTCAAGTTTAACAAGCTTAAGCAGGTAGTTGCAAAAGCCCGGATCTTCTGTGTAAAATGCTCTCAGCTCAGCTTCTTGCTCTGCGGAGAGTGTAACCGGGGAGCTGGCGTACATGGCCGTGACGAAATCGCCAGGCAAAAGACGTGGTAAAGAGTAACTTAAATAGATCATAACCAGGGCGGCCAGGCCGAAGGTGATGATAAGACCGAGCCGCCGTGGTGTGAAATGAATTGAATTTGCGTTCACAGTGCAGCCGGCCTTACTTGACAAGTGACATCTTGTTTTGAGAAATAGGAATGCCTAAACCGATACCGCCCTGGGTGTAATACCAATTAATTTCCTTTTTTGGGTTATAGGCGGCCATGGATGCCGGGTAGTAAAGTGAAATTGCCGGAACTTCATCAGCATAGATTTCCTGGATTCTGAATACAATAGCCTTGCGCTTTTTAACGTCCATCTGGGCAACCTGATCCTTGAGTAGTTTGAGAAGCTTTTTATTTGCCCCAAAACGTGCGGAGTTAACCGAGCCGGTGACCTTGGGGTTTATCATCCGATTGAGAATCCTTGCATCCCCAAGCAATCCGCCATGTCCGGATATGGCAAGATTAAAATCCCATTTTTTAACCTTTGCATCGGTGGTTGCCTGCTCTAAATGGAAAAGATCCACTTTGATGCCTGCTGCTTCCAGTTGTCGTTTAATCACCTCGCCGTCCCTGTCTGCAATAGCTTCGCCCGCCACAGTAATGTTTGAAGATAAAATTTCGATTTTGAGAGGTCGGCCATCCTTTGAATAATATCCATGGGTGTCTTTCATGTAGCCCAGGGATTCTAAAATTTGTCGTGTTTTGGCCGGATCAGGAGAATAGGTCGGAGTGTTGGGGTTGTAAAACTCGTGGTCCGGGGAGAGAAGCCCAAAGGAAGCCGGAAAACCAAAACCCCTGTGTGCCTTGTTTATAATTTCCTGCTGGTTAATAGCGTGGGCAAGGGCCTGCCGGAAGCGTTTGTCGTTAAAGGGCGCAATCTTATGATTGATCATAAGCTTCTTGTTCCAGCCCCGTGCATTTTTAAGAATTATCATCCCCTTTTTCTTCAGTGTCTCGGCCATGTCAGGCTTAATATTGGCCAGATCGACCTTGCCGGAGGATAAAGTCATGAGTGGTTTGCCTGCTTTAATATATATAAGGCGGTTAGCCAAGGGCTTGCCCTGGTAATAGTCTTGAAATGCTTCGTAGAGATAGGTCCCTTTGGCCTTATTAAAATCAACGAATTTATATGGCCCGGTTCCGATAAAAGACTTATGATCGTTATATTTTTTAGGATTTTTTACATTTTGCCATATGTGCTTTGGAAGAATCGGCATAACTC
>Ga0255364_10310_pt1 | contig 11472 bp, 6 predicted proteins | sample ANMaggSSYBR01G12_FD_182087 | JGI IMG/M metagenome (GOLD analysis project Ga0255364, IMG submission 182087) | Sediment cell enrichment communities from methane seep in Santa Monica Basin, California, United Staets - ANME aggregate JGI... | ecosystem: Environmental > Aquatic > Marine > Cold seeps >...
TGCATCTTTGGAGATTGCTATCGAATATGGGTTGAATATTCCGCTTGTTTATAATACGAGCGCTTACGATCATGTTGAATCACTTCAGCTTTTAGATGGAATTGTTGATATTTATATGCCTGATTTTAAATTCTGGGATTCAAAAGTTGCTAAAGAAATATGCAAGACCCCTGATTATCCTGAAAAATCAAGATCAGCCATTAAAGAAATGTACAGGCAGGTGGGAGATCTGCAGATAGAAGATGGAATTGCTACCCGGGGATTACTTGTTCGTCACTTAGTTTTGCCAAATGAACTTGCAGGAACAAAGGAGATTATGCAATTCCTGGCCAATGAAATATCAACAAATACCTATGTGAATATCATGCCGCAATACCGGCCATTTGGAAAAGCAATCAACCATAAAGATCTATCCCGACCTATAACCAATGAAGAGTTTAACTCAGCAATTGAGATCGCCAGATTGAAAGGTCTTCACAGATTTGATTGACATTATCAACAACCTTTTGGCAAAAGAACTTTTGAGTATTCTGCAAAAACCAAATGATATTTTTCTATTTTTGTATACGAAACAGAATTAATTATTAATCCTAAATATAGTTTTTATGAAAAGAAATATACTAGTAATTGCATGTCTGCTATTTTTTGTTCCTTTTTTAATGGCACAGCAAATTGAGAATCCCGGATTTGAAGATTGGGAAGTAGAAATTGTCGGCCCTCCTGAAGTATTTGAACCTGTCAACTGGAACACAATTAAAACATCTGATAATCCAACCTTGAGTGATTTATCACCTTTCAATTGGGAAAGAAGTGAAGATGCTCATAGTGGGCAATATTGTGTTAAATTATATAATACTTCAGCACTAGGTGGTATTCCGGTAGTTGGAACATTGTGCAATGGGCAATATCATCCTGAAATCCAAACAGAATTGGCCTATTCTTTTACAAATCTTGATGATCCTAAATTTAATACACCTTTTACTACACGTCCGGATAGTATTGCATTCTGGTTGAAGTTTTTCCCTATGGAGGGAGATACTTTACAATTTCAGGCACTTTTGCATGTTGATGATTGTACTATCCCACCAAATTCTGAGAATGAAGGAAATCGGGTAGGTTATACTCGATGTGATCTCCCAGATACCTATGAAAACTGGACCCGTATTGCACTTGCTTTTGATTATTATGATAATCGTACTCCTGAGTATCTTTTAATGATTTTAACATCAGGAAACGGGACAACCTCAATTGAGGGAAGTGTTGCTTATTATGATGATCTTGAAATTATCGGTGGTGAACAAGCGATACATGATAATCCATTAAATGGAGTTGAAATATATAATAATAACGGAACTTTGGTTATTAGAAATATGCCAGAAGACTTGATCAAAAAAGTCAATATTGAGATTGTGGATCTTGCGGGAAGAATAATCTGGCAAAGTGAGATTAATTCTAATGTTGTTACCTTGGAACAAGCTCATAAGTTGGAAGGACTTTACATCGTTAAAATCAGGACTTCCAAATATAGTGTTAGCCGAAAACTTTATTTCTAATTGTGAAGATTTTAAATGTTAATCAAGAACATTGAACTCATCTTGAATTAAACTAAATAAGTAGCCTGCTCAATGAAAATATTATCATTTATATCCTTGTTATTGATATTTTGTGCTCTACAAACCATAGCCCAAGATCATGGATATCTCGAAGGTAATGTTAAAGCGGATGATACCGGAGAAACTTTAATTGGTGCACATATCAAATTAAAAGGTGATATCTCTACCGGGGCAATTACAGATATAGATGGAAACTATAGCATTAAAGTCACCAAAGGTCATCATGTTTTTGTGGTCTCCTTTACAGGTATGGAAACTGCTACCATTGAAGTAGATATTAAATCTGGAGAAATTTTAACGAAAAACGTAAAATTAAAACCTTATGTAAACGAATTGCAGGGTGTTGAGATAAAAGTTGGACGGTTTGACCGATCGATTGAAGAAATTACAATATCCATGGAGATTATTAAGCCAGAAATCATTCAAAATAAAAATGTAACCAATATTGCCTCGATACTGGATTATGCACCCGGACTCAATATATTAGATGGAGAACCCCAAATTAGGGGCGGTAGTGGATTTACGTTTGGTGTAGGTAGTAAGGTAGGAATTTTTGTGGATGATATGCCGCTCCTTTCAGGGGATGCAAGCCGACCATACTGGGATCTGATTCCTACAGAAAATATTGACCAAATAGAAATTGTTAAAGGCTGTGCTTCAGTTTTATCCGGATCAAATGCTTTAAGTGGCGCCATCTATATCAGGACTGCCCGTCCTACTCTTGAACCATTGACCAGGATTAAAGTTTTTGGAGGTGCTTATACAGTTCCAAAAAATAAAGAAATGAAATGGTGGAGTGATTTTCCTTATATTACTGGGGCCGATTATTTTCATACCCGGATGATCAATAATACTGATTTTACTATTGGGGCCAATGTATTGCTTGATCATGGATATATAGGACCTCCTGGCTTAGGGGTTGAGGATACACTTACAAACTTTAGTGATGAGCAGATGACGAAAAAACGTTACCGTCTAAACTTTAATATTCGCCAGCGATCTAATAGGGTAAAAGGATTGAATTATGGGGTGAATGGTAACATTATGTATAATCAAACCAATTTGGTACTGGCATGGCTTGATTTAAATGAAGGATTTTATCGTGCTTATCCGGGAGCTGTATTATTGCAAGACCAGTTTACTTTTTATGTAGACCCATTTGTGAATTTCTATTCCAAAATTGGTATCACACATTCTTTCAAAGCAAGGGTTTTATACAATAACACAGATCAGTCTAATGATCAGAATATCCGATCGACAGTATACTATGGGGATTATAATTTTGGCAGGAAATATGATTTCTTAAAAGGCCTGGCTTTTATCGGAGGGATTACATTTCAATATAATGATGTGAATTCCACCATGTATTCAGGATCTGGAACACCAAATAATTATTTATTAAATCTTTCAGGATATGCAGAAGTAGATTTTAATGTATTTAACGTGATTAATTTCTCGGCTGGTGCCAGACTTGAGTATTATGATATGAATGACACTCCTTCTGAAACCAAACCGGTATTCAGGGCTGGTTTATCATTTAAACTTTTACAAGAAACATATTTACGCGCATCCGTGGGTCAGGGATTTCGATATCCTACCGTAGCGGAGAAATTTATTCAAATAGATGTGGGTTCTTTTGGTGTGTACAATAATTCTGATTTGATCCCTGAAAGTAGTCTGAATACTGAAATTGGTGTGAAACAAGGATTTAAGTTTGCCAATTATTTTGGATACATTGATTTTGCTGTTTTTCAGCAGGATTATCAGAATACCATTGAGTATTTATTTGGTTTGTGGGATTCTACATATACCTGGCCGTATTATGGTTTTCAATTTGTAAATACAGGTAAATCAAGGGTTACAGGTGTGGATATTTCTGTAACAGGAAAGGCACAATTAGGTAAAAAAGCAGTGATGAAAACAATGTTGGGTTATAATTACATCATGCCTAAAACCCTGGAACCTGATTATGTTTTTGCAGAGGATTACAGTTTTGGAACTAACAGTGAATTTAGTTACACAACTACAAGTGTAGATCCTAGTAAGAATATTCTAAAATACCGGTTTCTGCATTCCATTAAAGCAGATATTGAGTTCGATGTGGGTAATTTTTCTACGGGGATCAGTTTTAAATATTTCAGTAAAATAGAGAATTTGGATAAAGCAATTGAAGAACTTGAAATTTATACAAATAAGCCAGGAGTCAATATTCAACCCATTGAATATATGGACTATTTTTATAATCATAATAATGGTAACGTCATTTTTGATTTTCGCATTAGCCAGTTATTCAAAGAGAAACATAAAGTCTCACTTATCATTGATAATTTATTTAACCAATGGTACTCTTTACGACCTTTAAAAGCAGAACAAATGCGCAAAGTGATGATCCAATATTCACTGACGATTTAGATTGATGTAACTAATCAGTCTGTTATTAGATTGTGAAAACGATCAGGAAATAAATAATATTTTTTATTATAACACACCCCTACACCCCTCTCTCCGTAGGAGTCCTTCGGACAAGAGGGGAGGTTAGGTATTTATTTCCTGATCTTCCCTTCAATGATTTTCATTTTTTTGTTTACACTGATTAGTTACAATTTGGGTATAAATACAAGGAAATAAAAAGGCGACCATCGGCCGCCTTTACTTTTATCTGGTAGGATATTTTTTAAATATTTCTTCTGATTTCATTAAGATGTCAACATATTGTGCCCGGCGATAAGCAAATGGATCCTGAATGTTTTTCTTCGACATTTTTCCTCTGAAATCATCTATCTTTTTGTACTTTTTGTCATTCATCCATCTTTCAATATCTGTTAAAATAGCCGTTATTTGATCAATACCGTTTTTATATAATGTACTGACTACCTGAACACAATCTGCTCCGGCAAGAATCATCGAAATAACATCTTCACCTGTAAAAATTCCCCTGCTGCTGCATATACTTGCGTTGATATTATCGTATAACAATCCGGCAAATCTCAAAGGAAGCCTGCACTCATCATGATTACTGAGATTATATGGAAATCTTAACTCTTCTTTGTCAATATCTATTTCAGGCTGGAATAATTTGTTAAATAATACAAACCCATCTGCCTTCATTTTGTCCATTTCTTTAATTACATATAGAGGATTTGTATAATAAGGGCTTAATTTAACAGCAACCGGTATTTTTACAGCATTCTTGACCGATTCAAGTATATCAATCTTTTCATGAATAATGGCTTTGCCCATTATTTCAAAATCAGAGGGAACGGAATAAAAGTTGATCTCCAAAGCATCAACTCCTGTTTCTTCAATTTTTTTGGAATATTCCACCCAGGACTCAAAATTAATGGCATTCAAACTTGCAATAAGAGGTATGTTTAATGCTTCTTTTGCTTTTACCAGGTTCATTAAATACTCTTCAGGTCCTGCATGTTCTACATCCGGGAAAAGGGAACTACCTTCAGCATGTCTATGTGAGTACTCATCCATTTGTTCAAATAGCTGTAGATTTTCCAGTTGAATCTGTTCTTCAAACAAGGATTTATAAACGATTGCAGCAGCTCCTGCGTCTTCCATCCGTTTAAGGTTGTCTAAGGATGTAACCAGGTTACTTGCTCCAATAACGACTGGATTTTTAAGTTTTAGTCCTAAATACGATGTTGTAAGATCGGCCATATTTTAAATGTTTTGATATTAAATTCCTAATCAACAATAAATTATAAAAAAGTGAGAAAAATAAAATTTACGCCAAGCAAATGTATAAAAATTTTCTTGTTGAAGATTTACTCTATGGTTTATCTAAAACATTTCTAAATAAGATATATTCAGGTAGTAAAACTATTAATTTATTAATTTCGCTCCCACCTATACAGGTATTTAAACAGACAAATTTTGACATTAAGATTAAATTAAAATATTATGGCTAAAGAAAAAAAATTCATCACGTGCGAAGGCAACTGGGCAACCTCACACATTGCTTATATGTTTAGTGAAGTAGCCTGCATATATCCTATTACTCCTTCGTCTGATATGGCGGAGTATGTTGACCAGTGGGCGGCTTATGGCCAGAAAAATATATTTGGGGAAATAGTTGATGTACGGGAAATGCAATCAGAAGCGGGAGCTGCCGGTGCAATGCATGGATCGTTACAGGCCGGAGCCTTGACAAGTACCTATACAGCATCCCAGGGTTTGTTATTAATGATCCCGAATATGTATAAAATGTCAGGCGAATTATTGCCTGCAGTCTTCCATGTTAGTGCAAGGAGTTTGGCAGCACAAGCATTATCCATTTTTGGTGATCATAGTGATGTGATGAGCATCCGTCAAGCGGGATTTGCTATGCTGGCAACAGGAAATGTTCAGGAAATTATGGACATTGCAGGTATTGCTCACCTTGCTGCAATTAAAACCAGTATTCCTTTCCTGCACTTTTTCGATGGTTTCCGTACTTCTCACGAAATTCAGAAAGTAGAAGAAATGCAAATGGAAGATCTGGCAGGGTTGGTGGATTATGAAGCATTACAGCGTTTCCGCGATAATGCATTAAACCCTGAACATCCGGTAGTTCGTGGTACTGCCCAAAATCCTGATATTTATTTCCAGTCGAGAGAAGCAGCAGATAGATTTTATGATCCTATTCCTGATGTTGTTGAAGAATATATGAGGGAAATACAAAAAATAACCGGACGCGAATACCATCCTTTTAACTATTATGGTGCTGATGACGCTGAAAACATAATAGTAGCTATGGGTTCGGTTACTAATACAATTAAGGAAGTTGTTGATTACCTGAACGAAAAGGGAGAAAAAACAGGCCTAATAATAGTTCATCTCTACAGGCCATTCTCAGAAAAGTATTTCTTTAATGTTCTGCCCAAAACCGTTAAGAAAATTGCTATCCTTGACAGGACAAAAGAAATCGGCGCAACAGGTGAGCCTTTATACCTTGATATCAGGGATTTGTTTTTTGATAAGAAAAATGCACCTGTAATTATTGGCGGAAGATACGGTTTAAGCTCTAAAGATACTACACCTGCTCATATACTTTCTGTTTTTGAAAATCTTAAACTTGATAAGCCTAAGAATAGATTTACTATTAGCATTAATGATGATTTGAAACATTCTTCGCTCCCTTTATTGCCATCGATAAATGTTACACCAAAAGGAACTCATGAGGCAAAATTCTTTGGGCTTGGTGCTGATGGAACTGTTGGTGCTAACAAAAATTCTATAAAGATCATAGGAAATTCAACCGACAAATATGCGCAGGGTTATTTTTCCTACGATTCTAAAAAATCAGGTGGGATAACCATTTCGCACTTAAGATTTGGAGACCAACCCATAAATTCTACTTATCTTGTTAGTAATCCTGATTTTGTAGCATGTCATGTTTCTGCTTATCTTACAAAGTATGATATGCTTTCAGGTTTGAAAAAAGGAGGTTCATTTTTATTAAATAGTATTTGGGATGTTGAAGAAACCAAAAAAAACCTGCCTGATAATTTCAAAAAGTACATGGCTCAAAATAATATTTCATTTTATATAATAAATGCTACAAAAATTGCAAAAGAAATAGGACTGGGTTCCCGGACTAACACGATAATGCAATCGGCCTTTTTTAAAGTTACGGAAGTAATTCCTTATGAACTCGCTGTTGAGGAAATGAAAACTGCTATTTCCAAAACTTATGGCAAAAAGGGTGAAATGATTGTTAATATGAACTTTGCTGCTGTGGACCAGGGAGGTGCTATTACTAAAATTGAAGTACCAAAAAAATGGGCTGACATAAATATTAAGAAAGAAAAAGACAACCCTGATCTTCCTGATTTTATCAGAGAAATATTTAACCCGATGAATGCGCTTAACGGAGATTCATTGCCGGTCAGTGTATTTAAAGGAAGAGAAGATGGTACTTTTCCAACAGGAACAACAGCCCTCGAAAAACGTGGTGTTGCAATTGATGTCCCTGAATGGTTATCTGAAAATTGTATTCAATGTAACCAATGTTCTTTGGTTTGTCCTCATGGCTGTATCCGCCCGTTTTTGCTTGATAAAAAAGAAGCAGAGAATGTACCTTCAGGAACAAAATTATTAGATGCTAAACCAACTAAGATTTTCGAAGGCTTAAAATTCAGGATACAGTTAAGCCCGCTTGATTGTACAGGTTGCGGCAACTGCGTTCAGGTTTGTCCTTCAAAAGAAAAATCGCTGGTGATGAAACCTCTGACTACACAATTTGACGAGGCAGACAGATGGAATTACATGGATAATAAGGTAACTTATAAAGATGATATTGTACCAAAAGATAAAACAGTAAAAAACAGTCAGTTTGCTCAACCCCTATTTGAGTTTTCGGGAGCTTGTGCAGGATGTGGCGAAACAGCTTATGTAAAACTCATTACTCAATTATTTGGCGAGCAAATGATGATTACTAATGCAACCGGTTGTTCATCAATTTATGGTGGCTCTGCTCCGGCAATACCTTACTGTACGAGTAAAAAAACAGGCAGAGGTCCTGCATGGGCAAATTCACTTTTCGAGGATAATGCGGAGTATAGCTTTGGTATGGCAACAGGCATTACTAAAATGAGAAAAAGGATTGCCAATATGATGAGTAGTGGAAAAGGTAATTTCTCAGCCTCTACCAAAGAATTATTTAATCAGTGGTTAGATAGTAAAGACAAGCTTGTTGCATCAGATGAAGTTTCTGTCAAATTATTACCTGCATTAGAAAAAGAGAAAGAACCGATAGCAAAAGAACTTCTTAAGCTGAAACAATATTTTTCTAAAAAGTCTGTGTGGGCATTTGGTGGAGACGGTTGGGCTTACGACATTGGCTATGGCGGACTTGACCATGTTATGGCTTCAGGAGATGATGTAAATATTTTAGTGCTTGATACCGAAGTTTACTCAAATACAGGAGGCCAGGCTTCTAAATCTACTCCTATTGGTGCTGTAGCAAAATTTGCTGCTTCAGGAAAAAAGATTAGAAAGAAAGACCTTGGTGCTATGGCCATGACCTACGGATATGTTTATGTTACACAAATTGCAATGGGGGCGAGCCAATCACAAACTCTAAAGGCAATCCGTGAAGCCGAAGCATATCCGGGGCCATCATTGATTATTGCATATTCACCATGTATTGCACATGGCTTACGATATGGAATGAGCCAGACACAGGAAGAAGAAAAGCTGGCAGTTGAATGTGGATACTGGCACTTGTACCGGTTCAATCCGTTATTGGAGAAAGAAGGCATTAACCCGTTTACCTATGATTCTAAAGAACCAGATTGGACTAAATTCCAGGAATTTCTTATGCGAGAGGTCAGGTATACATCCCTGAAAAAGTCATTCCCGAAGGAAGCTGTTCATTTATTCAAAGCTGCTGAAGAAAATGCCAAATGGCGTTATAACAGCTATCAGCGTATGGCTAAGATGGAATTTTAAAATTTTAATAAAATAATATTTAATTTTAAAGTCGGATTTTTTTGAAATCCGGCTTTATTTTTATTCATAAAAACAAGAAAATGAAAAAGTATTTATCCATCATCGTATTTATAGGTATTTCAGTTTCACTTTTCCAAAGTTGCAAAGATTCCTCAGCTTTTAGTAAACAAAGTGGTGAAGACCCAACTTTAACTTCCAGTGATCATTTAACAATGGCGGTCCTTTACCAGCAAACAGCTGCTGAATACCGCGCTCTTTGTTACCAGGCATTTAATGTGGCTAAATATCAACTGGATCAAAATTTACGAATTATGGGTTTGCAAAAACAACAAGCCATTGTGCTCGACATTGATGAAACAGTTTTGGACAATAGCCCCTATGAAGCAAAATGTATTTTGGAAAATGTTAATTATCCTGACTATTGGGATGAATGGATGAATGCTTCCAATGCTGAATCGGTTCCGGGTGTGTTGGAGTTTTTAAAGTATGCCGAATCAAAAGGAATTGAAGTTTATTATATCACTAATCGAAATGAAAAATACAGGGATCAAACCCTGAATAATTTAAAATCATTGGATTTTCCTTTTGCGATTAATGATCATTTACTCATGAAAACAGATGAATCAAGCAAAAAATCCCGAAGGGATTTAGTGAGTGAAACATGTAAGATTATTTTATTAATTGGTGATAACTTGAACGATTTTTCAGAAGTATTTGAAAAAAAACCAATTCCAGAACGATTTGAGTTGACAGATAAAGATCAACAGGAATTTGGTAAACGATTTATTATTTTACCCAATGCTATGTATGGAGAGTGGGAGGGAGCGTTGTATAACTACGATTTCTCGAAAAATAATATAGAAAAGCAGGAACTACGAAACGAACATTTAAAGAAGTTTTAGCGTTAATAAACCTAACAGGTTTTTCCCAACTTGTTAGGTTTAAGACTTCTTAACAAATTTCCTGATCCCGTATATTTTCCCATCAGGGCTGTTCAGTTTTAGTAAATAAACTCCATGCGGTAAAAAGGAAATATTAATGTCCTCAATATACTTGTGCCGAATTGGTTTTAAACTACTTTTATGTAATACATTTCCATCAATCGTTAAAATCTGTATATCAACATCTCCTGTAAAATTTCTTAGGGAGATACTAATTTTATCTTTTGCCGGGTTTGGATAAACTTCAATGGCAATATCATGCTTATTTTCATTTATTTCAGTAATGGGTAAAAACCAGACAGAAATTGTATCGGATCCAGTACATCCGGCTGCTCCTATCCCTTCAACCCAATAAATCTGTTCTCCGCCATTTGGTCCGGAATTATTCGTGACTGTAAAAGTCGAATCAGTTGACCCATCCTGCCAAAAGTATGCTACATACATTCCATCTAAACCCAGTATGATAGTGTCGTTAATCCCTACTGTATCATTTGGTATGGCTATTATTTCCGGGTTTAAATTACCAAACACTATTATGGTTACAGAGTCGGAAATGGTACTGGTCCCATCATCAACAGTTAAGGTATAGGTTGTTGTAGTATCAGGAAATGCAATTGGGTTTGAGATTGTCGGGTCACTCAATCCTGTGGAAGGCGACCATAAAAAAGTATAATTACCCGAGCCTCCGCTTGCTTCACCATATATTTGTACACTATCTCCATAACAAATCATAGTATTGGGACTCATTATTAAAGATAATGGAGATGAACCTTCAGTAATTGTGAGAAACTGATTTGCCGCCAAATCATATATTTTATCTACAATCCCACCTGGCCAATAAATGATCAAACTATCAATTATAGTTTTATCCCCCAAACCGAATTCGAGATTAAAACTGCTAAAATCATGCTTGCCTTCTCCACCATGAACCCAGCGGGTAAGATTATCTTCTTCGGCCCATAATTTAATCTTTGCACCAACAGCATTATAAGTTGAAACTGTTCCAATTAAATTCAGGTTCAAAAAATTTCCAGGACAGTTATCATTTCTGAACAGCCTGTATTTGTCAATATGTCCGGCTGCAAAAAGATCAATTGCACCATCATTGTTATAATCTCCCCAACCAATACCAAAATAATCCCCAATCCACTCACCCGAAATACCCATTTGGGGTGCAACATTGGTAAACGTGCCATCGCCGTTATTTCGCAAAAGTGTATTGCTGTAAGAGTAGAAATCATGATGTGAAGAAAAAATATCTAAAAATCCATCGTTGTTGTAATCTGCAAACGAGGTGGTTCGGGTATCATTATGTCCTGATGCCCCTGAACCTGATGTAACATCTATAAAAGTCCCATCACCCTGGTTTTGCAATAACTTACAGCTTAAATTCCCATAACTGCCGATATATAAATCCGGTAGGCCATCATTGTTAAAATCCCCTGACGTAAGTCCGTGTGCATCACTGGCATAAC
>Ga0255364_10312_pt1 | contig 11414 bp, 9 predicted proteins | sample ANMaggSSYBR01G12_FD_182087 | JGI IMG/M metagenome (GOLD analysis project Ga0255364, IMG submission 182087) | Sediment cell enrichment communities from methane seep in Santa Monica Basin, California, United Staets - ANME aggregate JGI... | ecosystem: Environmental > Aquatic > Marine > Cold seeps >...
CAACAACGTTCTGAAGCATTGGACCATGTTCTCTTTTATGGTCCACCTGGATTGGGTAAAACTACATTGGCACACGTACTTGCCAACGAGATGCATGTAAATATTAAAATTACAGCGGGACCAGCAATTGAACGACAGGGAGACCTGGCAGCGATTCTAACGAATCTTCAAGGGGGAGATGTACTCTTCATCGATGAGATCCACCGCCTAGGAAAAGCAGTGGAGGAAATTCTTTATCCTGCAATGGAAGATTTCGCATTGGTTATTGTTATCGGAAAGGGACCTTCTGCTCGTTCGGTCCGATTGAAATTACCGCGTTTTACGGTAATTGGAGCAACTACCCGCTTAGCTCTTATCAGTTCACCTTTGCGGGCGAGATTTGGGGTTGTGCATCGGGTGGATTATTATGATGAACAATCCCTTATTCAAATCATCAAGCGGGCATCTGGGCTTATGGGATTAGGTTTTGAAGAATCAGGGGTTGAGGAGATTGCAAAGAGATCCCGGGGAACTCCACGTATTGCTTTACGATTACTACGGCGTGTACGAGACTTTACAGAAGTACGAGGAAACGGGCAGATTACCAGTGATGCATCAATCGAGGCTTTGGGGATGCTCAGCATTGATCAACTGGGTTTAGATGAGATCGACAGGATGGTCCTTTTAACGATTATAAAAAAAATATGATGGTGGACCTGTTGGCCTGAGTACAATTGCGGCTTCGATTAGCGAAGAACCCGATACGATTATGGATGTAGTTGAACCTTACTTGTTGCAACTTGGGTTTTTAAGCCGTACTGCACAAGGCAGGATGGCTACTGAGAAAGCATATCAACATCTAAAGCTTCCATACAATAGAAAAAAATCTCAACCATCACTACTGAAATAACGTGAAAACAGAATCATTTAATTATTCTTTACCCCCTTCCCTAATAGCGCAAACACCAATTGAGCCGAGGCATAATTCACGGTTGTTGGTATATAACCGTTCTTCTAAAGAAATTTCTGAGGATGTTTTTAAAAACTTAACGGCATATTTATCTCCGGGTGATTTGCTTGTAATTAACAAAACCAAAGTTATCCCTGCCCGGATATTCGGAAAGAAGGTTTCAGGGGGAAAAGTTGAAGTCCTTTTGCTAAAAAAGCTAGATGATCATTTCTGGGAAGTATTGATTGGTGGAAAGAATGTTTATAAGGGGGTAGAGATTCTATTTGAAAACAGCTTGTCTGGTGTAATTACGGATGTTCTATTTCGAGGGAAGAGAATTATCAAATTCTCAAAACAGATAGAACCGTTTCTAAAGTCTATTGGCCAGATGCCACTTCCACCATATATTCATAAAAAACTTGAAGATCAGGAGCGATATCAGACCATTTATGCGGAAAATGAGGGGTCTGCGGCGTCACCAACCGCGGGGTTGCATTTTACAAACGAATTAATTTCTGAGCTTAAAGATTATGGCATCGTCTTCGCGAAAATCATTTTACATGTGGGATTGGATACGTTTGCCCCAGTAACCGAGAGCGATATTGAAGAGCATATTATTCATACCGAGTGGTGTCAGATAACGGATTTTGAGATAGACAAGATTAATAAAGCACGGGATGAAAATCGTAGAGTTATCGCGGTCGGTACAACTTCAGTAAGAACATTAGAAACAGCATATCGTTATAGAACATCAAAGGGTTCTTTAAAGGCATTCTCCGAACCTACTGATCTTTACATTTTTCCAGGATATAAGTTTAAAGTTGTGGATGCAATGATCACCAATTTTCATTTACCAAAATCTACTCTACTGATGTTAGTAAGCGCATTTACTGGGCTAGAGACAATAAAATCCTGCTATCAATATGCAATACAAGAGAATTTTCGTTTTTATTCATTTGGTGATGCTATGTTTATTTTTTAAAATATGATAAAAAACAATAAGCTTTGGGATGCACTTGATTCGGAAATTACAGTATGCCGTACTTGCTCTCGGCTGGTTGAGTGGCGTGAAAAAGTAGCCCGGGAAAAAAGGCGCGCTTTTAATGGAGACACCTATTGGGGAAAACCAGTCCCCGGTTTTGGTGACCATAATGCGCAAATTTTGGTTTTGGGTCTAGCGCCTGGTGCGCATGGCTCAAACAGGACCGGAAGGATGTTTACTGGTGATGCATCCGGGGGTTTTCTATTCCCATCACTTTTTAAGGAGGGATTTGCCACCAAAGCTGAATGTACCTCAGCTAATGACGGGCTTCAATTAAAAAAGATATTTATCACAGCTGTGTGTCGATGTGCACCTCCTGCAAATAAACCCACCCGTATCGAACAAATCAATTGCAGGGGCTATTTATTAAGGGAATTGACTTTATTAGAGCATGTTAAAGGAATTATTGCTTTGGGCGGAATCGCATTTAACAATGCGTTTGATATTTTAAGAAACCTTTATGAGATTCAAGTTACACGCCGGCCAAAATTTGGGCATGGAGAATTATATACTTGGCCAACTAGTCCCATTTGGTTATTAGCATCCTATCACCCCAGTCGACAAAATACTCAAACCGGTCGGTTGACAAAAGAAATGTTTTCTATGATATGGTCTCGAGCAAATCGATTGATTAATTGATGTTTGTATGATTTAAGTCTGATGTCGGAAGTTTTAAAAATGTAGAATGAATTTGGAGAAAATAAATGAAAACGATTGGAATTATTGGTGGAATGTCATGGGAATCGTCAATTGAGTATTATCGCATAATTAATGAAGTAACACGAGAAAAATTGGGCGGGTTACATTCGGGAAAATCTATTATGGTCTCTGTAGATTTTGCGCCAATCGAAGAAATGCAAAAAAACGATCAATGGGAAGACCTAAATGGCGTGATGGTTGATGCTGCAATCCAATTGGTTTCAGGGGGGGCAGATTTTATCGTGATTGCTACAAACACAATGCATAAAATGTGCGAAGCGGTCCAGCGCGCAGTAAATATACCAATTTTGCACATTGCAGACGCAACTGCTTTTCGGGTAAAAGAACAGAATATTCATACTATTGGTTTGCTGGGAACTATTTTTACAATGGAAATGGATTTTTATAAAAAACGTTTAATTGACAACTTCAAACTTAATGTAGTAGTACCAGAAAAGAAAGACAGAATGATTGTCAATCAGATTATCTACGAGGAACTGGTATTGGGGGAAATTAAACAAGAGAGTAGAGACGAATATATCCGAGTTATGAAGAAACTGGTTAAGCGGGGTGCTGAGGGGATTATTTTAGGATGCACAGAAATCTCTTTATTGGTGGGAGCGAATGATACTTCTGTTCCAGTTTTTGATACAACTAGGATCCATGCGGAAACTGCAGTAGAGATTGCGTTGGGTGAAAAAAATATATGAACATTATGTTGATTTTGGAAATAACAAAGCGGGCAGATTATTTCTGCCCGCTTATCAGTAAGTAGTATTTGTTATTTTCTTAGCGCTTGCCAACCCGCATAGCTGGCTGTGTCCCCTAACTCTGCTTCGATTCTAATTAATTGATTGTATTTAGCTACACGGTCAGAACGCGCTGGAGCACCGGTTTTGATCTGGCCAGTATTCAGTGCAACAGCCAGATCAGCGATGGTCGTGTCTTCTGTCTCACCTGAACGGTGCGAAATCACTGTGCGCCATCCAACCCGTTGGCTTAATTCAACAGCTTCAATTGTTTCTGTAAGAGATCCAATCTGATTTACTTTGACTAATAAAGCATTGCATGCTTTTTCATCGATGGCTTTTTGAACCCGGATGGAGTTTGTGACAAGAAGGTCGTCTCCAACGATTTGCAAGCGATCGCCTAATTCTTTTGTCATCTTTGCCCACCCCTCCCAATCATCTTGACCTAAACCGTCTTCAATAGATACGATTGGGAATTGGTCAACCCATGATTTCCAATAATCAACCATTTGGTCGGGGTCAAGTTTCTTGCCTTCTGTACGTAAATTGTAGATCTTCTTTTCCTCGTCGTAAAACTCAGAGGCAGCAGGATCCAGGGCAATTGCGACATCTTTGCCGGCTTTAAAGCCTGCTTTCTCTATTGCTTCCAAGATGACCTCTATTGCCTCAACGTTGGCTTTCAAATTGGGCGCATATCCACCCTCGTCACCTACAAGAGTAGCATACCCATGTGATTTGAGGACAGATTTCAATGAATGGTATATCTCTGCTCCCCAGCGTACGGCTTCCTTGAACGTAGGAGCACCTAAAGGCATAACCATAAATTCCTGGGCGTCAGTGGACTGCCAGGCAGTATGAGCGCCGCCATTAAGGATATTCATCTGGGGAACAGGTAATACATGTGCGTAAACTCCTCCAATATAACGGTAGAGGGGTAGACCTAAAGAATTAGCAGCTGCTTTTGCGACAGCAAGACTTGTCCCCAGGATCGCATTGGCGCCGAGATTGGCTTTATTGGGTGTGCCATCAATTTTCAACAGTTCTTTGTCGATCGCAATTTGGTCGGTTGCATCCCAACCGATTAATTCATCGACAATCTGTGAATTAACGTTATTAACTGCTTTGGTAACTCCTTTGCCGCCATAGCGTTTTTTGTCACCATCACGTAATTCTAAAGCCTCATGAATTCCAGTTGATGCTCCAGAGGGCACCGCTGCACGGCCAAAGCTTCCATCTTCCAATAAGACCTCAACTTCGATGGTTGGATTGCCTCGTGAATCTAAGATTTCTTGTGCTTCAATCGATTCAATAAATGTGTACATTTTTTACCTCCTAATTAATATTTATTAGCTAAACCAATTAAGTATAATACTAATTGCTCTGATAGCAATCGGACATAAATTAGGTTTTTGTGGTGACGATTGTCTTGATAAAAGCATTGAAAAGGGGATGAGGGCGATTGGGTCTTGATAGAAACTCTGGATGAAATTGCGAACCCAGCATGAATGGATGGTCATTAATTTCGGCAATCTCAGCCAGAATGCCATCTGGAGATTGTCCGGAAAAAACCATACCTGCTTTTTCCAGCTCATCGCGATACGTGTTATTCACTTCATATCTATGGCGATGGCGCTCCTCGATCAGATCTTTTGAATATGCCTTAAATGCGATCGTGTTCTTTTTCAGTTTGCAGGGGTATAAGCCGAGACGCATTGTTCCCCCTTTATCAGTGATTTTCCTTTGCGCTGGCAAAAGGTCAATAACTGGATATGGTGTATCTTTAAAGAATTCAGTAGAATTTGACTGTAGATAATTAAGAACATTTCTGGAAAATTCAACTACCATGAGCTGCATTCCTAAACACAAACCAAGGAAAGGGATTTTATTTTTGCGAGCATAGTTGATGGCTTGAATTTTCCCTTCAATTCCGCGATCGCCAAAACCCCCTGGCACAAGAATACCATCTGCTTTCTGTACCAGGTCCCATCCAATATTATCCTCAAGTTTTGCGGAATGAACCCAAAGTATCTCAACTTTAGCATTCTGGTTTAAACAAGCATGTTTTAATGCTTCTTTAACACTCATATATGCATCATGAAGTTCAACATATTTCCCAACCAATGCGATTTTTAAGTGATATTGAGGATTATTTCCTGTCACGACGATCTTTTCCCAATCTCTCCAATCTGGTTTGTTTCTAGCACTAAGCTTGAAATAATTTAAAATTATTTCTCCAACACCAATTTTTTCAAGATCTAATGGGACTTGGTAAAGTGATGCTGCTGTGGTCATGGGTATTACATGGTTGATCTCGACATCACAAAAGAGGGAGATTTTTTCTCTCAAAGCAAGCTCAATCGGGTAATCAGAGCGGGCGATGATCATATTTGGGGAGATACCAAGTGACCGGAGTTCCCTGACAGAATGCTGTGTGGGTTTTGTTTTTAATTCACCAGTCGCTCCAATATGGGGCAACCAAGTTGCGTGTACAAAGAATACATTGTTCTGCCCAATATCTCTTCTTAATTGACGGAGAGATTCCAGGAAAGGTAAACTTTCTATATCTCCTACGGTGCCGCCCACTTCAATAAGCACGAATTCGGCTTTTGAAGATTTGGCGACGAGATGGATCCGTCTCTTTATTTCATTTGTGATTTGCGGAATAACCTGGATCGTACCTCCCAGATATTCACCTTTTCTTTCTTTTTCGATCACTTCTGCATACACTTGACCAGAGGTCATATTCGATTCTTTGGTCAAGCGAATATCTATAAATCTCTCGTAATGTCCCAGGTCTAAATCAGTTTCCGCGCCATCATCTAGTACGAATACTTCCCCATGCTGGTATGGACTCATAGTACCCGGGTCTATATTTAGGTACGGGTCGAGTTTTTGAATTACTACAGAGAAACCGCGTTCTTTTAATAACCGTCCGATTGCTGCAGCTGTTAATCCTTTTCCAACTGAACTTATTACTCCCCCAGTAAAAATAATATATTTTGGATTAATACTTTCTTTCATCCCATTTCCCTCAGTTCAAGTAAAAGATACAGGGAGGGTTCGTTTTACAACCCTCCCTGTATATAGTGATTGTTACACTTTCCTTAGGTATATCGTGAAAAATTTATTCAAGATAAAAGAGTGTACCATAAGAAAAAACCCCGATGATAGTCGGGATTAAGACCATAAAATATGTTTGTTAAGCACGATGTTTCAAGGTTCGCGAAAGAATATCTGCTTGTTCAGTAGAAACACTTTTGATTTTCTTAGACCGTGATTCTTCAGTAGATTGATCAACGTCGGCTTTTTCCATTGCCTCTCGCAGGGCGATTTCCATCACGGTAGGTTCGTTTTCTTCCGGTGTTTCATTGGCCGCAGAAGGTTTGTCTTTTTTACTTTTCTCTTTTTTATTCCGTCGTTTCGGGCGCGCAGGTGTGATCTTGACACCCTTGATTTCATCTAACCCGGGTTGCAAAGCTTTCATGGACAACTTGATCTGTTTCTTGCGACGGTTAAATTCGATAACCTTAGCTTCGATCTCTTCACCAACACTAATAATTTCCGACGCATCCCGAACATAACCTTGTGTAAGCTCACTTACATGAATAAGCCCAGGCCGCTCAGCCCCAATATCTACAAAGGCGCCAAATTTTTCTATTTTTGTAATCTTACCTTTGACAACCATATCGGTTTTGATTTCTCTCCACTCCAATAAAAGCGGTTCCTTCATGGTAACTTCTATACGGTCATCCTGGATATTACGCACATACAAATCAACTTCCTGCCCTATTTTTAAGCAATCTTCTACACGTAAGATCGGATGTCCATTTTCAATAATAATTTGTGAAACATGTAAAAGGGCTGGTTTTTCTACACCAATATCAACGATCGCGCCAGCTTTATTGGTTTTAATAACTGAACCCCTTAAATGCATTTTTCTTTTTAATTGTGATGACGATGAAATTTTTGTAATAATATCTGAAGCCATTAAATAAATCTCCTAGATTGAGTCATAAGCAATCGTACATTATACACAACACATAAATAGCTGTCAATTAAACAAATGCTCTAATCAGCAGTAATTACCTCAATTGCTTTCTCAAGCTGTGTGTCTACACCGTTGTAATAATCAGTTTCTGTAAATTCGATCTCGATATCAGGTGTAAGGCCCATATCTTGGATCTGACGCCCATAAGGGGTTAACCAATGCGCAATTGAAATTCGAATAGCGCCATTATCCCCCTTAAGAGGAATCCAATTCTGAATCAGGCCTTTACCGAAAGTTGTTGTGCCGATAAGAATTGCACGATTATAGTCCTGCAATGCGCCAGCAGTGATCTCTGATGCGGAAGCGGTTCCCTTATTCACTAATATATATAAAGGAGTGTCCAGGGTAATAGGATCTTTGATGGTTAGGTAATCTTTAGTGGTTCCATCTCCCCATTCTTCAATCAGTACAACCTTTTCTTCGAGGAAGATTGAAGTGATATCTATGGCCGAATCTACATAACCTCCGGTATTGTTGCGAAGATCAATGATCAAATTATCAGCACTTTGTCCAAGCAATTGAGTTACAGCTAGCGAAAAATCGTCATAAGAATTGACCCCAAAAGTATATAATCGGATATATCCAATATGCTCATTTATGAGTTCGCTTTCAACTGATGGGATGGGAATTACTGCACGAGTAATCTCGAATTCCAAGAGATCAGGTTCTTCTTCACGAGTGATGGTGATTAATACTTGTGTATTTTCTGGACCAAGTATTTTTCTAAGAACAAGAGAGGGGTCAAGATTTGTAACATCTTGGTTGTCAATTTTTTTCACCACATCACCAGGTTTTAAGCCTACATCTTCGGCTGGAGAATTTGGCATTGGGCTGACAATTACAAGGAACTCACCGCTTGTATCAACCCATGCGCCTATCCCTGTATATTCTCCCTCTAATGGTGCATTTTGCTCTCTGAATTGTTCTGGATCGAGATATGCTGAATATGGATCTCCTAAACTTCCCATCATTCCCTGGATAGACCCATGCATCAGATCTATATCATTAACTGGTTGTTCAAGATATTGGTCATGAACGATTTCCCATGCTTCAAGATAAGGGCTAAACAGGTCATCCATCTCACTATTTTTATTCATAAACAATAGAGTTGATGCATTAAGGTGAGTGGATTGTCCAAAAAGGAAACCAATCAAGAAAATTGCGATAAACCCAAGAAAACCAAAAAAACTAACAATGTAAAGAATCTTTTTAGAAAATCGCATTTTTCACCTATTTAATTTAATGATTTTAGAAATTTAGGAAGCATGTAAATGTCAGGAATGTTTAGAAGGTTCTCATTTGGTTCCCCAACTAAAACGGATAAGAATCCCATCTTTTGACCTTGTGCTACGTTTTCAGTCATGTCATCAATGAACATACATCCTTCGGGAGAGGTTATCCCAGAAATCGATAATGCCTTTTCAAACGCTTTCGGATGCGGTTTAACGTGTGGTAGTAAAGACAGAACATCGATAACAAGATCGAAATACGACTTTACACCAAAAAAGTTTAGGACTCGATTGGCGTGCGCAGCATCTGAATTAGTGAAAATCATCTTTCTTTGGGGGATTGAGTCCAATAGCTCTGTAAGTTTTCCGTTGTCGGATAATATTTTCGATAGGTTTACATCGTGAACGAAAGAGAGAAATTCGGCTTCATCGATTTGATATAAACTTTTCAATCCTTGAAGAGAAGTTCCATAATATTTTCGGCAATATTGGCGAATTGCCGGAACTTCATCTTTATGGATGTGCAGTATATCTGTGATGTATAAGTTGATTCGTTCACCAATTGCTTCCCATAACCCACTATGGCGTGAGTAAATCGTGTTGTCGAGGTCAAAGAAAATTGTGTGTATCATATCAAAGAAAGTATATCCTTAAACAACCATCATATATAATCTAGAATAGACCAATGCCAATAATCATACTCCCCAAGGAAGTTGCCTCGAAGATTGCTGCTGGAGAGGTCGTTGAGAGGCCAGTCTCAGTGGTTAAAGAGCTGCTTGAAAACTCTATTGATGCTGGATCAACTGAGATTTCAATTAAGATTGAACAAGCAGGTAAGAAATTAATTGAAGTTATTGATAATGGAGAGGGGATAGCATATAAAGAGTCAGATATCGCATTACAACGATATGCAACCAGCAAGATTTCATCATCAGAGGATTTGGAGAAAATCGAGTCTCTTGGATTTCGAGGAGAAGCACTTGCTTCCATTGCGGCAATATCCAGATTTACGATCGAATCAAGGGTGATTCATAAAGAGACTGGGTTCAGCATTGTAATAGAAGGGGGGGATAAAATCGGTAAAAAGCATGTTGGACGATCTGTGGGAACTTTGATTAAAGTAGAAGACTTGTTTTTTAATGTACCAGCCCGATTAAAGTTCTTAAAAAAAGATATCACAGAGAGGCGGTTGATTAATTTAATAGTTTCCCGCTACGCTCTTTTTTATTCGGGAATCAGGTTTTCTCTTGTTCAAGAGGGGAAAAAAATCCTGGCAACAAATGGTAAGAACAACCGTAGGGAAACATTATCTCAGATATATGATTTAGATACTGCGAAGTCATTACTAGAGGTAAATTATTCAGATGAATATCTTCAAATCAAAGGGTATACAAGTCCCTTGAATATCTCTCGTTCTACCCGGAAGGAAATATTCTTTTTTATTAATGGAAGGCTGGTGAGCGACCCGGTTTTAACTTCCGCTATCACTCGAGCGTACCATGGGTTGTTAATGGTAGGGCGTTTCCCAATAACAAATTTGTTCATAAACATTTCCCCGACTGAAGTTGACGTGAATGTTCACCCGACAAAGGCAGAAGTCAGGTTAAGAAATTCCAATCAGGTTTTCATTACAATCCAAAGAATCATTCGAAAGACGATTGCTTCGTATGCTCCTTATGCTGCGGTGTCTCCTCGTATTTGGAAAACACCTGAATTTGCAAAAAATGAAGGAAATATCAAAACAGGTTTTAATGGTTCTGTTGACCCTATTCAAGAAACGCAATTGGATGGGCAATTGAAATCTGTTCCAATAGGCCCATCTAAAGTTTCTGGTTTACCGCTTTTGCGATCAATTGGGCAATTGGGATTGACTTATATAATTGCAGAAGGTCCAGATGGTTTATATCTGATTGATCAGCATGCGGCTCATGAGCGGATTCTCTTTGAAAAAATCTCTAATCAAGGTGTAGGCGAAAAAATCTCTCAGTTCTTGTTAGAACCTGTGCCTGTAACTTTTCCGGCTTCCCAGTTTGAGCGATTAGAGCAGCAGTTAGATCTTTTGATAGAAATTGGATTTCAGCTAGAGCCGTTTGGTCCTGGTACGTATAAAATCATGGCTGTCCCTCAAATTCTCTCTTATATGGATTCAAAGGAAGCACTGTTGATTGCGATGAGTGATGATAAAAATTCCCCGAAAGAACTTGTAGACGCAGGGAACAGAGAGAAAATGATTACACAAATTTGCAAACGTCTCGCGATAAAGGGCGGCCAGGTACTATCAGATCAAGAACAGGAACAGTTGATTAGAGATCTTGAGAATTGCGTCAATCCACGCACATGTCCTCATGGGCGTCCCACAATGATACATATATCAGTTGGTGTGTTGGAAAGGCAATTCGGACGGCGGGGAAGTGTCTAACAATTAACCATTTTGTAAAGTTCAGGTATTGATTGAATAACATCAATGGGGAGAAGAACATCTGCGAAATGATCCATTGGCGTTTTTGAAAGTGTATTAATAATCAACTTTGCCCCATTACGGACAGCTATGCCTGGTATTGTGTTGGCTGGATATACTTCTAGCGAAGAGCCGATTACTAGAATTAAGTCTGCTCTGCGTGCTTCCTGATGGGCTGATTGCCATATATTTTCAGGAAGTATTTCTTCAAAAAGTACAATATCTGGTTTTACAATGCGGCCGCATTGGGGGCAAGTGGGT
>Ga0255364_10314_pt1 | contig 11346 bp, 8 predicted proteins | sample ANMaggSSYBR01G12_FD_182087 | JGI IMG/M metagenome (GOLD analysis project Ga0255364, IMG submission 182087) | Sediment cell enrichment communities from methane seep in Santa Monica Basin, California, United Staets - ANME aggregate JGI... | ecosystem: Environmental > Aquatic > Marine > Cold seeps >...
TATCGCACCGGATAATGGAATATTAACTCTGGTAATAAATGAGATGGGGATAAAAAAGGTTTATGAAATTAAGAATAATGAATATTTCAGACCCGGAAAAATTTCTAAAGACTTTCACGGAAGAGATATCTTTTCTCCTGTGGCTGCCCATATAGCTTCGGGGCACTCAGTTTCCGAAGTGGGTCCGGAGCTTAATCCGAAAGATCTGGTAATGTTACCCATTAAGAAATCCAAGGTTGAGTTAAAAACATTACAGAAAAATTAGAAGAAGCTCCCTTTGTAAAGTCGGTAAATTCTTTTCTAAATATGCCTAAAATTATCACTACAGATATAGGCCTCGAAGTAAAAGATTTAGTGGAAGTATTTCCGGAAAGCGACGTGGAGGCCAAAGAACTTAAAAATTCTCTCTTAAATGATAACCTGGTAAGAGGGAAATTTATTTCAGAAGATGGAAATGTTGCCCTGATAATGGTAGAAATAGTGCGCGACATAGAAGGAACAGAACTTAAAGAGGGGCTGGAGAATATAGTAGAGCCTTTAAAAGGCCAAACCTTACAGTTACATTACTTTGGAATGCCTCTTATAACCGCAGAGATTTCTGAAGGTTCCTGGGATACCATGAAATTAGCTATTATTGCTGCTATCATTATACTTTTAGTTCTTTATTTCTGCTTCAGGAGTTTTCGTGGTGTATTTTTACCTATTATTGTTGCTATGCTGGCTTCTTTCTGGGTCTTGGGATTTGTAGCATCAACCGGTAAAACTGTTACCATGATGATTTCTGCTATGCCAGTATTAATGATATCCTTGGCCACGGCCTATGGTATACATTTTATAAGTAGATATTATGAGGAGAGGCATACCCTTGAATCTATTAAAGCAGTTAATAGAACTATTCGACATATCTTTATTCCTATACTTATGAGTGCACTTACTACCATGGCAGGATTTTTATCCCTTACCGCTGCCATCGTAAGGCCCATGACTGAATTCGGAATTTTTTCCACTATGGGAATATTTTTTGCCTTTGTTCTGGCAACTTTTTTATTAGGGTCATTTTTTACCATTTTCCCGCCGGCTAAAATCCATGAGAAATTTTCACACGAAGCTAATGATGTGATTACCAGGCTTTTAAGATTAATAGGTCAATCAATATTACAAAAAAAGAAAGTATTTTTAATCAGTGTATTAATAATAGTGGTAATTTCTGTGGCCTTGGGCACAAGAGTCACCACTGAATCATCAATAGAATCAAGATTAGGCAAAGATAATAAAATAGTAAAAACTATGAATTATTTTAATGAAAAATTTGGTGGTACAGATTTCCTTTACGTCTACATCGAATCAAATAATGTAAAAAATCCTTATGTATTAAGACAGATGAAAAAGATAGGCGATTATGCAAAAACGTTTCCCTCTCTGGGTGAACCATCATCGATTACCGACTTTTTAGTACAACTTAATGATGCCATGGAGAGCAAAAATATAATTCCGGCACAAGAAGAAAAAATTGACAATTTATGGTTTTTTGCCGGAGATAATGAGTATATCACTAATATGATTGGCGATAATGATGAAGATACTTTATTACAGGTTAGAACCAAAGAGATGGCCTCTAGCGCCCTTGAACAGGCAATAGAACAAATGGAAGAATTTATTAACCGTATACCCAAAAAGGTTAGTACAATTGAATTTTCCGAAGTAAATGAAGAGGCAAAAGCAGAATATTATGCTTACCTTGTTGATGAGATTATTTCTTCCCTTAAGGCAAAAGGCATTAAGATGGAAAACCAAGAAGAATTAAGAGAAGGGCTTATAAAGATTTCCGGTACACCTGGCTCTGAGTTTGAAAAAGATACTGAGGAATTCATAAATGAAATTTTAACCGTATCTTTATTGGAGATTGAAGATTTAGGAATAGATAGCTCAGACTTAGTCCCTATACTTACTGACTATATAAGAGAGAAAAAATCTCAAGATGATTTATTAAAAGAATTGATGGAAACGACAGAATTAATAGAGGATGATGCCATCTACCTTCAAGAAGTATTGGAGGATTCCAGAAAAATTGTACAGGAGAGAGAAAAAGTAAGATTTGCCCAAACTGAAACGGAAAAACTTATAGGAGAGAATCTAAACGATGAGGAAAAAGATATCCTGTGGTATTTAATGGATAAAGTGGTTTACCTTCCGGATGATAATGGAGATATAGAGGTCTCTTTCCAACTAACCGGGATTCCGGTAATTAACGATAAGATAAACAACAGTCTATTCAGGGGGCAGATAAAGAGTATAATTGCAGCATTTTTTGCAGTATCTATCATGCTTGTGCTTCAATTCGGCTCTCTCCTTGTAGGATTATTTGCTATGATACCGATTACTCTGACCATAATCACCGCCTTTGGTATAATGGGTCTTCTAAATATCGATTTAAATATAGGCACCATAATGGTTGCCAGTATTGCTATAGGAGCAGGAATTGATTATACCATCCATTATATTTCTCGATATAAAAATGAACTGAGAAAAAGATCAAAAATTGAAGCTATGAAAATCACCTTAACCGGAACCGGTCGGGCTATTGTTTTTAATTCTATCGCAGTGGCGGCAGGACTTTTTGTACTCGGTTTTTCAGATTTTGGAATGATGGCTGTATTTGGTAAACTTATCGGGAGTGTAATGCTTTTAAGTGTAATCTATACTTTAATCCTACTTCCCATCTTATTAAATAATATAAAGTTTAAAGAGGAGGCAAAGAAGAAATGAAATTAAGACTTGAGGTTTATATTTTAACGATACTTGTTTTCTTATTTTCCATAAATGCAGCATCTGCTATAACCGTGGATGAAATTACGGATAAAATGGAAGAGACGGCGCCCGATTTTACCACTCAAAAAACTATTTCCGAAATGATTTTAATAGATGAGGAAGGAAATGAGGAAGTAAGAGAGATGATAATGTTCTCTCAAGAGGGAGAAGACGAAAAGAGCAGCACCCTTGTTAGGTTTCTCTCTCCTAAATCGGTAAAAGGTGTAACTCTTCTAAATATCGATGATGGAGAAAAAATATATTTATACATGCCTGCTTATGGTAAAGCAAGGAGAATTGCCGGGTCTTCAAAAGGTGATGAATTTATGGGAACAGGTCTTTCTTACGAAGATATGAGTATGAATTTTGAAGATAAGGATTATGAAAAAAAATTACTGGAAGAGACAGAGAGCGTATTTATCATAGAAGTTATACCAAGTGATGAAGATACATCTTACAAGAAAATCATACTCGCGGTGGATAAGGAAAAGTTTTATAGCAAAAAAGTAGAATTTTACGATATGAGCGAAAATCTTACTAAAACTTTGGAAATTGCACAGATAAAGATTGATGATAAAGGAAAAATTACCCCAATGGAGATAGTATTCACTGATACAGAAGAGAATAAAAAAACTAAGATTGTAATAAAAGAAATGGAATATGATATAGAATTATCATCCGGTTTCTTTAGTATCAGGACGTTGTCGAAGCCGACACTTTAAGGACAGTATCGAGTATTGAGTATATAGTATCGAGTAAAGAAAAGAAAGAGAAAGAAAAATACAGGAAATAAATTCAAAATAAATTAGTTATTATTGAAAAAGTCGTAGGGGCAGACCTTGTGTCTACCCGAGATAGGAACCATAGGACAGGCGAGATGTCTGTCCTACGAATTGGTCAATTGGTGAATTGGAGAATTGGTCAATTAAAATTAACATTAATTAGTTAACAGTAATAAGGAGAAAAACATAATTATGAAAAGAAATATTTTTTTGGCAGCATTTATCATTTTATTATTTTCAGCTTCTGTTTTTGCCGGAGATTTTTCCGGGAGCTTAACCTATTCAGGAGGATACAATTTTACAGAGAGCAATCTAAGCAATACTCTAAATTTAGACCTTAATTATATTCATAGTTTTACTGATGAAGTTTTTGCAGAAGGAGACTTAACCATTAGATACTCTGATAAATATTCTACAAATCCTTTTATGATCATACCTAAAGAAATTTATATAGGCGCTTATGACCTTATCCCCCAACTCGATATAAGAACAGGTCTGCTAATTGTAAGCTGGGGGTCAGCAGATATGTTTAGTCCTTTGGATAATTTTAATCCCCTGCCACCTGGAATGTCTTTTACCTCTATGACCCAGAAAAACGGAGTATTAGCCGCTGATGCAACTTATTATTTTAATGATATTACCTATTTGCAAACCATAATCCTTCCTTCTTTTGTCTCTTCTTATATGCCAGAAAAATACGAAGAGCAAATCTACCTTTCTATGTTTGCTCCTCAATTTCAAGCTCAAGGAATAGAAATAACCTCTGTTGACATAACCCATGCCCTTCCGGAAAATCCAGTTTGGGGAATAAAATTAGGAAGAAGTTTTACCTCTTTTGATGCAGCAATTAGTTATTATAACGGATATTTCTTTAATGGTTACCCTGAAACCGTAGAACCTGTTCCCGATGTTTCCGGAATGATTTTAAATTTAGGCTTGGGGTATCCAAAAAAAGATGTTTTTGGCTTTGAATTTCAGGGAGATTTCCCGGGAATTGAAGGAGCTACTCTTAGAGGTGACCTGGCTTATATCATCCCCCAGCCCTGGGAAGTACAAGGTGAATATGTATTAAAAGACCCTTATTTAAAAGCAGTAATCGGTGCAGACTATACTACCTCTTTTGACCTCTACCTAAATGTGGGCTTCATCTGGGGCTTTGCCTTTGAAGAAGGTGACCAATGTTCTCCTTATATCTCTTTAAATGCCAGAAAGGAATTAGAAGACAGTAAACTTACTCCTAACTATTTAGGCATAATCAGCCTTCACGATGGGAGTATGGTAAATTCTGTTGGAGCCAGTTATGATTTCACTGATGATTTTTCAGTTACTCTTTCTTATGTTTCTGTTTCAGGTGACCAAACTTCAAAGCTGGGACAGATGGGAAGCGCAGAGGGACTATACTTGATGGGAGAGTGGTCTTTCTAATGGAAAATATTAATAAAAAGGAAATAATTTTAGAGGCAGCCCGGGAGATTTTCTTTAAAAAAAGTTTTTATGAAGCCACTATGGATGATATCGCTCAGCTTTCTGGAATAAAAAAACCTACTATTTATTATTATTTCCCTTCTAAAATAGATTTAGCTTCACAGTTAATGGAAGTAAGTGTAAAAAAGATTTTTAAAAAGATTAGCGAAATAATTTATATAACAAATGATGTTAAACAACGAATAAAAATGACAGTAGACTTCTATATAAATTTTTTAGAAGAAAATTCTAAAACTTTTATTATTATGCAAAGAATTGGCTATGATTTTATGCAAAAGGAAGATAGCAAGAAAAAGATAAATGAACTCTTCAAAAAAATAAGAAAAAAACAGAAGGAAGCAGGCGACCTGTTCGGGGAAGTTATTTTATCTTCCGGTAAAAAAGTAAGCGGAGATTTATTTTTATATTCCTTAGTTGCTGCCCTGGGAAGAACTATTTTTGAAAATGTATCTCAGGGAAGAATACCAAAAAAAGATGATCTCCTGGTCATTAGGGATATTTTTATCGCCTCAGTGAAATAAGTAGTACAGAGAACCGTCGTACCACTACAATTGAAGGTATAACAAAAATTTAGGCTATGACCACTAAAAAGAAGCCGATGAACATTATTAAAGAAGCAATTATTCTTCTCTTTCCGTGTTCCTCTTTCAATAAAAAAATCCCAAAGATAACTCCAAACACAATACTTAACTGCCTTAAGGAAACTATATAGCTGACCTTATCGATAGTAAATGCAAATAAAATCAATAAATAAGAAAAAATAATCAAACATCCGGATATTAAAATCGGCTTATTATTCACCTTCCATTCGATTTTCATTTCACGAAAATAATTTTTCCTGATAATTATGGGTAAATATAAAAAGCTCGTTAAAGCAATGGACAAATAAATAAAGCAAAAAGGATAAACATACGAAACGGCAAGTTTATCATTAACCGAATAAAAAGCTGAAAATATTGCAGTTAACAAAGCATATATTACTGCTTTCTTTGCCTTTTTAGATAGTTTTAAGTTGAAAGAGTTAAAATTTAACAAGTAAATTCCGATTATTATCACTGCTATTCCCAAAATACCTATCAATGATAATTTTTCATTAAGAAATATATAGGCTAAAAAGGGGACAAAAAGAGGTGAAGATCTGGCTATAGGGTAAGTTATTGACAAATCACCGTAACTATATGATTTTCCTAAAAAATAAAAATAGAACGTATGAAATACCGAGCTTAGAGCTATTAATTGCCATCCTGTAGATTGAATCTGGATTTTATTGGTAAAGATATAATATAAAAAAGGCGGTAAATATAAAATTGTTCCAGCCGATATCATTAGCCAGTTAAATACAATTTTATTCCTACTTTTTTTAGACATTAAATTCCAAAGTGAATGAATAAAAGCAGATATTATAACGAGTATTACGGCTTTTAGTTCCATTATTTATAACCTTATGTAATATTGGCGTTTCTTGCCTCTAATCTTACTTGAAACAGTATACCACAAGTAATGTGCATATAAAACTGTCACAATATAGCGTAGAGCGTACAGCGTGGAGCGTATAGTTGGGAAAGAAGAAAAAAGACAGAAAAAGATAGTATCCTTCTTTTTAACTACCCCACCAAAGTTTACACTAACAATACGTATCGAGTATCGCGCTAAGAAAGAAAAAAAAATAAATTAAGTGAAAGTAGAGAAAAAACGTAAGTTTATTTTTTTTATCTAACTCCCCCCTAAAGTTTACACTTTTTTGTAATTTTAATAGGGATAGCTTATACTAAATAATATGAAAAAAGCAGATTATCCTTTTCATGTTTTAATAAAACCTATTGGTCCTGTTTGTAATATCACCTGTGAATATTGTTTCTATCTTGAAAAAGAAAAACTTTTTCCATATAAAAAAAAGACAGACTTTCGGATGTCAGAAGATACTCTTGAAACCTTTGTAAAGCAGTATGTAAACGGACAACCATACGGCACGACAGAGGTTAATTTTACATGGCAGGGGGGAGAACCGACACTTAGGAGAATCGATTTCTATAAAAAAGCAATCAATTTTCAAAATAAATATAGAAGAAAAGGAATGAAAATTACCAATGCTTTCCAAACAAACGGTATTCTGTTAAATAATGACTGGGCAAAATTTTTTAAAGATAACGATTTTCTTGTTGGAATTAGTATTGACGGACCGGGGAAGCTTCATAACAGGTTCAGAAAAGATCATTCCGGAGCGGGAACATTTACTTCTGTAATGGCGGGTTTGGATGCTCTGAAAAAACATAATGTTGATTTCAATACTCTGACTACTGTACAAAGTGATAATGGAGATAATCCTCAGGAAGTATATAATTTCCTGAAGGGAATGGGCTCAACTTTTATGCAGTTTATTCCAATTATAGAACCAGAAGGGAAAGGCGGAGTTTCATACCATACAGTAAGTCCGCAACAATGGGGAAATTTTTTAAACACAATATTTGATTTATGGATAAAACAGGATTTAGGACGAATATTTGTACAAAATTTTGAGACCATGGTAGGAATATATGCTGGTTATCTATCTTCATTTTGTGTGCACTCCCCTGTATGCGGAAGAGCCGTTGTTCTGGAACATAATGGTAATCTGTATAGCTGTGATCATTTTGTATTTAAAGAAAATCTGCTGGGAAATATTCATTCAACAACCTTAACCAATATGGTAGATTCTGATTTTCAAAAGAGCTTTGGCCTGAATAAAATAAAATCCCTACCCCTTATCTGCAAAGAATGTCCTTTTCTCAAACTTTGTTACGGGGGATGCCCTTCCAACCGGTTAAGGAAAACACCTTCCGGAGAAACCGGTTTAAACTGGGTTTGCGAAGGATATAAAATGTTTTATTCTCATACAGAATCGGTTTTTACAGCTATTTCAGAATGCGTAAGACGTAGAGTACCGGTAACTAAATATAAACTTTTTTTAGCTAACAGATATGAAACCTCATAGATACAATCGCCAGGTTTATCTACTTATAAGATCGTGGTCGCTTAACTACACCTTTTGGTCCTACTAACATATAGGTCAAAGTCCGTTCATCATTTGCCATCCGCCAGGACAACATCTTTTGTGCATATTTTAGGACTATCGTTGTATATGCCGGGTCTTCTGCCAAATTATGCAACTCCTCCGGGTCTTTTTTAAGATCAAAAAGAAGTTGTGGCATAGCTGCAAAGTGCACATATTTATAATGTTCATCCCTGATAACATTAAGGGAACATTCATCAAAGTCAATACCCGGTTCTTTGCCGGGTGGCAGATAACCCGAATAGCGGAAATCGACCTCCCAATGTGCTTCAGTGCGGAATTTTTCCGGCGTTTCACCTATAAGGAAAGGAACGAGGGAACGGCCGTCACACTGTATCGGGATATCAGCTCCAAACATATCCATAATGGTTGGGAAGATATCGATGCTCTCGGTAAATGCATCTATCACACAACCGCGCAGCTGCTGCCTTTTTCCATCCGGTGCCAGTATTATTAGAGGTACACGAAAAGTCTGATCAAAGTAAGGTCCTTGTCCTAATAAATAATGGTCTCCTAATTGTACGCCATGGTCGCTGGTAAAAACTATAACTGTGTTTTTATACTGACCGGTCTCTTTGAGAAGATTTATAATCCTGCCGATATTTTCGTCAATCTCTGTCATTAGTCCGTAATATGTGGCGCGCAACTGCCGCATCGATTTCTCATCCCTGGGGTATATACTGGCAGAATAATAACCGCTATTTAAATTCTTTTCTAATTGGAAAGCAAGGAAGGGATGTTGATTTGCCTCTTCTTCCGATGAAGATGCACGCTTAAAATCCGGAACATCATCTGGATGGTAGAGCCGATTATAAGGTTCGGGTGCAAGATACGGCCGATGCGGTTTCAGATAACTTATGTGAAGGAACCATGGTCTGGTACCCGGATTACGAAGGAACTTATCAACTTTATCAGTCACAAAAGCAGTTTCGCTTTCTTCTTTTGAATATGGCGCAGGTGCGTAGGTTTTCCCGCGCTCTTCAACCCCGGGATATCCCTCCACAGATTTATAATAAAGATCGCGAAGATTTTCAGGTACCTTGTAGCCGCGTTCTCTCAACCACTGCGCCCAGGATTCAGGGAAGTTTTCACTAGACATGGCCAGGCAGTTAAATCCGGGAAGTATACCCTCATAGGTCTTTAGTTTTGGATCATTAGGTGGATATAAGCGCGGGTCCGGTGTGGTATCAGTATATCCCACAAGAGCAGGGTCATAACCAAGTTTCTTGAATTCCAGCGCGATGTTAGTGTGGCGTACATCAAGTGGTGTCCCGTTTTCCAGTGAGCGATGATTTTGTAGATACATCCCGGTAAAAATTGATGCCCGACTCGGACCACACGGTATACACTGTGCAAAATGGTTTCGGAATAGAACGCCATCGGCTGCTAAAGCGTCGAGATTCGGCGTTTTAACAGTCGGATGCCCCAGGGCAGACAAACACTCGGCCCGCCACTGATCTGCAGTAATAAACAAAAAATTTTTCGATTTCATAATATCGCCTCAAATTATTGTTTCTTCTGGTTCGTGATGATTTCACTTCGCCTTTTACGCATATCATCAATCTGCTGATTGTTCTCCTCGCCCCTAAGATCTACTGTTGTTTGGTGTTCCAAAGCACCTTTGAGAGAAAGCTTTTCCGCATAATGGCAGGAGACGAAATGCCCGTCAGATACTTCTCGAAACTCCGGTACTTCGCTTTTACAACGATGGTTATCCGTATAGATACAACGGGGGTGAAAAGTACAACCAGAAGGCGGGTTGACCGGACTGGGCTGCTCCCCTTTAAGTGAAGCCTTCTGCATAGGCAAATCAGGGTCATCGGGTGGAATCGCCGACATAAGCGATTCGGTATAAGGATGTTTTGGTGTATAGTATATCTCTTCGGTAGTAGCCATTTCAACCAATCGACCAAGGTACATGACGACAACCCGATTGCAGGCATAAGAAACTACACTCAAATCATGAGCAATAAACAGGTAAGTAAGGCTCAATTGCTGCTGTAAATCTTTTAAAAGGTTTAATATCTGCGCCTGAATAGAAACATCCAACGCTGAAACCGGTTCATCACAAACAATAAATTCCGGATGCATAACCAGCGCCCTTGCAATAGCAATCCGTTGACGCTGACCCCCGCTAAATGCATGGGGATAGCGGCTGAGCTGTCTCGTTTTAAGCCCGCAAAGGAGGGCAATTTCTTCAACTTGTTTATCTATTTCTTTGCCACTCACAAGGCGGTTTGCGATAAGAGGCTCACCAATAATTTCCTTCACAGTCATTCGCTGATTAAGTGATGAATAGGGATCCTGAAAAATCATCTGCATATGCCGCCATTGTTTACGCAGCTTATTACGCTTTAGAGCAACAATGTCCATCATTTCGTTTTCATTTTTAAATATAATCTGGCCATTGGTTGGTTCAATTAGACGGAGAATTGAGCGGCCAAGAGTGGTTTTGCCTGACCCGCTTTCTCCTACAAGCCCAAGGCTCTCACCTTTGTGAATCTTAAAGCTTACACCATCAACTGCTCGTAAAAAAGATTTATTTTTATTAAACAGTTTACTCTGACCCACTGGGAAATACACTTTTAAATCTTTAATATCAATTAATATACTCATCTATTACTCTCTCCATATCCATACAGATAACAGGCAGCGAAGTGGTCTTTAGAAACTTCCCTGAGATCTGGAAAAGTAGTGTCACAAATACCGGACATAAAGTAATCGCACCGGGGGCGAAATGCACAACCGGACGGGCGATCAAACAAACCGGGAACATTTCCTTGAATGGTCTCCAGACGCCTACGGGCTTCCAAATTACCCAAACGCGGAACAGCATCAAGTAATTTTATGGTATAGGGATGTTTTGGATTCTTAAATATTTCTCTCGTAATCCCCTGTTCAATAATCCTACCCATGTACATAATAGCAACCTCATCGGCCATTTGTCCCACTACACCCAGGTCGTGTGTAATGAAGATGATTGAGGTCCTGAACTCCTGCTTCATATCGCACATTAGATTGAGAATCTGATTCTGTATAGTAACATCAAGGGCTGTCGTCGGTTCGTCAGCAATCAGAAGTAACGGATTACAGGAAAGCGCTTTTGCAATCATAGCACGCTGGCGCATCCCGCCGGAAAACTCATAGGGATAGCGGTCAACTGCGTTCTTGGCATCGGCGATTCCAACTCTTTTCAAAAGCTCAACCGTAATTCTTTTAGCT
>Ga0255364_10315_pt1 | contig 11335 bp, 14 predicted proteins | sample ANMaggSSYBR01G12_FD_182087 | JGI IMG/M metagenome (GOLD analysis project Ga0255364, IMG submission 182087) | Sediment cell enrichment communities from methane seep in Santa Monica Basin, California, United Staets - ANME aggregate JGI... | ecosystem: Environmental > Aquatic > Marine > Cold seeps >...
AAATCCATTTGGCATCTTTCGGAGCCGCATTCACGCATCCATGAGATGAAGGCTCCCCAAAGTTGTTATGCCAGAAAGTGGAGTGTATCGCAACTCCTGAACCAAGGAAAAAGGTTGCCCATCCAATACCCGGAATCATCCAACCAGCCTCGTTTGAACCGCCAGCCATTTGAATTGAATGAAGTTTCCGCCAGATATTATATCCAGGTGATCCATATCCAGATAGTGGAGTATTATTTGGAACCTTACCTGAAGAAATCCGGCAAAAATAAACCTCCCGATTACCTTCATAACAAGAAAGGGTTTGATGTGAAGCAGTTGAATCGATTACAATTTGTTTTTCCTCAACCTCTGGGTTTATCGGTTCAAGCTCAGTGCTTGATAAAAGCCTGAAAGCTTCTGCTGGAGCCCAAAACAAGTCACCCGGATTTCCATATCTTTCGTTTATCCTGTACCAAAGGTTCCCGTCACTGCCTTCTTTAACTTCATCAACCCACAATATCTGACTGTAATAAAACCTAGGTGGTAAATTTTTGCTTGCTTGCAAAACCCACCAAGAAGACCTGACAGGCGGATTTTCTAGGATTGCATCAACCCAAGGAACAGTAACTTCAACCCAAAGACCCCCAACATTTTCTGGTATCGAATTTGTCGGTAGATTTAGAATATTTTTTACTGGTTGGACATTTGGGGCCCAAATATAACCATCGGGCGTTTCAACCCAGCGTTGATTATTACGGAATGGCCATGGACCAATAATTTCTTGAAGCCAGGGAATGACAGTATCTTCGTAATAGGTTCCAATTGTAGGTGCGTCATAATCTGGACGGTATTTTATATCGACCATGCCAACGGCAATCCGACCCAGTCTATCAGCGGCTGGAAAACTATCAAGTGAACCAGTTTTAATCAAAGGTTTAAGCAAAACAGCTCCCGCAGCAATGGATGAAGCATTTATGAATTCACGCCTTGAAATTATTTTTGTACTCTCTGTGCCTTTACTCTTCATATTGATTTCCCGCACACTAATGTGAATGTTTTGTGATAAATTCTGTTATTTTTTGTTTCGCAACATCATCGCTATACTGAACAGGTGGAGATTTCATAAAATAAGCAGAGGGCTCTTCAAGAGGTCCTGCTAAACCTCTATCCAATGCAAGTTTAGCGCAGAGAACTGTGTCAATAACCACTCCAGCAGAGTTTGGCGAATCCCAAACCTCAAGTTTTAACTCCATATTAAGGGGAACATCTCCACAACCACTGCCTTCTAATCGGATATTTGCCCATTTCCGATCAGTTAACCAAGGAACATAGTCACTGGGACCAACATGAATGTTCTCATCACCGATATCAAATGACAGTTAGCTGGTAACAGATTGGGTTTATGATATTTTTTTTGATTCCAACCTGTACTTTCTTTTTTGCCATATTGATATCTCTATTGATTTCAACTCACCTAATTATATTCTTTTTTCTCGGATTTATACAAATCTTCCCTGATGACCTTTTTATTTTTCATCAGGGAAGCTATTTGTATTCTACTAAATTAGACGTGACAAAAATGTCTATTCTTTCCTAAGTGAGATTTTTTCTATTTAACCGGAGACTATTCCCGATCACAAACACATCGCTAACAGCCATTGCGCCAGCTGCTAAAATTGGATTAAGAAATCCAATAGCAGCAACCGGAATCAAGATTATATTATAGAAAAATGCCCAAAATAAGTTTTGCTTGATAGTTTTTAATGTCAGTTTTGACAATCTGATAGCATTACCAACCCCCCGCAAATCTCCACTAATCAAAGTAACCGGAGCGGCAGCAATCGCAACATCAGTCCCGGTTCCCAAGGATATTCCAACATCCGCTTGCGCCAAGGCTGGCGCATCATTAATCCCATCTCCAACCATAGCAACCACTGAACCGCTTTTCTGTAGCGATTCAATAGCAGAGGATTTCTCTCCAGGCATAACTTCTGACCTGACTTCAGTTATTCCAACCTGAGCAGCAATAGCCTGGGCGGCTTGTTGATTATCACCGGTTATCATAATCACATCAAGATTTAAATCTTTCAAATCTTCAACAGCTTGTTTAGCATGATCTTTAATCGTGTCTGAAATCCCGAGCACTGCTTGAAGTTCCCCATCTATGGCTACTAAGATGGCAGTTTTTCCGTCCTGCCGTAGGGCTGCAATATTATCGCCGGCTTTGCTCCATTCTACATGTTCCGCATCCATTAAAGGCGTACTCCCTACTATCACCTTCTGATCATCTACTTCAGCTGTAACGCCTTTGCCAACGATTGTCTGGTATTTTACTGGTTCACTTAAAACTAATTTTCTTTTTTCAGCTTCGGCTACTACTGCTTCCCCAAGGGGATGCTCAGACCTCTTTTCCACAGAAGCTGCAATCCTTAGAATATTGTCTTCTGTAATATCTTCGGTACGAGAAGGAACAAGGTGAATATTTGTGAGAGACGGCTCTCCTTTGGTTATAGTTCCAGTTTTATCCAGGACAACTGTTGTGATTTTTCCAGCTCTTTCCAAAGCTGCGCTTGATTTATACAAAATTCCGTTTGAGGCCCCCCTTCCGGAGCCAACCATAACTGCTGTAGGGGTTGCCAATCCCATTGCACAAGGGCAAGCAATTAATAAAACAGCTACTGCATTTAACATAGCCCTGGCAAACTGATCGGATGCCAGGCCGGATACTGCCGGCATAGCAAATTGCCAGACTAAAAATGTAATTAAAGCAACAGAAACTACTGCCGGTACAAATATCGCAGAAACCTGGTCCGCAATTCGCTGAATAGGCGCTTTACTTCCTTGAGCTTCTTCAACCAATTTTATAATTTGAGACAATACCGTTTGCTTACCAATTTTAGTCGCTTCAAATTTTAATGCACCTTGCTTATTGAGAGTAGCGCCAACTACGTCGTCGCCGATCGATTTTTCAACTGGCAGAGATTCGCCTGTAAGCATCGATTCGTCCACAGTTGAGTATCCATCAACAACAACACCGTCAACAGGAATCTTGCCTCCCGGTTTTACCACTATGATATCGCCAACTTGAACTTCTCCCACCGGAATCTTCAGTTCTTTTTTATCCCGGATCACCAAGGCGTTCTCTGGGCTTAAATTCATTAGTTTTTTGATTGCTTGACTTGTTCTTCCTTTTGCCTGAGCTTCTAAGAATTTTCCAGTCTTTATCAAAGTTATGATCATCGCTGAAGTTTCAAAATATACATGTCCTGAAATCCAACCGAACAAAACTGGCAGAGAATACAAATAAGCGGCGGTTGAACCCAACGCCACTAATACATCCATATTGGCAGATCCATTTCTCAAAGATTGAATTGCGCCCCTGTAATATCCTCTACCAACATAAAATTGAACAGGCGTGGCTAGGATTAACATCAGCCAATTGACCCAGTCTTGATGTGCCCAATCACCCAGAAATCCGAAATCACGACTCATAGATAAAACAAATAGGGGCACTGTAAATATCAACCCTATTAAGAGCAAATTCCTTTGTTCTCGAATTTCTTTTGTCCGCGCTATCCCCTCTGTATCTTCAAATTGATCTCCCAGGATTAATGCTTCAAACCCAATTTGTTTTATCTGATGCCTCAGATCGATTTGTGTAAGAATAGTTGGTATGTATTTAACCCTTGTTTTTCCTGTTACCCAATTACTTGTTGTTTCGATTACACCATCTAGATTATTTAAAGCCTGTTCCAGCCGGATTCCATCCCGGTCATCACTCAAGTTTTTAACCAGAAATTCTGCTTCGCCGACAGCTATTCCATATCCTGCTTTCTCGATTTTTGTAACAATTTCTGTAATTTTCGCAATTTCAGGATCGTATTCAACAGATGCTCTTTCCGTTGACAGGTTAACATTTGCCAAATTCACACCAGGAACTTTTTTAATATTTCTTTCTACAGCAGTTGCGCAGTTTGCACAATCCATGCCGGTAATAGGCAAGCTGGTCAATTTGATAGTTGACATATATCCTCAATTTATTTGTTTTATAGCCAGTTAATAAATATTTATATAACTGCGGGATAATTAATTTCTGCCAATAGATTTATTATCTGTTCCTCGGTCGCTGGATCTTTATAAACGACTTCAGCTGTTTTAGTTTCTGCGTCTGCCTTTACAACTTCAATGCCTGGAATTTCACCAAGTTCAAATTCTATGGTCATAACACAATGGTTACAGGAGATATTCGGGATATTGTAAGTTGTGCTGATCATTTTTTCCTCCACTAGTAAGACTTAGACTTTGGTTGCTGCTTCAAAAACATCAATTATTTCTTGCAAAACACGATCTTGTTCCTGGGGATCATCCCCCCGTACAGCTGAAATCAGACAAGAGTTCAAATGGTTATCTAAGATATTAATGCTGATTTTGTTTAGCGCAGATTGGATGGCATGAATTTGACGAATCGTATCAATACAATACGAATCTTCCTCAACCATTCGCTGTACCCCCCGTATGTGACCTTCTACTGTCTTTAATCGTCTCAAATTATCTTGATTCGTATCCATTTCTTACCCCCCCCTTAGGGGTCGGGATAAGAATACTCTAAAACATATCAACTGTCAAGTGCCTCATGGGGGATTGGTACATATAATAGAAAATCCGGCCTTTCGACCGGATTTTCTATTATTGAATATTTTAATTCGTTTTATTGAATATAAGTATCAAAAGCGGTCCTGAGGTCTTCGACTGACACCGGACCCAACCATTGCTGTAAAATATTCCCCTGCCCATCCACTAAGAAAAAGTGGGGTTGATATTTAAAACCCAGGAAACTCAAGGTATCAGTATTGGCTCTATCATCAAGGTCTAAGTAAACAAATTTAATTTTGTCAGTATATTCAGCTTCTAGCCCATGCACGATGGGCGCCATACCCTGGCAAGTCGGTCACCAGAAAGCAAATATTTCTACCAGTTGTATATCTCCCGAGGTCAGATTTACTGAAGCCGGATCTGTGCTTTCTAGTCCTGCCCGGACAGTCGGTATTACTGTGACAACTTCCTTGGTAGATATTGCAGTTTCGGGTGCAGCTTCACTGGCTGCAATATCGCCGGTATCCGAAATTTCGGTATCAGAGCTTTCACCTGAGCTTTCTTCAGTTACTATCCCTGAGGATGCTACCTCACCAGTTGACCCTCGATTACCAACTATATAAATGGCTGTTATTACAAAAATTAAAAACACACCAATAATTAATATCAATATTTTTCTGTTATCTTTCATACACAACTCCTTGATGACACAAATAAGATGTGATCGCTCTGCTACAAAATGGTTTATAACCAACGACAATATTTATATTCAGTGTCATTCCTGCGATAGCTTGACATGAAATGCCATGAGTTATACACTCTATCTTAGTTTTAGATGTACTTATATTATGAAATCTTACCGAGTTCACTATCAAAGAATTTTCTATCTAATTATTCTCCTGGCAGGCGGTGGCTGGATTTGGTTTTCTAGGGTTCCCTCAGCCTTAACCTCATCAGAGCGAATCGCTGCTCCCCAGGAAAGCTTTTTAGCACCCGGTTTTAGCCTGACTACTCTTAGCGGAGATGAAATCATCCTATCTGACTTACTCGGTTATCCGGTTATCATAAATTTTTGGGCAAGTTGGTGTCCACCTTGCCGGGCTGAAATGCCTGCATTTCAACAAGTATATGAAGAATATCAGGATCGAGGATTAATTATCGCCGCTGTCAATGCTACCAATCAGGACTCAATTTCAGATGCGATTGATTTCGCTGCCACAAATCATCTAACTTTCCCAATACTTCTCGATATTTCCGGATCTGTCAGCAGAAAATATAATCTTCATTCCCTTCCCACTACTATTTTTGTTGATAGAGAAGGTGTGATACAAAATATTATTATTGGCGGTCCAATCCCCGCCCCTCTTATCCGGGTTGAAATAAAAAAACTTTTCCAGGATAGCCCTGATGTTTCCAACAATTAATCTAGGTCCTTTATCTCTTCCTGCTCCAGAATTAATTCTTTTAATTAGTTTCTGGCTTGGATCGATAATTTCTGAACGCCAAGCAAAACGGTTTAATGTTGATCCTCTGATCCTCGATAAAGTTCTCTGGATTACTCTGTTGGCAGGGATAATTGGCGCCAGATTGTCTTATGTAGTCAGATCTCCATTTGCATTTGAGGGAAATCTACTTGCCATTTTTTCCCTCAACCCGGACTTACTGGATCCTGCTGGCGGATTACTTATTTCTGCTGCAGTTGGATTTCTTTATCTATCCAAACAGCAAATATCAGCTAAATCTTTCCTGGATTCCCTATCTCCTTTTTTAGGGGTGATGGCTTTAGCGCTAAGTTTGTCAAACTTAGCATCCGGTAGAGGATTTGGAACAGCTACAAATTTACCTTGGGGCATTGAACTCTGGGGCGATAACCGGCATCCAGTTCAAATCTATTATATTATTGGCGGAATTTTTACCCTATTTATTCTTTTGAGATTCTATCAAGGCAATAACTACCAGCCCGGTACAATCTTCACAGCCTTTCTTAGCATGACATCCGGGTACCAACTATTTTTTAACGCTTTCCAAGAAACGAGATTTGTTACATTTAGTGGGATTCGGCTCAGCCAGGTAGTCGCTTTGGCGATCTTGTTGATCAGTTTATATCTCTTAAAAAACCAGATTATTCCCGCCGGGGAGGAGGATACATATGCCTCTTAATGGAAAAACCATCCTGATCACAGGTTCAGCTCGCCGAATCGGTCGATCTTTAGCAATCGCAGTAGCAAAAGCCGGTGGAGATCTTATTATTCATCACAACAACTCGCCTGAAGCAGCTGAGAAAACCAAACAAGAAATTCTAGGACTCGGTCAAAAGGCTCAGATCCTCCAGGCAGATTTTTCAAATCTCGATTCTACTTCAAGGTTTACCGAGAATGTTTTTTCCCACAATAGAATAGATGTTTTAGTAAACAATGCTTCTATCTTTTCTGACCTTTCTTGGGCTGAGACCAGGATCGATGACTGGAACAAACACCTAGCTATAAATCTCACAGCTCCATTTTTATTAAGTCAGAGGTTTGGGCGAAGCCTCATTGGAGACCAAAAAGGAAGGATCATCAATTTACTTGATTGGAGGGCGCTTAGACCTGGTTCTGATCATTTCCCTTACACGATCAGCAAAGCAGGTCTGGCAGCGTTGACAAAATCTCTGGCAATTGCCTTAGCTCCAAATATTACAGTAAATGGAATTGCCCTGGGAGCTGTTCTACCTCCCAGCGATAGCAGTAGTTCTGAAAACATTATTTCAGCTCTACCTATACCAAGATGGGCAGAATTAATTGAAGTTGAAGAGACCCTGCTGTATCTATTAACTGGACCATCATATATAACCGGTGAGATTATTCATCTGGACGGCGGCAGACATCTAACCTGACTCTGGATCTGGATCAACTTAATGTCTACTGAGGAGTTTTTTATGGATAAAGTCATCATTAAAAATCTAGTTGCCCGCGGAGTGATTGGTATTTATGATTGGGAACGCGCAAAACCTCAGGAAATCCTGATAAATATCACGCTTTTTGGAGATTTGGTAAAAGCCGGGGAATCTGACAACATCGATGAAAGTATAAATTATAAGACTGTCTCAAAACAAGCTCAATTGCTGGCAGAAAACTGCCAAAGGTTAACCGTAGAAGCCCTTGCATCCGATATCGCTTCGAACTGTCTTGAAGTCAGTGGTGTAAAAAAAGTCATTGTCAGAGTAGAAAAACCGGGCGCAGTACGATTTGCAGAATCAGTTGGAGTGGAAATTGAGCGGTCAAAATAACAAACAACCCGATCTGATTTTAATTGGAATTGGAAGCAACCTTGATCCGGAAATAAACATCCCTAAAGCTTTGCAATTATTATCTGCACAGGTCACCATCCTCCAGGTAGCATCTATTTGGCAAACACCCGCTGTTGGTAGTGAAGGTCCCGATTACCTAAACTCAGCTGTTCTAGTTGAAAGCCCCCTGACTCAGGAACAATTAAAATCACTCGTCCTCACTAAGATAGAGAAGGCATTAGGAAGAGTTCGCTCAACAGATAAAAATGCTGACCGAACGATTGATTTGGATATCATAATGTATGCCGGAAACTGCCTTGACGAAGATCTCTGGTCCCGGGCACATGTTGCTGTCCCAGCTGCAGAAATTTACCCAGATTGCACTAATCTCCTGTCAGGTGAAACCCTTCTCCAGGCGTCCAAACGTTTAAGCTCCGGTGAAAATAATATTAAAAGAATTGATCTTTAAAGAGATTCCCAGTAAATCTAAATAGCATTATTTCTAGAATTGCAGCGGTTTTGCTCCTCGGGATATATTATCCAGGAATTCCTGCCTAGTTGGTAAATTTGAACGAAATGCTCCAGACATAGAAGAGGTCGTCATCCTGGCATCGTGTTTCTTTACTCCCCGCATAACTGAGCATAAATGCAAACCCTCAACTACCACTGCGACACCCTTGGGGTGAAGTAATTCATCGACGAGGTCTGCTATTTGTTTTGTCATTCTCTCCTGAACCTGGAGTCTTCGAGCAAACATATCTACAATTCTTGGTATTTTTGACAGTCCGATAACTTTGCCTTTCGGAAGATACGCTACATGCGCTCTACCTATAAAAGGTAGCATATGATGCTCACACATACTATAAAACTCAATATCACGGACAATGACCATTTCGTCATAAGTGACCTCAAAAATTGCTTCATTTAATAAATCTATTGGATCCGTCCTGTATCCATCGAGAAGCTCTAGATATGCTTTGGCGACGCGCTCAGGTGTTCGCAAAAGTCCTTCGCGCTCAGCATCCTCTCCAATAGATTCCAATATCGTTCTAACAGCAATTACGATTTTGTCTTGATCAATTTCATCAGTAAATAGGCCTGCAATTCGTTGAAGTATTTCTTTATCTTCGTGCATTTTAATTACCTCGTTTATATGAGATTTGAGTAATATTAACTAGTCTAGACCAGACGTCTGCAATCGTCAAGATCCGATGGGGATTTTTCGACTATCAATTAGAACCATAAGTAAAAAAAAAAAAAGCGAAAAAATAATTCTTCGCTTTTTTACTTGCAGGCGTGATTATTTAGCCGATTTCCGGTTGAATCAAACCAAAAGTTCCGTCATGGCGCTTGTAAAGCACGTTGATTGCCTCAGTTTGAGCATTATAAAAAACAAAAAAATTATTATGTCCCAGTAATTCCATTTGTTCAATTGCCTCCCATTCATCCATTGGGCGCAGTAAAAATTTCTTTATCCTGGCAATTACAGGCTTATCCAGCTCCTCAGTATCATCAATGATCTCTTCGCTGATTTCTTTTCCCTGTTTCCAGCGTTGATTTCGCTTTCCTTTATATCGTTTAATTCTCCGCTGTATTGTTTCCACCGCCATGTTCAAGGCAACCACAATATCCGAGGAACGTTCTTCTGCCCTTAATATAAAACCCTTTCCCTGGACTGTTATTTGGACGACTTCTCTCTCCTCAGCGCTCCTTGCATTAGTAGAAGCTAGGTCCACTCGCGCTTCTACGATATCATCAAGATAGCGATCCAATCCAGCAACTTTCCTTTGAATTTGATCAGCTAAATGGTCGTGAACATCTAAATTTCGACTAAAAATATTAACTTCAAGTGACATATACTCCTCCTTTTGATTATTTTAACACTAATAAGGTTCAGAGTCGCATTGATCTCGCAAGCGTAAGGCCATAAATACGTAATGCTCCGGCTTTTGTTAATGCGGCAGCACAGGAATTTATAGTTGAGCCCGTTGTAACTACATCATCGACAATAAGAATTGATTTTCCAGATACAAGTTCTTGTTTCGCACTGAAAACATCTGCTACATTCATCTTTCTCTCTTCTAGCGAAAGACCTACTTGTGATCTGGTAATTTTTATTCGTCTAATAGCGGATGGTTTAATCATTACCTCATTACCCCAGGCTATAGGACGAGCTAAATATAAAGCTTGATTGAATCCTCGTTCTTTTTGCCGGTTTTCATCAAGGGGAATCGCAGTGATTAAATCAATTTGCCATTTTTGCTCAGTAAGCAATTGAATCATTGGTTGAGCCAGGATTACACTCAAACCCAGATCTTTTCTATACTTAAGTTTATGAATCGCTTTTTGGAGGGGTCCTTCAAAATAAGCCCATGAACGGATGGCAGAATAATATATCTGTGATTCTCTACACCGTGGGCAAGTCGTGTTTTCTCTACCTGATATTGGTTCACCACAGATCTGGCAAATAGGAGATGAAATGAGTTTTGTTTGTTCTTGACAGGATGCGCAATATCTTTCTCCCCACTGATCGCATCCGGCACACCGAGGTGGAAAAATCAGGTCCAATGCTTTCCACCCCAAAGTATGTAATCGAGACCTCATGCTTAATCCTCCCGGATTAATTGGCAGCCGTACGTCTCGAGCTATCTAGTCAATATAAGTTTGTTATCCAAACATCCCCGCTAATGCAGAATCTTTCAGCTGCAACCCAGCTGGTCCTAGAAGAATAATCATAATTGAAGGGAAAATCAATAATGCCATCGGGAAAAGCATTTTAACCGGAGCTTGTTGGGCTTTTTCTTCTGCCAATTGCCTTCGCCTGGTTCGCATTTGGTCAGATTGAATTCTAAGAACCTTCGCCATGCTCACACCAAGCTGTTCACTTTGAATAATCGCCGCAACAAAACTTGTCATTTCAGTAATACCTATCCGATCCGCCATATTCCTTAATGCAACTCTCCTGACATTACCGAGTTGAATTTCTCTCAAGCAACGGCTAAATTCATCAGCAAGAGCATCTTCCCATTTTTCAGCTACCCTGGACATTGCAGCGTCAAATCCCAATCCAGCCTGAACGCATATCGTTAACAGGTCCAAAGCATCAGGCATCGATTTCCTGATCATATCCTGTCTGCCATTAATTTTGCTTTGAAGGAGGAGCTGAGGCATAAAAAAGCCAATTACTGAAAAAACTCCTGTTAGCAGTAATTTCCTCCCCCAGGTCCAATTTATGGAGCCCATAGAGAATACAAAAAGAAGGATTCCCCCAATTCCTATTGCAGCAATAAATCTCGCAGCCCAAAAAATTGTTGGGTCAATCCCGGGGGGATTTCCGGCTAACTCCAATTTCTTTTCTGTTTCTTCGATTGCCTTCTGAGGAGTAAACTTTTCTGTCAACTCACCAATCTTTTGTACAACCGGCACGATTACTCGTTCAGTAATTGGTTGAGACAACTCAATTTCTTCAAGAGAAACCTCTTCTCCCCTGGA
>Ga0255364_10316_pt1 | contig 11312 bp, 9 predicted proteins | sample ANMaggSSYBR01G12_FD_182087 | JGI IMG/M metagenome (GOLD analysis project Ga0255364, IMG submission 182087) | Sediment cell enrichment communities from methane seep in Santa Monica Basin, California, United Staets - ANME aggregate JGI... | ecosystem: Environmental > Aquatic > Marine > Cold seeps >...
ATTATTCAGAGCCTCACCTGTGCCCCAATGCCAGAACCAGTGCCAGTTGTAATGAACCAGGTTGTCTTTGTACGCCTTTCTGGGAGCAGGTCCCTGCCAGAGCTCCCAATCGAGCCAATCCGGTACCGCGGTCTCTTTGCCTGTTCCGATCGCCCCCCGGTTATTAGCATACCAACCCTTTCCAAAATAGGCACGACCAATGATACCTTCTTTAAGTTCATTCATGCCTTGTATAACATTCGGGAATGAGCGGCGCTGATTGCCCAGCTGAACGGCTTTATCGTACACTTTGGCAGCCTCAATAAGTAATTCTCCTTCATGGGGATTATGACTGCTGGGTTTTTCAAGATAGACATGTTTCCCCGCCTGCATGGCTAAAAGGGCTGCAGGAGCGTGCCAGTGATCGGGTGCGGCGATTACCATTGCATCGATTTCTTTATCCTGAAGTGATTCGCGAAAATCCCGGAACCCTTTGGTTCTTATTTCCTGGGAAGCTTCCAGTCTTTTCTGACAAGCTAAGATTGCCCGGCTATCCACATCGCAAATATGAAGGACATCACAATCTTTCTGCCCGGCAAAATTGGAGGCCAGTGCTTTCCCTCTGGAGTTTACACCCATCACAGATACGGCTATTCTTTCATTGGAACCGATAATGCGGCCATAGCTTTTTGCGCTCATCGCAGGTAATATGCCTCCAATTGAAATTGCTGCTGAAGCTGCTGTTGTTTTCTTAATAAAACTTCTTCTGGAATGAGATACCATAATCGATGGTTTTAGTTTAAATTAATACAACTTGGGGAGAAAATTCCCCCGGACTACGTAACTAATATGCTGGGCAATCTCTTTTGCTGAATACTTGAATAGATTCGCTCCAACTTCGTAGAGGAAATCTATTTCCTTGGTAAATAACTCATTGTCCGACATGGCAACACTAATGAGAAATTCAAACATTGGATCACGTTCGCCGGGATTGTACTGCATAATTGTGGATGCCGTTTGCTGGAAAATATCGTTCTGAGCCTTTTTATCAATAATACCCTGTAGCACGCCCTCCGGGAAAATCAAAAAATTGGCCAGGCGGTGTATGATGATTTCATACTCTTCCTTTTTCATTTGTTCATCGACTCCTGCCATTACCAATCCGGCCGATGCGATGAACATGCTCCTTTGTTGATCCAATTCTGAATTCCTGATAACAAGCAACATGTTGGTGAGTTCTTCCATATTGGAAGTCAGTGCGGGATCTTGTTCAATGGATTTATTTTCCAGAATTGATTTATATGCTGTGGACTGCGCAAAGTACTCCAGTGCTTTGATTCTTATGGGATTCATAGGATGCGAAGCCACATTGATTGTGTTTTCCTTTTTGAAGGATTCAAGTAACTTCTCGTTTTCTTCAAGGAAGGTCGTAAAGTTGAGATTGAATCTGTTCAAACCCAGTCCCGATGACATCTTAAAAAAGGCGGATATGCACTTATTTGGATCCCCACAGGCAATTAGTCCATAGCGATCGGCGGTCAATTCTGAGAGTTTATCCCACAGTGATATCTTATTGTACAATAAAAGCGGAATTCCTTCATAATTTGGAAACACAAATTCTATAACCCCTTTTAGATCAATATTTTTACTGATGATATGCCCCAGCTCATGGCCAATCACAAATCTTAATTCGTCTTCATCCAGTGCATTTACTAAGCCGGAGTTTAAATTGACCAGGTGGGGTTCGCCCTCCTCCTGACTTGAAGAAGCAGATGCATTGAATTCGGGCGAATTCGAAATATAGAACTCAACCGGTTCACTGAAATTCAGAGCTTCACAAACATCCATAAATGGTTTATAAAGCTCGGGTAGTAAATCCGCTCCAAGTTTAAAGCTGTGTCCTTCGAGCAGGTATTTATAGTAGTTCCCCGATTTTTCGACCTTGGCCTCATTCTTGATTTTACTGATGACATCACCTTCAAGTAATTCCCAGAGATTTTTACCAATTTCTTGTTCGAATTTTATTCTGATATGATCGTAATCCATGTAAGATGATTTTAACTAAAGATAATCAAAAGCTTAAATCATAGAATAAAATGGAGGGGCATTAGATATATTAAGTATACTTCAGAATACTAGCGAAGTGGAGCTCGAAGAAGTCAAATTGAGAGAAATAATCATATATTTATAAACGCAGCCTAGCTTAACTGAACGTCCTAATTAATGAGGTAGCTCCACCCATTGCAATACAGTGGGTTTTTGATTTTGAATAAAAAAATAATGGAAAATTTTCAAATCTTGCATTGTTCCAATGAATTATTGTGTGGCATCGATGGTGGAGGCACAACTACAAAAGTGGTAGTGTGTAATCTGGAAGGCCAAATGGTTCATTCGTTTCAAACCGGAACGATAAATCATTATGGCGCAGGTATCCCAAAAGTAAGGGAGAATTTTGCAGCCATTGCAGCCGAGCTCATTGCAAAATGTGGCTGTTTGCCGGGTACCATTTTCACTGGTAATTCAGCGCTGGATGGACTTGCCGAAGATATACTTGTTCAGCAGCTTACTAACGGAGTTTTCCATCCTTCGAAAGTTGTTTTTCATTCCGATGTTTATATTGGCCTTCTTAGTTTTACGATGGGGAATCCGGGAGCGGTTCTAATCTCGGGAACAGGCTCGATGGCTTGCGGAATTGATGCCGGGGGAGTTTATCATACTGCGGGTGGTTGGGGACAGGTACTGGGAGACGAAGGCAGCGCTTACCATATGGCACTGAAAGGAATTAAAGCCGCCCTGCGCGCTTATGATGGTCTTTCGGAACCCACTCAGCTCAGTGCCAGTGTGATGAAGTTTTTCGACCTGAAAAAGATGTCCGATATCATCGATAAAATATACAATCCGCCAGTTGAGAAAAGCGTCATTGCAGCTTTTGCCCCTGAAGTGGAAATCGCTGCTGACGAAGGAGATGCAGTAGCTTTGGGCATTGTTGAAAGCGAGGCAGAATGGCTGTATAAACTTGCCCTTGCCATTACTCGCAAGTGTAAATCCCCTTACCTTGGATATTATGGAGGTGTGCTCAACCATAACGAAAGGATTCGTTCGAAGCTTTCCGCTTTGCTTGCAAATCAATCTATTAGTTTGCAGGTTCCTGGATTTACACCTGAAATTGGCGCACTGATTGGCGCTTTTCGCGAATCGGGAAACAATGTTACAGATTCAGTGATAAATAATTTTTTGAAATACAGATAAGAATGAGTCAAATGAGAAAAACACATCAGTATATAACTAATATCCAGAACCTGATTAACCGTGTGCTCGAAACCCAAATGGATATCATCGATGAAGCGGGTGCGATTGTGGCTGAAACGATAATGAGCAATGGCTATGTTTATGCTTTTGGAACAGGCCATTCACACATGATGGCCGAAGAGCTGTTTTACAGGGCCGGAGGGCTGGCAAGGGTTTATCCCATTCTTGAAGATGCTTTGATGTTACACAACGGAGCAATTAAAAGTACGGAAATGGAGCGCCTTGACGGTTATGCCGAACTTATACTCGAAAGATATGAGTGTAATGATAAGGATTGCCTGATTATTGCTTCGAACTCCGGCCGAAATCCTGTAAGCATCGAAATGGTTAAAGCAGCCCATAAAAGGGGCATGAAAGTTATCGGACTTACCAATCTGATACACTCCGAGGCACAGGAATCGCGTCATGTTTCGGGATCGAAGCTTTACGAGATTGGCGATGTGGTGCTCGACAACCAAGGTTGCCTCGGCGACGCTTCGATCTATATTCCCGAAATCGACCGTAATATTGCAGCCACTTCAACATCACTGGGAGCCATGCTCTTGCAGGCTGTTGCTATTTCTGCAATTGAAATAATGATTGAAAAAGGCCACACACCCGAAGTTTTCTCATCGGCCAACCTCGATGAGGGCGATGAAATAAACGATAAGATCCTGGCCAAATACAGGTCGCTTATCAAGCCTCTGTAATAAGTCTATATAATTGTGAGGATGGTTCTGTTTTTATTCAGGAGCAAATTGGCTTAAATTCAACTTAGGATCAAGACGATGAGAAGAGAAACGAAGGTTGTCCCACATAATTTGTTCCCCGGACATTGCAGCTTCTCTTCCCATAATTGCTGTTAAAGTTGATTCTACTCCGGAAAAAGTATCGTTAAGATAATTTCCTGTTTCAATGCTTTTTATAAAAGCTGTTCCTTTATTTAAGTCCGCATCATGTAGTGAAGATGAAAAAGCTCCAGTCCTCCTTTGCTCTTCGGTAGGATTATCACCACCACATCTGATAATTCCTGAATCCCATTCGTTTTTTCCTGAAATGAAAACTCCTCCTGTGTAATATGCTTCGGCGATACCTTCTGTCCCAATAAATTTTGCACAAACTCCTCCCCACGAGGGACCATATTGTGTTGCCTGAACCATAACATTTGTTGACGGGTACTTATAAGCTACTTGAAAATGCTTCCATGTATCTCCAAATTTTTGCGACTCATCAATGCCGCCAAATCCTATTGCACTATTTGGATGTTCCCGGAGTGCCCAATTACATACATCAATCATGTGAATCGATTGATCGAGTAATGTACCTCCTGATAATGCGTGGAAATGATATTGGTTTCTAATTCGTTTTTCGTCGTAAGATTTCCCCACAGTTTTATTTACTCTGGTCTGACCAGCCAGATAATACAATTGTACACTAAGAACTTTCCCTATGTCTCCATTATGAATACGTTCAACCATTTGTGCATAAGGAGTAGCATAACGAATTTGAAAACCTATGGTCATGCTAAGTTTTTTATCAAATCGCTCACCAACTTTTTCCATTTTTCGACAGCCTGCCACATCTGGTGAAACGGGTTTTTCACAATAAATATGTTTTCCGGCTGCAGCAGCGGCTACCATAAAATCGGCATGTGTATAGGCTGGAGATGATATCAGCACTGCATCAACATCCTTATTATCCAGAAGTTGCATATACGACTCTGGTCCAACATAGGTAGATGATTTAGCAATTTCAGGAAATCCCTTTTCCTTGTTTTTACTGTCAAGTCGGATTTTCGCTGCATCCAGCTTGTCCCTGAATAGATCGGCCATTGCAACAATATTTGTATTGGTATGCTGCGACATCGAAGAGATTACTCCTGTGCCTCTTCCTCCACATCCAATAATTCCCATTCTTACGGCCGAATTTGCTTTACTCCCAAATGCAATACTCGGGCTTACAACTGTTACAGCAGAAATGGCTGCTGCGCTTTTAACAAATTTCCTACGGCTTACATGTGTCATGATTTTTATCTTAAATTTTTAACTAATTATTCAGTGATCTGCTTATCATTCTTTTTTATTTCATACCGTAGCAGATATGCTTCATTTCCATTATGAACCATGCTAATTCCCCATCTTAAACCCTCGCCGGTAATTACCGCGTGTGTTAAATCGGGCCGATATGCACCTGGTGCATGGGGTCTGTTTTCTGCTTTTGCGGCTAAGCTATTGCTAGTAAAGTCAATACCGTCTGCAGCATATTCAAAGGTACTACTCATGGATGCTAATGCTGCAACCCCTGTTCCCTGGGGCCAGATCATAACTTCATGGCTCCCGGTAAGGATTGGCCGGCCTAACTTATCGAAAGGGCCTTTGGGGCTATTGGAGTAAGCAACTCCCATTTGTGTATGTGCCGGTCCACCCTGTCCATGAATGCGACTGCGGCCTTTGTAATATAACCAGTAAAGGCCATTTCGATACAAAAGCGATGTATCATCTATCCTGTAACTGTCGAACTTTTCTGGTTCCGGGCTTACCTTAAGAATTGGCTCATCACTCAAACGGATAAATGGTCCGTCCGGTGAATCGGCTACAGCCAATCCTAAAGCCGTTATGTCGGTCGTGGAATTATTTTCAAATTCTCCATTTTCATTCCCAGGCGTTGGTTTAACACCTGTGTAGTAAAGCCAGTATTTTCCTTCGGCATAAAGGATATTGGGAGTAAAAGTGGCCTGTGAATCAAAGGTGCCATTCTTTCCCAATCCAAGGATTTCACCTTGCTCTTTCCAGTTAAAGCCTTCATCAGTTGAGGTGGCGTACCACAATGTTCCCCAATAGCCCGGGGCACGACCATAAACTTTAGTATAATACACATAATACGTAAAGCCTACTTTAAGTACATCACTGGGATCTCTCCGGGTGCAGTCTTTCTCGTAGCCAATGCCAGTTACGTCATCGTATTTGAAGGAAATGACCGTAAAATCATTTTTAATGTCTTGAGCAGAAATACCTGAGCTTATCAGAAATAAACTGAAGAATACGAGCGAGAGATGTCGTTTCGAAATTTGCATGAGATTTTTTTTAATCCAGGTGATAGACCTCTTCCATATCTGCCCACCGTACACCTTCTTCTGCTGATTCTACGGGATATTGACATGGATCCGTAAGTTTCCACCAGGCCTGGGTGAGAGAATCCTCCGCCATCTTTTGCATGTCTTTTTCAAAGTCTAAGCCGGTATACTCGAGGTAGCTGAAAAGATAGCCATCACGGTAATAGATGGAGTAATTCCTGATATTGCACTCCTTTAGCATATTGTCTACGCCGGGCCATGGTTCGGCATGAAGGGCCTTGTATTCTTCCAGTTTCTCAGGTTTCACTTTGATAAGCCATCCGTATCGCTTCACCTGATCTTCATTTAAAGACTCCTCTGTTTTTAAGGAACAGGCCTGGATTGTAAAGAGGCTCACGACGAAGAACCAGAAGATATTTTTCATGATTGGTTTTTTAGTTTGTTGCTATTATCCAAAGTAAATATAAAGCAGGATCATGATTACAAAAAGTAAAGCTGCCCAAATCCTGGGATCCTTAATACTGGTAATCCTGGATTTAAATCCCCGCAATGTCTCCTTGGTGAAAATCAGATGTTGTATCTCAGCCAATGGCCGGGATTTTGAATAGAAGCTCATGATTAAGTAGAAGGCAGTGCAAAGAACAAACAGCCACCAGGCCTGCATTAAGAATGGAATCCCAAGACCATCCGTAATCAGTTTGGATCCGGATATGGGATCAAAGTCAAGACAGAATACGATGGTACCTGCCGTCAATCCGAATATCATGGTTGAGAGGGCCACCTTATCATTCCCCCGGGATGAAAGAATCCCCATGATAAATACACTTGCTACCGGCGGTGACAGCATGGACAATACAATGGATATGGCATCGAATATGCTTTCAAAGCGACCGATCAAGGGGGACCAGGATATTGCAAGGATAATTACAACAACACTGGCGATCCGGCCAGTTCTAAGCACAATTTTATCGGGAGTGGACGGACGGATTCTTTTCAGGATATCTAAGGATACAAGCGTTCCCACACTGTTCAATGCTGCGGATATGGTGCTCATTAATGCCGCAAGTAAAGCTGCTGTCATCAATCCAATAAGACCGCTTGGGAGTACGTTTGAAATCAGGACCATCAGCGTATCATTGGGATTTTCAATCTTATCTGAGAACAGCGCATAGGCCAGAATTCCCGGGAGAACCATAATGAATACCGGCAGAATCTTCAGGAATCCGGCAAAAAGCGGCCCGTTCTGGGCGTCGCTCATTGTTTTTGCTCCAAGCACTTTTTGCACGATGGTTTGATCGGCGCACCAGTAATAAATTCCCAAAACCGGATATCCCAGTAGTATGGCATACCATGGTAGGATGGAATCTTTGCCGCTTTGCAGAATATCCAGCTGGCCGGGTCGTAATACTGCCTTCAATTCTTCAATGGAATGGATTCCCTGGTCACCCAGCATTCCAATGGAAAGGATGGTCAGGAGAGCAGCTCCTCCAATAAGGATTACAGACTGGAATGTTTCGATGACCACGATGGCACGAAGACCTCCTAAAATACTGTAGAGTGTGGTAATAAAGGATATGACCAGAATGGAGACCATGATGTCAATCCCAAAAAAGGTCTTCAACACAACCGCTCCGGCATAAAGACTTATCCCAATATGAGAAAACAGGGCGGTGATAATCACTAGAAAAGCAAAAAACGATCTTGTTTTGTGGCCATATCTTTTTTCGAGGAATTCCGGCAGGGTGGAGACCTTGTTCTTAAAATAGAAGGGTGCAAAAAACAGGGCCAGGATGATCAATAAGAAAGTGGCCATCCATTCAAAGTTCCCCCATACGATCCCATCCTTAAAACCATTGGCAGCAAGTCCCACCATATGGATGGTGGAAATATTGGCGGCAAATAAGGCGGCTCCGATCATGCCCCAGTTTAAGGATCGCCCTGCCAGGAAAAAGCTTTCGCTGCTGATTTTTTTTCGTTGTGCAGAAATAATTCCGATTAAAATGATGATGCACAGGTAAGCCAGAATAATGATAAGGTCGAGGGTGGGGATATTAAACTCTTTCATATGATGTCATCTATTTTTCTGAATAACGGCTTACCTCGTCCATACAGATCTTCTCCCATTCCCATAAATGTTCCGGATGATAGGACACTGTGGAAACGTCCTTCATAATGAACTCTACATGGCATTCGCCCTCTGTGTGTGCAAGAAATTCACGGATCTCTTTCCTTGCCTGATCACGATCCAACACTGATGTTGCAAATATGGATGGACTGGGTTTTCGGCTGATTACATAGTCATTGCCCAGTTCCTCAACGGCTTTCCTGGAATTATTCCAGGGAGAGCAGGAAACTTTCCTCAGGTTAGGAATCTTCCTTAAGAGGTGAGCCTTTTCTGCCAGTGGCTCGCAACACCCATAATAGGTTAGGCGAAATCGTTCCAGCCACTTCAGATCATGTTCAATGGCAAACTCCCAGTGCATTTCCGGAGAGACTTCAGAGAAAATCTGCGCATTTGAACATCCCCACATATTGTGTGGTTTGATCCATTGAGGATCAAAGGGTTTTCCCGGCATTTCTTTGGTATAGCCATATCCTCCTGATCCGATTCGGGTATTGTCGCAATCGAGCGATAGTAGGTTCTGCGATTCAAATTGGTCCAGTTCCACCATCCAGGCCTGGACCATTTTTTCATAAAAAGCATGTACCATATCTGGCCTCAGGATAAGATCCATCATGGCTTCCTGTATACCCCACCAGCGGATCAGGTAATCCCAGGGGGTATACCAAATATGGGTTTGGCCCTGAATTTTTACCGGCAATACAGGGCTGAATACCTCCTTCATAAGCTGGAACCTGATTTCTGAGGCTTCCTGGTTATGGCTTATGGTGGGGAACTTAATCTTCTCCAGGTCGTCCATATCCTGAATCTGGATATTAAAATGACGGGAGACTATGTCGTTGGATTCATCAGTAATTGCCAGGTCCACATCCTCGATGATACCAAAATCAGTACTGTGAATAGATTGTGGACAATCGAGCCAGGGGTTTATAATCATATCTCCGGGCATATGCTTCCACTGGTAGATGGTTTTACGCATAAGATCTTCCTGGGACCTGGCCCATCCATTTTCACATTGAATGCTTAGCTCATCATTGTAATTCATTTCATGCCACGGAATCTCATTGATCCATACCATGGGTCGTACCGATTCCAGGTCATTCAGTTTCTGCCATAAGATTGCCTTTTCTTTGTGTATGGGAAGGGAGGCGATTTGGGCCCACTCTTCTGCTAAGGCTCTTAAGATATCAATTTCCCGCTGCTCAAGTATGATTTCATCTGCCACCTCTGGCACTGTCTTGTGGCTGGGGTCATGTAACATGGGACTACCGCTATTTGGATTGCTCTATGAGTTTGCCTACCTGTCGAAGTGTTTTACTATCAATCTTCCGGATCTCTCCCTTATAGTCAGGTCCCACGTTGATTGAGAAGATATTTCCGTATTGTATGGCACCCTGGTAATCTTTGAAGAGATCTTCTGCCGGTTTACACAGGCGATCGTGTTCGGGCAGGGAGTAGAACCAGTCTGCCCCTCCTTTATGTTCCGGCAATATGGGGTATGTGAACTCAGCAGCCAGATAATCCTTATAATTTGCCTCGGCCTCTTTGTTATACTTGGTGGTAGAAGCATCTCCGATTTTGCCAGGAGTTCCCCTTTCTCTTAAAGACAAGCGTCCGGCAGGCTCCCCATGATTGAATCCTACAAAGCAATTGGGCTGGAACTGATGAATCCATTTGACTGTCTCGTGGTGATTGAGGCCTCCGTCTCCCACTGCATGATCCATCCAGTAAAATTCAATGGGTCCGTATTGGGTACATAATTCCTCCAGCTGGGCCTTTTTCATTTCAGGATCGATGCCGGCACCTTCCGAGTATCCCTTGCCATCCACCGCTCCCGGCCAGTTCCAGTCGCCTTCGGAAAAATAGAGTGCCAGTTTAATGCCATACTTATCGCATGAGTTTCGCAGTTTCCTTAACACATCGATTCCCAGTGGACTATTGGTGACTTTCTTGTCGGTGGTTTTTGTATCCCATAAACAGAATCCGTCATGGTGCTTGCTCAGGAACAGAATGTAATTCATACCTGCGTCTTTTGCTACCTTACACCATTGGTCTGTATCACATCCAGTGGCTGTAAAATAGGAGGCATCCTTCTCCAGAGTCGGAGTCCACTCTGTACCGGAGAAGGTACTGAACGACCAGCAGATAAACATTCCGAATTTCAGCTCTTTTATCTCTTCAGCACGGACAAGATCATCGATCTTTTCAGCTTCTTGCTGAGCATAAACCGTGAAGGCAGGATGCAGCAGAAGGATCATTGCAAATAGAAACAGCGTGTTCTTCATCATGGGTGGGGATAATTTAAAATCTAAACTAAAGCATTTGTTTCGAAAAGCAATATTATTATCCCTGAATATCCCCCATATGTTAACGCAAGGTTAAAAGAGGAGGGATGAAGAGCCCCGCTGCTAACCAATTCAATCTTACAAGTGTTTATTAGTAATAGCTTAACCCCGGCCTCCCTATCTACTTGGCCAAAATAAAGGACAGCGAATTTTTCTGTTTAAAGATTCATCTCCTTTTTAAAATACTCGATCAGTTCATCGTAGCGCTCTCTCATTTTTGTCGCCTCAACCACATTGTTTGTATCAAACATCGGAATCCATTCATCGTTCCATTCCTCGCTATTTTCCTGTCTTATTTCATATAAAGATTTAATCTTTTCTTTATGGTCCCATCCTGAAATTCAAGTAACTGAACAAATCTGGACCAGTCTAAAGATTGCTATCATCATACTGGCTGCATTGGGTCCTGTCATTATTGTATTTCTTACCATTCGATATAAGAGGATTATTAAAGGTCTGAAACAGGAGCATCAGACAAATCAAGGGATCATTGAAAAGAGGATTG
>Ga0255364_10206_pt3 | contig 11290 bp, 10 predicted proteins | sample ANMaggSSYBR01G12_FD_182087 | JGI IMG/M metagenome (GOLD analysis project Ga0255364, IMG submission 182087) | Sediment cell enrichment communities from methane seep in Santa Monica Basin, California, United Staets - ANME aggregate JGI... | ecosystem: Environmental > Aquatic > Marine > Cold seeps >...
CAAAAATGGGCTAGATATATTGCTTGATGTCATAGCACAGTCTCAATATCGTCAGCGGATCAAAATCTTGGTGGTAGGTACAACTCAATACGATGATGAATACTATAAAGAATGCCAGATCAAAATCAAATTGTTGAATTTAAATGATACCGTGCTTTTCATGGGGGAGAGAGTTGATATACCGGCTATCTTAAAAAGTGTTGATTTTGCTCTGATTACTTCACGCTCAGAATCTGGGCCTCTTGTTCTTATTGAGTATATGGCAAGTGGACTTCCATTTGTTGCCACAAAAGTTGGTGATATTAGCAATCATGTTGCCAAATTGAACATACCGGAATTTGTTCCACCAAATGACGTAGATGCTTTTACAGAGGCTTTTGACCAGTTGATATCAATTCCTGCGGATGTGCGACATAAACGGGCGCAATTGGGGAAAGACACGGCAATGCGCTATTTCGATATTCAACAGTCAATACCTCGATGGCATGATATATATAATAGAATTTTGTTGGTTTCCATTTGATGAAATTACTAATAATCTCAAATATGGCTCATTATGAACGAGATGAACTCATCGTTGGTTGGGGACCTACCGTTGAGGAAATTATTCATTTAGCCCAGAATTTTAGTGAAGTACATCACATTGCTTGCTTATACACTGAACAGGCACCAAAGAGTGCTTTACCTTATGACGCAAATAACCTGAAATTTACATTTTTACCTCCGACTGGTTGTAATAATCTTAAAGATAAAATAGAAATTCTTCGTTTAATCCCTCTGTATGTACGCACAATTATTCGTGAATTGGCGCTAGCTGATGTAGTACATGTGCGGTGTCCTGCCAATATCAGTTTACTGGCGATTGTGTTGCTTGCGCTCGTGAAAAAACCTCGTCTGCGCTGGGTGAAATATGCGGGGAGTTGGCAGCCGGAAAAGTGGCCTGCGCTAACCAGCCGCTTCCAACACTGGTGGTTAAACGAAGGGGTTACATCGAGGTCTGGTTACTGTAAATGGAAACTGGCCTTATCAACCAAAGCACGTGTTTTCATTTCTTAACCCTTGTTTTACCGAAAAAGAAGTTAAAAACGCAAAAAAGCAAACTTCAAATAAAATCCTGTCAGTACCACTTCGATTAATATATGCCGGAAGACTAGAATCAGCAAAAGGGATCGGACGCATATTAAAAATTCTGGCAAAAATCCATAGGAAGGGACTTTCCGTCGTTTTAGACGTGGTTGGAGATGGGATTGAGAGGAAGAATTACGAGAAGTTAGCAGTTGAACTAGGAGTAGCTGATTTCATTAACTTTCATGGGTGGATTCCTCATCCACAACTAGCTCCTTTATATAAGCAAGCTCATATCGTAATATTTCCAAGCGAATCTGAGGGATGGCCAAAAGTTTTAAGTGAAGCAATGGCATATGGCGTTGTGCCCGTAGCAAGTGATGTGGGCGGGATACCACAAATTCTAAATGATATTGGGTGTGGAATTGCATTACCACCTGATGATATTGATGGGTTTACAGATGCAGTGCTTAACTATGTGAGGCACCCTGAAAAATGGAAATCTGAGAGCATTGCAGGGCTGAAATCGGCGTCTCGCTTTACATACGATCAATATTTGCAAAATTTACAACAGATGTTCAAAGATGCATTGAATATTGAACTTAGGAAATTATAGATGATTAAAGTAGGTATTGTAGGTTGTGGGAAAATTGCAGAACAGCATTTGAAATTTCTTTCAAAACGCCAAGACACTCAGATTGTTGGACTTGTAGATGTTCAACTTGAGAACGCAAAGGTTTTGGGAGAGAAATATGGAATCAACAATTACTTCTTATCGCTGATCGATATGATAGATTATGAAGTGTTAGATGTAGTACATATTTGTTCTCCTCCAGAGTATCACTATGAACAAACCTTAGAAGCGATTGAACGAGGTGTGCATGTGTTGGTAGAAAAACCAGTTGCCCTCAAAGTTGATCAAGTGGATGAATTATATAAAAAGGCAAAAGAGAAAAATGTATCAATTTGCCCAAACTTCCTGCAATTATTTCACCCGCGTATGTTGGAAGTAAAAAATATTATCGAGCAAGGGCAATTTGGTAACGTTTTACGCGTTGAGAGTTACTATAGCATGGATGCTTATACTTCGGATGTATATGAAGCTGTGGGTTTACCCTGGTCGTACATGATGCCTGGGGGTATCTTCCATAACCATATCACCCATCCACTTTATCTCACAATGTTCTGGATTGGCGATCTCAAAAATGTAAAAGTATATCCGAAAACCTTCGGAGTATTACCTCAGAACATGACAGATCATATTGAAGTTTATTTGGATGGTGAACATGCTGATGCAATCATCACGGTGTCAATGGTTACAAAGCCACCTTTGTATTATGTCCGTGTATTCTTTGAACGCGGTATGGTAATGATAGATTTTAATCGAATGAACATTCTGGTTGAAAATTATGGCAAGGTGCCAGGAGCAGTTCAGCGCTTTTTGGGAAATTATGGCAAGGCTTGGCAACTAATTAGAAATACCACAGCAAATTTGTTTAATATATTACGGGGAAAAATGATTTCGTACCACGGGTTGGAATACTTGATCGATGAATATTATGGGACTTTGCTTTCTGACAACCAGCCCCCTATTTCCGAGGAATTAGTTCGCTCTGTTGCTGATACAGAAGAAGCTATTCTCACTCAAGCAGGCAAACTACATCCAGATGTGAGTATAAGACCATCTCGGCAAAGGAACCTTACACAACAAGAAAGAATCTTAGTGACAGGTGCGTCTGGAAACCTTGGTTTTCAAGTAGTTCAAAGTCTTGTGGAGAGTGGCTATTATGTTAGAGCAACTGCTCGTCCTCTTAGCCGTATAAAAAATTTGGAGAAATTAGGGGTAGAAATATTTTTTGGTGACATTCGGGATGAGTTATATTTGATGAATGCAATGGATGGTATTGATATTGTTATTCACACTGCTGCCGGAATGCGTGGTCCTCGTGAATCTCTTATTAAGACAAGCGTGACTGGAACTGATAATATTTCACGTGCGGCTCATGATCAGGGAGTGGATAGCGTTATATATATAAGTTCAATGGGCATCTATGATTACTTTGCATTAAAGAATGGTGAAGAAATTACAGAAAATAGCCAACTCGAAAATTGTCCAGATGAACGAGGTGCATATACATTAGCGAAACGACGTGCCGAAGACATTGCTCTCGCTCAGATTGCTTGCAGCAATGTTCATTGGACGATTATACGCCCGTCAATTATTATAAGCGACTATCAGGATGTCTTTGCTCCCTTAACTGGTATCAGATTGGGGAATCTTCTGATTTATTTAGGAAAAAAGTCAAACACCTTACGTTTGATTCATGTAGAAGATGTTTGTGATGTGATACTTAGAATAATTCAACAAGGGCACCCCCGTTATCGGATCTTTAACCTATCGCATCCGGATTCTATTAGTGTAGGTGAATATATAGCTGAGATTTCTAAACCAGGTTTGCCGCGAATTCGGGTATTATATCTCCCTCAGCTATTTCTCTGGATTGGATCACGAATATTGGAACTTCAATTCAAATTGAGAAATAAAGGACCTCGATTGAGTCCTAGAAAACTTGCTTATTGGTATGGTAATAACTCTGTAGATGTAACTTTGGTGCGAGGTGATATGAAGTGGACCCCAAAGAGTTCTTTGAAAGAACAAATTCGGAAACATAAATGAAAAATAATATCCACAGCAACGAGGAATGGGGTTCATCTGAACATATAAAGTCAGCCGCTATTATTACCAGTAATCAAAATGCTTTGAATTCAAAGCAATGGTTATTCTTTTGGTTGTTGCATATTCCGCTTGCTTTTGGTGGCATGCAGTATTCAATCATTTCTACCATACACGCCCTGCTCACTCTTGTTGTTGGCATAATGTGGGCTTCTTCAAAAAAATATAACAATAAGGTTTTCTATGTTGGGGGATATATTGTTGGCGCAGAAGTTTTTTGGCGGATGACAGATGCTAGCATTTTCCATGAATTTGGAAAGTATGCGCTCATTCTCATATTGATTATCGCTCTCTTTCGTCAAGATTCTAAAGGCCCTAATAGTCTCTCCGCTTTGCCGATTTTTTATTTTATTTTTTTGTTGCCTTCAATTGTACTAGTTATTGATCCTGCTAACCTTTATGAAGCTCGTGAGCAAATCAGTTTTAACTTGTCGGGTCCTCTTGCCTTGATGATAAGCGTTTATTATTTTAGTAGAACATCTTTCGCTTTGAAGCAGGTAAAAATGATGATGTTAGCAATGTTAGCTCCAATTCTTGGTATTGCTTCGGTTAATATTGTCAATGCTTCATCATTAAGTATTGAGTATTTTATGAGTCATCAAGGCAGCTCATTGTCTGGTTTATCAGGAGGATTTGCACCAAATCAGGTCTCTTCAATTTTGGGATTAGGAGCGCTTGTTGCCTTTTTATTCATAATTGTGCAAAATCTGGAATCTGTGTACTTAAGAATGGTTGTTGGAATTAGTGGAATTTTGTTTGCAATGGTAAGTGTATTAACTTTCTCTCGAGGGGGTATCTATATGGCTGGTATTGGTGCGATTATTGCAATACTCCATAATTTTCAAACAACACAAGCACGATTGAAATCAATCATAATCGTAATATTTATTGGTTTGATAACTATCTTTATACTCGGGCCCGTATTAGTAAATGTCACTGGTGGTGCAGTTCTTCATCGCTTTACGGACTCAGATATGACAGGAAGAGATCAATTTCTTCTGATAGACTTAGAAACTTGGCAGCAAAATTTCTTGATTGGTGTTGGACCTGGTGGTAGTGCAATTTATCGAGGAGGTTTCGTTCGTGCTGTCGCTGCTCACACAGAATTTACTCGGATTCTTGCAGAACACGGCTTATTCGGTTTCTCTTCCTTAGTTGTTTTTCTAATTATCACAATAAAAATATATAATAGTGCACGAATAACTGCTGACCGCACGATAACCGCAGCATTGCTAATTTGGGTTTTTTCTTATCTATTCATTGATGCTATGCGACTTGCGGCTTCTGGGTTCATCTTTGGAATTGCTGCTGCGAAAGTGATAAATAATGAAGAAGGGTGACAGTTCATTATTAATCTCTTGCTTGCAGCTGTTCATTAGTTGTCCAATATTCTTTTGAACTTAATATTCTCAGAACGGGGTTTAGATGCGACTTGCCGTTTTTACAAATCAATTTCCTGGTCAAGTTAATACTTATTTTTCTCGTGATATGCGAGCTTTACTCGAAAATGACATAGAGATGGAAATTTATCCAGTAAGGCCTTGTGACGCGACCTTATGGAGTCGTGTGCCGAATATCCTTAATAAAGAGATTTTTCCGCGGAGTAAAGTTCATAATATCAACCCCATGCAAGCCTTTCCTTTTGTTTTGAAACGATCATTTGTACAAATCCGTGAATTAACTCGAGATCTGGGTGCTATTTGCATATCTGCTAGTAAATTCGGAATTTGGCAACTAATGAAAAGCTTATATGCGATATTCAAAGCTTGGGGTTTAACGCATCAAAATGAGACTGATATTGATCATGTATTGGCTTATTGGGGAAATTACTCTGCTACTTACGCTTATGTGTTTCATCGTCTAATTGATCGGGATATCCCCTTTTCAATGTTTCTCCATGCTGGGATTGATTTATATCGTGATCAGGTTTTTCTGAAAGAGAAACTTCTTTACGCAGATAATATTTTTGTTGTATGTGAGTTTAATCGTCAGTATATTAAAGAACTATATCCAGAAATTTATTCGTCAATTGAGACAAAAATCCATTTATATCATCTTGGATTGAATCTTGATGATTATATCTACAAGCGAAATGGGCGTATTCCAGGAAGAATAATTGCTGTAGGGCGTTTGGATAAAAAAAAGGGTTTTGATTACTTAATGCGTGCACTACACGCTTTATTACTTCGGGGACAGGAAGTCGAGTTAGAATTAGTTGGTGATGGAGAAGAAAAAAAGAGCCTGATGAAATTGGCAGGGCAATTAGGTATTCAGGACCAGGTTCTATTTCGTGGATGGTTATCATTTGACGAGGTGAAATCCTCAATGGCACAAGCTGCTATTCTTGTTCACCCCTCACCTGGTTTAGGGGACGCAGTACCAACAGTGATCAAAGAAGCAATGGCTATGGGAACACCTGTTATTGCTTCAAGTGTTGCTGGCATTCCCGAATTACTTGATTATGGCCGTTGTGGAATTCTGTTTCCTCCAAGAGACACAAAAGCTTTGTCTGATGCATTGTTTTCACTGTTAAATGACAATGACATGCGTTATCAATATGCTCAAAAAGGACGGATCTATGCAGAGGAAAAATTTGATCTCTGGCATAACGGGTATATTCTAACAAAACAACTACGAGCAAAACTATCTAACTGAAACTTATAATGAAACTCCTTAATAACATCTACAAGTGGTCTCCCATTTGGTTTCAAAATATTATCGTAAGTTTTTATGGTTTATATTGGTATTGGTTACGTTTTGGGCCAGGCTATAGCAGTTATGTGAAGGAGTATCAGGAACGAGAAAAATTTTCTTCTGAAGAGTGGCAAAATTGGCAAAAAAAAAGATTACAGATTGTTTTGAACTTAGCAGTAAAGCACGTTCCTTATTATCAGCAAATGTGGACCAAGAGTGAGAAAACAGCAGCGATGATGGGTAATTTAAGAGGTTTGCCCATATTGGATAAAGCCCCTATACGTAGGGATCCAAAAATGTTTTTACGCCACGATATTAATCCAAGGCCGCGGATAAAGTTTCATACAAGTGGCACTTCAGGTACACCAATTGTTAGTATTTGGACTGTTCAAGAGGTCCGTAATTCCCATGCCTTCCATGAAGTGCGAGGTTCACAGAGAGCGGGCGTATCATTTAAATTACCAAGGGCAACGTTTTCTGGACGTATGGTTGAGCCTAATCCTGAGAGTAAAGGCCCTTATTATCGATTTAACAAGGTGGAGAAGCAGGTTTATTTTTCGGCTTTTCACCTAAGGGCTGATACGGCTCATCAATATGTATATGCTTTGCATAAACATAATATCCAATGGTTGACTGGCTATGCTGTTTCTTATTACTTATTGGCCAAATTTATTCTAGAACAGAATTTACAGGTACCCTCCTTGAAGGCTATTGTAACAACTAGTGAAAAAGTTACATCTGAAATGAGGCAGACTATAGAAAGAGCTTTTGGGTGCCGTGTTTTTGTCGAATACAATAATGTGGAAAATACGTTTTTTGCTAATGAATGTGAACAGGCACGTTTGCATGTTAGTCCTGATGTGGGCGTTTTAGAAATTCTTCGTTCTGATGGATCGCCCTGTGACCCAGGAGAAGTTGGCGAGGTTGTCGCAACCAGTTTGTTTCGTACTTATCAGCCGTTTATACGGTATCAATTGGGTGATTTGGCGGCGTGGGATCCTGATGTGTGTTCCTGTGGGAGTCCGATGCCGGTGATTCGGGAAGTTGTGGGGCGAATTGAAGATGTAGTTATAGGACCTGATGGACGCCAGGTGGTGCGTTTCCATGGCATTTTTTCAGACCAACAGCATATTAAACAAGGTCAGATTATTCAGGAGGCACTGAATTGCATCCGGGTTAAGGTTGTGCCGACGGCTGGTTTTGCGCCAGAAGATGTGGCTGATATTGTAACGCGTGTCCAAAATCGTCTGGGGCCAACGGTTCAGGTGATCGTTGAGTCTGTGGATCAGATTCCTCTTACTAGCTCTGGGAAATTCAAGGCAGTTGTATCGTTATTATCGGATAAGAATGCGCTTAAGGCTAGCCAGAAAGGCGGTTTAAAAATTGTCTGAGTTATTATTGGCTGATATGAAAAAGCCAACCAGCCCTTTTGTAAGCGTAATTATGCCCGTTCGAAATGAGGCTAGCTATCTGAGCGAATCATTGGGAGCTGTGTTGATTCAAGATTACGACCCTGACAGTATTGAAATACTGATCGTTGACGGTATGTCCGTCGATAATTCACGTGCCATCATTTCTCACATTGCCAGAAGTAACCCACAATATAGAATCCTTGTTTTGGAAAACCCTGACGAAATTGTACCTACTGGCATAAATATCGCCTTGCGTCAGGGCAAAGGTGATATTATCATCCGCGTGGATGGGCATACCATCATTGCGCCCGATTACGTTCGGCAGTGTGTTGAAGCTTTGGAACGCACCAAAGCCGATAATGTTGGCGGAAAAATGAATGCCAAAGGTACTAATATTTTTGGCAAAGTAGTGGCATTGGCTACCAGCACTCCCTTTGGAATCGGCGGAGGGCATTTCCATTATTCGGATGAAGAAGAATGGGTGGATACAACCTACATGGGTGCTTGGCCTCGGCGGGTGTTCGAGAAGATCGGTTTGTTTGATGAAGAACTTGTGCGCGATCAGGATGATGAATTCAATTATAGATTACGTGGAGCAGGAGGGAAAATTCTTCTAAGCCCGAAGATAAAATCAGAATACACTGTCCGCAGTTCGCCCAAAGCATTATGGCGGCAGTACTATCAATACGGTTATTGGAAAATCCGCGTCCTGCAAAAACACCCGCGCCAAATGAGCCTGCGGCAATTTGTTCCGCCTGCTTTTGTGCTTTCTTTATTCATCTCAGTATTAATTACTCTGTTCTCCACTCTCTATTCTCCATTCTCCATTATCCATCCTCTCTCTCTCGTTATTCCTCTACTCTACCTGTTCGCCAATCTATCTGCTTCGCTTTACATCGCATCAAAATACGGTTGGAAGTACACACCATTGCTCCCGTTTGTTTTTTCGATTCTGCATATCAGTTACGGAATGGGGTTTCTAGCTGGCTTGTTCAAGTTTTGGAATCGCTGGGGAGATAAAATTGGCAAGGCACCTGTGTGGCAAAACGAAATCAATGAATGACATTGCCCGCCTGCGAAATGAATATGAAGATCGAAAACGCCGCTTTGACGGAAGTAACGTGTATTCGTTATTCAATCGGGCAAATCTTTTTATTGTCCAACAACGCCAGCGCGAAGTTTTGTCCCTTTTACAAAGGAATGGCATAACTGATCTCTCCAATCTACGAATATTGGAAATGGGATGCGGTGGGGGCGGAGTGTTAGCCGAATATTTGGGGTTTGGAGCATCTCCAGGAAATCTCCATGGTGTGGATTTGCTGATTGACCGCTTGCACCATGCGCATAATCAGCTTCCAGGTTCAGGCTTCTCCAATGCCGATGGACAGAATTTGCCCTATGAAGCCCACAGTTTTGATCTGGTCTTGCAGTTCACAGCCATATCATCTGTGTTAGATGAGAAAATTCGCTGCAATATCTTTGCTGATATACTTCGTATTCTTAAACCTGGTGGCATGATCATTTCATATGACTTCTGGTTTAACCCGATTAATAAGCAAACTCGCGGTTTGAGATTAAATGAACTTCGCACTTATTTTCCTGATTGTATATTTGATTGCAAGCGTATTACTCTTGCTCCGCCAGTAACTCGGCGACTTGTTCCAATTTCTTGGTTGTTGAGTACATTTCTGGAAAAATTGATTTTATTGAATACACACTATCTGGTAGGAATTCGTCCAAACTATACTGAATAACAGCAGCCAGTAACTGTACTTTTCACAGAGAAAGGATCAACCCTTATTAATACGAAAATCCATGCAGCAAAAAATTGACAACCATACCCTAAGTCAGATCATTTCAGGGTGTTTAGGCAATTTAAATCGGGATTCCTTTTCGGCGAGGCGATGGAATGCTTTGGCGAATCAGGCCCATTTGGAGGGAGTTGGGCCGCTTTTGTACTGGACTTTATCCAGGTCGGGAAAATTCTCATCGTTGCCGGCAGAAACACGTGATTTTCTGCGCTTTTCGTATGCCGGCACATCAATTAAGAACCAGCAAATCTTTAAAGAGCTTGAATTACTCTCCCGTTTATTTCAGGATGCAGGTATTGCAGTTGTTGCGCTTAAGGGTGTCTGTTTAGCGCTGACAGTGTATCCTGATCCAGGTCTGCGCTCGATGGGGGACCTGGATTTGTTGGTGTCAAATGAAAAATTGGCTGCTGCGGTTGATATTGTAAAATCGCTTGGTTATCAAGTTGTGTACCCAGAAGCCTCAGCTGGTTTGCGAGATTTGTTAAACCATGAAATTTGTCTGAAAAAATCTGGAGCACACCCCATTACACTGGAATTGCATCGGGGTCTGGTTGCTGACAAAACTTATTCCTACTCCGTTCCTGTCAATTGGTTCTGGGAGCAAACCGAATTATTGAAGCCCTTATCTTCTAAGATGTGTTTTGAAAACCTCTTAATGTTAACCCCGGAAGCCCAGGTTTTGTATGCGGCCGGTCATGCCATGTTGCAGCATGGCGGGAGTAATACCATCCTGCGCTGGTTTTATGATGCTGATCGTTTAATCCGCCACTATGGTGAAGGCCTTGATTGGGACTTACTCCTTTCCCAAGCGATAGCTTTCGAGTGGGGTTCGGCGCTGGAGGCGTTTCTCACTCAAACTGTTGTCTACTTTGGCACCCCGGTCCCGGAGGGTGTGCGCACCACTCTTTCGGAAAGCTTCGATCGCCATCGCGAGCTTGTTGCATTAAAACAAACTCATCCCGCTACACATATTCTTGCCGAACGCCAGAAGCTGCTGTCACTGAATTTATATGGACGCTTCAGACTGGTCCTGGCTTTGCTTATTCCCAACCCGGCTTATATGCGTTGGCGTTATGGTTTGGAAAGCTCCTGGACCCTGCCTTTCTATTATCCGCTTCGCTGGTGGGGTATTCTCAAGGATGCTGTCCGCACGGTGGTTGCTTTGGTGACTCCCAGATGTTAGGAATTAAACATTCCCCTGAGAAAGAGTGTTTGAACAGATCCTATAATATTTATTGGATGAACTATAGGGCAAGGGGTGATAACTTTTTTTTGCATCAGCTTGACATTACTCATTCAAGTGCGGTAATCAACTTCGTTTCATAGGGAAGAAATGAAGGGATTTTTCCTGTAGATTGTGTTCTAATAAAAAGGATTTCTTATGGTTGTCCGTATAAAAGAAAAAACAAAAAGCTCTCAATCTCTTAGCTCAGACCAAAAGGTATTCCTGAATGAATAATGCTATAAAACGGTTCGTAGATATTGTTGCAGCTATGTTGGGTTTAACCCTCCTTTCCCCAATTTTTCTATTTCTTGTTATTTTGATTAAGCGAGATACACCGGGACCTATCTTT
>Ga0255364_10319_pt1 | contig 11283 bp, 10 predicted proteins | sample ANMaggSSYBR01G12_FD_182087 | JGI IMG/M metagenome (GOLD analysis project Ga0255364, IMG submission 182087) | Sediment cell enrichment communities from methane seep in Santa Monica Basin, California, United Staets - ANME aggregate JGI... | ecosystem: Environmental > Aquatic > Marine > Cold seeps >...
GCAGAAGTACGAGAAAAAACCACATTATCAGGTACCCTTTTCCAATTTTGATTGCAAAACCTAAAAACATAACCGGATTTAATGCATGGGTAAGGTTTTCTGAGGTAACAAGCAGCATTATCATGGATGGGAGTGAATAACTTACCACCAATACATATAAAATACCGACAATAAAACCAAGTTTTAAAAAAACAAAGGCGCCACCAATACCAATTGCAGCATACATGATCCATTGTTTAATAACAGGGCCAAAATCTTCTGCATCAAATAAAGTATCTATTTTTGGAGGGTTTAAATTCCCGTGCATGGTGGTTTTTAGAATGGAGAAGGCATACTTTATTAAAATCGCGTATATTACTATATTTGCAAAAGGAATCCATGAGAAAAGACAAACTGATAAAGATAAAATTAGAGATAAAATTAAAGGGTTAGCAGAAAATGGATATAAAAAGATTTTTGTTAGCCTTGTCCAGAAAGGATCAATCAGGTTGGCAGCTCCAACCCATATAAGCTCTGAATTGCAATCCGGGCATAAATGCATTGTCCCTGTTGTCATGCCGCTTACTGTTAAGATCCTCTTTTTGACACAGTCATTGCAAAATTGTGTGTCACAGGCAGTACATTCCCAATGAGCAGGTTGAGTTGGATGGTATTTACAGTACTGAGTCATAATGCAGAATCATAAGATATATTTGTACCCTGTGCCGACTAACAGGATAATTGGTTATAATATGAAATAATACTTTTCTTTTTTTTGCAAACTTGTTTGATCCTTTTCAGTGCAGCAATTTCCTGCCTTTTTAATTTTTTCATATCCTCTTTTATCTGTTTTTCTGCAAGCGCATAATCTTTATTGATTTCACGGCTTCTGTTAACCATGTCAGTATGGAGTTCTTCGCATTTTTTATTATTAAGACTTCCATATTTTGGAAATGTTTTTTTCAGCATAATTTTTTGTAAACCTCTTAAAATGCAAAAGCATTGTAAACATTGTTTATTAAATCTTAATTACTAACTATGTTTCACCATGTCAAGAATAAATTATTTAAATGAGATTGTACTGGTTCTTCCTCTCTTTATCTCTCCCTCTATATGTTGTATAAGTATATAGTCATATGATTTGAATTTATGAAAATTTTTATTAAGGTTGTGGAGGGTTAGAGTAAATGAAACCTGTTGTTGCACTCCTTGGGCGCCCTAATGTAGGGAAATCAACATTTTTTAACAGGGTAACAGCTTCAAGGCAGGCCCTGGTAGATGATATGCCGGGAGTTACAAGAGACAGGAAGTACAGTGAGGCTTCCTGGGATGATGTTGATTTCACCCTTGTTGATACAGGCGGTTTCTTAAGCTCTGATAGTGATTCTTTTGCCGAGGATATAAAAGAACAGCTTGATATAGTCGTTATGCAGGCTGATGTCCTTGTTTTTATCCTGGATGGGAAAGAAGGTCTTACTCCCTATGACAAGGAACTTGCCATAGAATTAAGAAAAGCTTCCAAGCCATTATTCTATCTTATTAATAAAACCGAGAGTGGTAAACATAGAGATGAACTTTATGAGTTTTATTCTTTGGGAATTGACAAGTTCTATCCTGTCTCTGCCGAGCATGGTATTGGAATCGGAGAGTTCCTTGATGACCTGGTTAAAGCTTTACCTTTAAAAACTGCAACAGAAGACAATAAAGATGAAGGCATTAAAATTGCTGTGGTTGGAAGACCAAATGTCGGCAAATCATCACTTGTAAATAGATTGTTTGGTGAAAAAAGAGTTATTGTAAATAAAAAGGCCGGGACCACAAGAGATTCTGTGGAACTGACTGTCGAACATAATAATAAATCATTCATCCTTGTGGATACTGCCGGTATCAGGCGAAAGGGAAAAGTAAGGCAGAAGATTGAAAAGTTTTCCATAATCAAATCATTACAAAGCATGGATGATTGTGATGTGGCGCTTATTCTGATTGATGTGGAAGAGGGTGTTACAGATCAGGATATTACCATTGCAGGCTATGCTGAAAAAAAAGGATGCGGAGTACTTTTTATTTTAAACAAATGGGACTTGCTGGCAAAAGAAGATAAAAATCAGAAAAAATTTCTGGAAGACTTAAGGTATAAAGCAAAGTTTTTAGCCCACGCGCCTGCTATAACAATATCTGCCTTGACAGGACTTCGCACCCATAAGATTTTTAAAATGGTTGAAGATATCTATGATGAGTACTCCTACAGGATAAATACTGGTCTGCTAAATAGAATTATTGAAGATGCAGTATTAAGGGTTGAGCCTTCATTGCATAAAGGTAGGAGGCTAAAGTTTTTCTATTCAGCTCAGGTTTCTGTGAAGCCACCAAGCTTTGTCTGCTTTGTAAATTATCCCGATGCAGTTCATTTTTCATATAAAAGATATCTTTTAAATCAAATAAGAGAGATATCTGAACTTGAGATGACTCCCTTGCGATTATTTTTCAGAGAGCGATCAGGGAACAGGGAGTTTAAAAAATTTTCAAAGCCCATAGAAACGCACTATAAATCAAAAGAAAAGATAAAGAAAAAAAGACGGAAGAACAGAAAAGAACAAAGTTTGCGCAAGCAGCAAAGGGAATCAAAATAATTGGATCTTTTTGAATCAAATATGGAGAATACTGATTTTGATTCGCCTCTGGCAGAGAGGATGCGCCCAACAACCCTTGATCAACTTGCAGGCCAGGAGCATATTACAAAAAAGGGAGAGCTTCTTCAAAAGGCAATAGAAAATGATAATCTTTTTTCAATTATTTTATGGGGACCTCCGGGATGTGGCAAGACAACCATCGCAACCATTATTGCCAATGAAACAAAGGCCGATTTTATTCATATTTCTGCGGTCTTATCCAGTGTTAAAGATGTTAGAGAAATAATTAAAAACGCTGAGAACAAGAGAAAACTTTATAAGAAAAGAACCATTCTTTTTGTGGACGAAATCCATAGATTTAACAAAGCACAGCAGGATGCGTTTTTGTATCATGTTGAAAACGGTGTGATAACGCTTATCGGAGCTACCACGGAAAATCCCTCTTTTGAAGTTATTCCCGCACTGATATCAAGATGTAGAGTGTTAACTTTAAAAACTCTTGATTCAAATAGTATTAAAAAAATTTTAAATTCAGCGCTCAACAATAAAGAACAAGGGCTTGGTTTAAAGAATATCAGTTTTTCCGGTGAAGCTTTTGATCATATTGCGAAACTTTCCGAGGGAGATGCAAGGGTTGCTTTATCAAATCTTGAAAGCATTGCAGTGCATTGTTCAAATCAATCATCTGTTGGAATCAAAGATGTTGAGCAATGCCTTCAAAAAAAAGCAATTATGTATGATAAATCAGGCGAAGAACATTTTAACCTGATATCTGCATTCCATAAGAGTCTTAGAGGAAGTGACCCTGATGCTGCAATATATTGGCTTGAAAGAATGTTGCAGGGGGGAGAAGATCCAATTTATATCATACGAAGAATGGTAAGGTTTGCAACAGAGGATATCGGTATAGCAGACCCGGGCGCTCTTAGCATGGCTTTAAATGCCATGAAATCGTTCAGGTTTTTAGGGCACCCTGAAGGAGATGATGCACTTTTTCAGGCAGCAATTTATCTTGCTACAGCTCCCAAGAGTAACGCTGTATATATGGCATCAAAAAAGGTAAAAGAGATAATCAAAAAAACCGGTTACCTTCCGGTACCACTGCATATCAGAAATGCTCCCACAGGATTGATGAAAGACATGGGGTATGGCAAAGGGTATGAGTACGCACATAATTTTAAGGAAGGCTATGTTCCCCAAGACTATCTTCCGGAAGATCTTACAAAGGAACGGTTTTATTCCCCAACTGAGCGCGGATATGAAAATGTTGTAAAGAAAAGATTAGATGGATGGTTTAAGATTAAGAATAAAAAGAAGAACTAAAAAAAGAAGTGGTCATCTTTGTCGTGTTTTTCATCTGACTTCTGTTTACAACTGTAATCTTCTTTGATACAGATTTATGAAGGGAGTTTATTATTAACCACAGGCGGATAACATGCAAGATTTAATGACCTGCGGATTCGTGTAATAACTTGTTATTATATATATAAGGAGTGCTAATATTGGTAAAACAAAATAAATCAATTGACATATACAACAATGCTCAAACTTATTCAAAAATAGCAAAATACGTTAACCAATCTGGAGATAGGTCATTTTTAATACCAAGTCAGGTTATTGCGGCACTTTCTCTTGAACTCCATTTTAAATCATTGTTTTATTTGGAAACCGAATCAGATTTTAAAATAAATGGACGATATTCGCATGATTTTTATTTTTTATTTAAAGAGTTAAGCGATGAATCAAAAAAAGAAATTAAATGTGATTTTGAAACAGCTATTAAAAATAGAAATATGAATGATGTTAAGTTAATGGAAAAACAAATTCACACCAAAATTAGTTTAGGTTTTTTTGATAATTTAAAAATATGGAGTACTATTTTCACTGAAGTACGCTATTTGTACGAAGAAAAGGCTAAGCAAAGCATGATGTTTTTCCCTGAATTTGAACAAGCTATTGTAGCGCGCATTAATAAAATCATAAACACAAAGTAAAAATATAACACAAAAATCAAGCGGACGGCTAAAAAGGGTGCTTATTTTGGCGATTAGGTTGTTTTTTGTAATATTGCATTGTGTCTTCCTTGTTGTTCAGCGTGCAATAATGACCCCTTTATAAGAAAAACAGCGTCGAAAATTGACCCCCCTGATATAAGAATCTTCATGAATTAAAACATGGAGGTCAGGAGGATGTTGATAGTGGAAACAATAGCAAAAATTCGACGGTATTATTTTGTAGAGGGTAAAAGCATAAAAAAGATAACAAGAGATTTAAATCTATCACGCAATACAGTCCGCAAGGTCATACGCAGTGGTAAAACCAGGCATGAATACTCAAGGAGCACTCAGCCACAACCCCGTCTTGGGCCATACTTTGATATTATTGAACAATATTTAATTGAAGATTGGAAACAACCCAAGAAGAGAAGAATGACAGCAATGCGATTGCATGAACTTTTGAGAGAACGAGGGTATAAAGGTGCCTATGACAGTGTTCAAAGATATGTACGCAGATGGCGACAAAACAAAGGTAAGGTCAAGCCAGGTGTTTTTGTTCCATTATATTTTCCTCCAGGGGATGCCTATCAGTTTGATTGGAGTCATGAGACAGCTATAATAAATGGAGAACTCAAAAAGATTAAAGCTGCTCATTTTAGATTATGCCATAGCCGTAGGTCCTTTGTAGTGGCATATTATAGGGAGAGTCAAGAGATGGTTTTGGACTCTCACAATAAAGCATTTCAATGTTTTGAAGGCACTTGTAAAAGAGGCATTTATGATAATATGTCAACAGCTGTCACAAGCATTTTAAAAGGCAAAGCCAGAGAATACAATAAACGGTTTGTTCAGATGTGCAGTCATTATCTGGTAAAGCCTGTTGCCTGCACACCCGGAGCTGGCTGGGAAAAAGGTCAAGTAGAAAAACAGGTTCAAGATATAAGGAACTGGATATTTACTCCAAGATTAAAATCTGCAAGTCTTGAAGCGCTCAATCAGTATCTTAACGACAGATGCCTTGAAATATGCAAGGCAAGAAAACATCCAATATATAAAGATAAAACAATCCAGGAAGTTTATGAAGAAGAACAAAAATATTTAATACCTGTTAAAGTACAATTTGAAGGATATGTTGAACAAGAATGCCGTGTCTCCAGTACAAGTCTGATAAGATATGACAGGAACCATTACAGTGTACCTTGTAACAGAGCAGGAAAAATTGCAACTGTCAGAGCAAAGGCTGACCAGATTCTTATTATCAATAATGGGAAGCAGATAGCCAGTCATCAAAGAAATTTTGAACGGGGTAAAACCATTTACAACCCATGGCATTATCTTGATGTCCTTAGTCGTAAACCAGGAGCTTTAAGGAACGGAGCCCCGTTCCAGGACTGGCAGCTGCCATCTGGTATAAAAAAAGTGCAGTCACGTCTTATCCGTATCCCAGGTGGGGATAGACAATTTGTTGATATCTTGTTTGCTGCCAGATTGCATGGTGTTGAATTGACAAATAAAGTATGTTTGCAAGCCTTATCAAAAGGCATTATTCAAAGTGAAGTTATCTTAAATTTTCTTGCCCGAGAACTTGATGGTCCTGAGATTGAGCCAATTACTCCACCAGCCCATTTACAATTAAAATATGAACCCATCTCAGATTGTTCCAGATATGATCATTTAAGACAGGAGGATGTATGCAGTCTGAATTAATTGAAAATATGCGCCAGCTAAAACTTTTTGGAATGGTCAGTGCATTTGATGAAATTGTATCCCGGGGAATAAAAAGAAACCACACCATACAAAAAATACTCCAGGGATTATGTATAGCAGAAGCCTCTGATCGGAAAGTACGTTCTATAAGCTATCAGATGCGTATTGCAAAGTTCCCGGTGTTAAAAGACCTGGACACTTTTTCTTTTGACAATATACCGATGAAAGAAAGATTAATAAGAGAATTATATCAAGGGTCTTTTTTATCTGAAAACAGTAATATTATTTTTGTTGGTGGGACAGGTACAGGCAAAACTCATCTTGCAACAGCAATAGCAGCACACAGTATCAGATCTGGAAAAAGAGGCAGGTTCTTCAGTGTCATTGACCTTGTAAACAAACTTGAACAAGAAAAACACCTTGGTAAAGCAGGATCACTTGCCAACCGCTTGGCAAATGTAGATTTTATTGTTCTGGACGAATTGGGGTATTTGCCTTTTTCTCAAGCAGGCGGTGCTCTCCTGTTTCATTTAATCAGTAAACTTTATGAAAGAACATCTATCCTTGTTACCACCAACCTGAACTTTGGAGAGTGGTCAAAAGTGTTTGGTGATAAGAAAATGACAACAGCGCTTCTGGATCGCCTTACACACCATTGTGATATAATAGAAACTGGCAATAAAAGCTGGAGATTAAAGAACAGAAAATGATATTTTTTTTAACTTTAGGGGGGTCAATATTGGACGCTGACAGGGGGTCATTTTTGGATGCTGATTGACATCTTCCTTTTGTTATGTTTTGGGTTATCAGTATTCGGATATATACGTGGTCGAGCCATGCATACTTTTATTCAAAAGTCTAGATTTTTTTATCTTTTTTTAGGAACATATTTTTGAGAAACGCTATATATAGTTAAAAAAGGAGTTGATAATAAGCTCAATTGCTTATATCTATATTATGTGTGAAATGCTTGGTAAGTTTGGTTCCTATAATAATGGAGGGGATAAATAAAACCTTGACACGTTTACTAAAAGAATACCCAATGAAATCTTGACTAGTCGATAAATTTCAGGAGATTTCGTGGCTAATTGAGGCTGAGGAAGTGGAATGGAAAAGAAAAATTCAGTAATATTGTTTAATAACAATAAAAAGGTTCGAAGATATTGGGATCAGGAAAAAGAAGAGTGGTATTTCAGTGTCATCGATGTCATTGCAATTTTAACAGATTCAGCCATTCCTAGACGTTATTGGAGTGATTTAAAGCGGAAATTTAAAAAAGAAGGAAGTGAGGTGTACGAGTATATCGTACAACTGAAATTATTAGCTCCTGATGGTAAAAGATATGCTACTGATTGTTTTTCCACTAAAAATATGCTCCGTTTGATACAGTCAGTCCCTTCACCTAAAGCAGAGCCCTTGAAATTATGGTTGGCGCAGGTTGGTGACGACCGGATAAATGAAATGCATGATCCAGAGTTGTCAATTGATCGTGCTTTGGAAACATATTTGAAAAAAGGGTATTCCAGAGAGTGGATAAATCAACGGTTAAAATCAATTGAAATCCGTAAAGAATTAACTGATGAGTGGGATAAGCGCGGGGTTAAAAAGGGAGAAGAATACGCAATCTTAACCAATGAGATTACAAAAGCATGGTCTGATATGAGTGTTAAAGGCTATAAGATGTTAAAGGGGCTGAAGAAAGAGAATCTTAGAGATAATATGACAAATTTGGAGTTAGTGCTCAACATGCTTGCAGAAGCGACTACAACAGAGATTTCCAGCAAAAAGCGCCCAGTTCAATTTAAGGAAAGTAAAAACATTGCCAAAAAAGGTGGAGAAATAGCCGGAAATGCACGGAGGGAGATTGAAGCATCTACAGGGCAAAAAGTGATATCAAATAAAAACTCAAAAGATTTGAAGATAAAAGGAAATAAACGGGGCTCAATTGGTAAAGTACGGTGAGAGGCGGGATAGATATTTTATGTTAACGAGGAATGAAGGGAAAAGTAACTTTTGTGTTGTTGTATAATTTTAATTTTAATATCATCCAATCTGTGGATATAGACTAAACAAAAAAACGTTGAATCCTTATTTAGAAGGAATATATAGAATATTTACATAAGATTGCCAGCTATAAATCAGCTGTTTTTAATATAAAATCTTGTTTTTTATATGTTTTTTATGATATGAAAATTAACGATCAGATATAAATCAAGTATTGATTTTTAATATTTGATTTATTCAATAAAATAAATATTCAGGAGGAATTTTAGATGAGAGAAGTTGTTATTGTGAGCGGTGCCAGAACTCCAATAGGTTCATTTGGCGGCTCTTTAAAAAGTGTGTCAGCTATTGATCTTGGAACTCTTGCCATGAAAGGCGTGTTTAAAAATGCAGGGTTAAGGCCTGTTGCAAGTGAAGCCCAGAAAGGATTGGGTCCGGAGGCACTTAAAGATCAGGGAATGCTTGATCTTGAGAAACAAGGATATGATTATGATGATTCAGCTCAACAGATTGCCATAGATGAAGTAATTGTGGGTAATGTCCTTCAGGCCGGACAAGGACAGAATCCCGGAAGACAAACCATGATAAGAGCTGGTCTCCCAAGAGAAACTCCTGCATTTACTCTTAATAAAGTTTGTGCTTCAGGGCTTAAAGCAATTGCCCTGGGTGCTCAGTCAATTATGGTTGGAAGTGCTGATGTCGTGTTGGCAGGCGGCCAGGAAAGTATGAGTAATGCACCCATGGCTTTGCCTAAAGCAAGGTGGGGTCATAGAATGGAATTGACCGGGGTTGGTGATATTTATGATCTCATGGTTTTTGATGGTCTGTATGAAATTTTTTATGGGTATCACATGGGACTGACAGCTGAGAATATTGCTGATAAATATGGTATTTCAAGGGAAGATCAGGACAAGCTTGCCCTGCTAAGTCACCAAAGGGCTCTGGGTGCAGTAAATGACGGAACTTTTGCTCAGGAGATTGTTCCTGTATCATTTATGTCCAGAAGGAAAGAAGTAATTGTCGATAAAGATGAACGCCCCATGGACACAAGCATGGAAAAGCTTGGTAAGCTGAGACCTGCATTTAAGAAAGATGGGAGTGTAACAGCAGGTAATGCTTCAGGTATTAATGATGCAGCAGCAGCAGTGCTTTTGATGACTGAAGAAAAAGCAGATGACCTAGGGCTTGAAAAACTTGCAAAAGTTAAAGGATTTGCTTCAGGTGGACTTGACCCTGCTTATATGGGATTAGGAGTTGTACCGGCAGTAAAAAAAGTGTTACAACAGACCTCCATGACAATAGATGATATTGATCTTCTTGAACTAAATGAGGCTTTTGCATCCCAGGCAATAGGATGTATGCAAGAGCTTAATATTGATATTGAAAGACCAAATGAGCTTGGAAGTGGAATATCTTTAGGTCATCCAATAGGCTGTACAGGTGCAAGGCAGGTCGTAACAGCTATCAACCAGATGAAAAGAAAAGGATATTCAACCGGGCTTATTACCATGTGCATAGGTGGCGGCATGGGAATGGCAATGGTTCTTGAAAGATAAATTTTTAAATTAATAAATCTGAATTTGTTTAAAACAGCTGCTTACTATATGGTTTTGTAAGTAGCTGTTTTTATATAAATTAGCCCAAAGTTGGCTGCTTAGAACTAAAGAATAGAGTAAAATGAATAAAACAAAATATAGGATAGGCGTGATTTCTGACACCCATGGAAAGCTGAACCCCAAGGTTTCAGATGCTTTTAAAGGAGTGGACCATATTATTCATGCCGGAGATGTATGCGGAGTAGATGTGCTTGAGAGTCTTGAAAAAATAGCTCCTGTCACTGCAGTTAAAGGGAATATGGATTCTGGAGAGCTGAGCACAAAATTGAATATGACAGAATCTGTTAAGTTCGGTAAAGCATTTATTTATGTACTGCATATCCGGCATATGCTGGATATAGAACCAAATGAACAAGGCTTTAATGTTGTTATTACAGGTCATACCCATATAGCTTTAGTTGAAAAACGAGAGAACGTGCTTTATTTAAATCCGGGGAGTTCTACATTTCCAAAACAACATGATTGCGCAACTATAGCACTCCTCCATGTTGATGGAACTGAAATTAATGCAGAGATTATCAAGTTGAAATGATAAGTATTTTATCTTTACTTAAATATATAGAAATGGTAATAATAACAAGTTTTGGAGTAAGGGATTTTAATATTTAGTTAATTTATGTAACGGGGTGTTTTTATTATGGATATTCCAAGAAAGCTGGGGATTTTAATCTATACTGCAGTGCCTGCAATAATTGGCGGTGGAATTGTTTTTCATTTTTTTGGAGGGTATACTCAGGTTATAATTTTTGAGATCCTTTTGATTCTTGCTGCTCTGGGTTTAATCAGAGGTTAATCATCTGACCAACTGGTGGTAATTTGGGACAAAATAATTCAGAGAGAGATATTTTTATTTTTTTTCTGGTGCTTTTTGCTTTTTCTTTATTTTTTACATGGAAGCTTATCGCACCTTTTTTCTCTATTATTATACTTGGAATAGTCTGTGCCGGCGTTTCCCACGGTTTTTATAAAGTATTAGTAAAGAAACTAAAGCCTCCAATGGCTTCTTTTATTATCTGTGTGTTTGTTTTTTTTATAATCAGTATTCCTGTTCTTTTCTTTATAGGGATTGTTTCAAAAGAGGCCTTTGGTTTGTATCTTATGGGCAAGGATGCTGTTTTCAGTGACCAGCTCAAGGAATTGGTCCGGGATACACAATTGATAGAGAGGCTGAACAGAATACTTGTCTATACCGGGAGTGAGCAAAAATTATCTTTTGATGACCTTATAAATCCCATATCAGAACTTGGGAAGACTGTTGGCTTTTTTCTGTTTGAAAAAGCAAGATTTCTGGCATCTAATATTTTCAAATTTATTTTTTATTTTGCTTTTATGCTTGTTGTTGTTTTTTAT